>LFIK01001467.1_pt1 | contig 18749 bp, 17 predicted proteins | sample 643401 | NCBI WGS metagenome assembly LFIK01 (sample SAMN03777447, study PRJNA286221) | soda lake metagenome | biome: soda lake; feature: Kulunda steppe; material: water; isolation source: sample T5-Br brine of Lake Tanatar-5 | place: Russia: Kulunda steppe | collected 2010-07
CTCCTTTACCGAGGCGCGCAAGCTTGACTAGAGCATCCTGCGCCCCCGCGGGCGCAGATAAGATGCTCTATGTTATTGAAGATAGGGCAATTTTTCCCGAACTGATGATTCAATCAGTTCGGAAATTGCCCTAGGCAATCTCTACGGCGGGGGGCGGGGGTGGCTGAGCGGACGCTGCTGATGTGCGCCCGCGTACAAGCCAGCCCTGCCATCATCCCGGCGGCCGTTCCCGCAGTCGTGAACGACTCCCTTAAAGGGTGAAGTCGATCTTTTCCAGGTCCGCCAACAGGGCCTTGCCCTTGTCTTGGGCCAGGGGCACCAGCGGCGGGCGAACCGTTGCCAGCGACTCGTTGCCCTTGAAATGGGCAAGGATGAACTTGAGCGCCGGTACCATCGGATAGGCTTGGATTGCCTTGCGGATGGTCACCATGGTTTCATTCATGGCGTCGGCTTGATCGGTCTGCCAAGCACGATACAGGGCCGAAATGCCTTTGACATTCACATTGCCGGTCGCGGTGATGCAGCCGACGCCGCCGATACGCAAGGCGTCGAGCATGAACGCTTCGCTGCCGGGGAATACCTGGAAGCCCGGGAAACGCTCGATCAGCGCTTTGGTGTTCGACCAATCGCCGGAGCTGTCTTTCAGCCCAACCACGGTGTTCGGATAGGCGTTGATCAGACGTTCGACCAGATCAAGGCTGAGCGGCGTCTGTGACATCGGCGGAATGTGGTAAAGGTAGAGATTCAACCGATCGTCGCCGACACGCTGAATGACTTCCGAATAGAACCGGAACAGGCCGTCATCGCTGACCCCTTTGTAATAAAAGGGCGGCAGCATCAAGGTTCGGGTGACGCCGCGCGACAAGGCGTGGCGTGTGACCTCGACGCTCTCGGTGACTGAGCAGGCACCGGTGCCCGGCATCAACACGTCGGCTGGAACGCCGCTATCGACCAGATGGTCGAGCAATGCGCGCCGCTCGTCGGCCGAAAAGGAATTCGCCTCGCTGGTCGTGCCGAAAATGGCCAATCCGGTCGCCCCTTGATCGAGCAGCCATTTGCAGTGGTCGACGAATGCTGCCCGGTCCGGCGTCAGATCCTGTGATACCGGCGTGATGGCCGGAACGAGTACGCCGCCATAGGCCGACTTCGTTGTCATTGACTCAGATCCTCTTTTTGAAACGCGTATGCCGAAGGTATACCATAACTTGGTGATAGCCGTCGCGGGTCATCGTCGCAAGTCCGGTCGCCGCGATGGTATTTTACGTTCGGAAAACGATATGATGATTCAGAAGAGGTTCGATGGGATTCGCAATGGCTCGTCGAACCGTGCGGAAAAGCATCAATTGGTGGATCAGTGATGACCGACAAGATCGTTAAGCCGGATGAAGAGTGGAAGGCGCAACTGACGCCGGAACAATACAAGGTCGCGCGCAAGGGCGGGACCGAACGCGCGTTCACCGGCGCGCTCTACAAGGAAGACCGGCGCGGGACCTACACATGTATCTGTTGTGGGGCGCCATTATTCTCGTCCGAAACGAAATATGAAAGCGGGACCGGATGGCCCAGCTTTTATGCGCCGGTGTCCGAGACGGCGGTTGAGGAGCGTGAGGATCGGTCGCTTTTTCGGCGTCCCCGAACCGAAATCGTCTGTGCGCGGTGCGATGGCCATCTTGGTCATGTCTTCCCAGACGGCCCGGAACCAACCGGACAGCGCTATTGTATGAATTCCGCCGCCATGGATTTTGAGCCCGACGAGTCCTGACCGGCGTCGGCGCAGCGTTCCCGGACCTGATATCAGGTCCGGGGCCGGTATGTCCCGGCGAAGCCCGGCAATGATTTTCCGTCAGAGGCAACAACAACTGGATAAAGTCCGAGAATGTCCGCCCCGGCATCGCGGTGGTTGCCGGCGGAGTCGAACTGTTCGGTCCTGAATTGAAAGATCGTATTTTAGAGGAGTTAGAGTCTTTTTGGAGTGATGGTCGACTTTGTTCATGGTATCAGTCATTGGGATCAGGTCTTCTGTCTATACCGGTCGTTGAACCATAGTTTTGGCGGCTATACCTCAATGCGAAATGGGTCGACGATGCGCAAGCCGGTTCCGTTGCGATCGTAAACGGTCCGGCGTGCCAAGTGGAGGGCTTGCGCAACAGCCTTGGGTATGAATACGAGATCAGCCACAACAAGAGATGGTTATAAATCTAACTATTGCAATTTATAATTGCGAATGATCGCAAAATAATTTACGAAAATTTAGCGGTGCCGGGACTAGGGTGGCGCGATGATCGTTGCGCCTCTCCAGCGGACCGCGCCAACGACACGACTTGTGACTAAGGGGCGGCCGGGCAATTTGCCGCGTCGGTCGCGCTTGGATGAAACGGAGAACCCCACGCTTCAATGATTTTTCCATTCCGCGACCGACAGATACTGGTTCGATCCGAGCAAGGTGTTCGCCACCTTCATATTCGGGTGCGCCATCAGGTGATGGGGGCGGTGCTGTGTGGCGCGCTGATTACGTGGGCGGTGGCCGGGACGGTTGGGACCGCCATCGGGTTTGCCCGGGTCGATGCCCAGAACGACCGAATCACCGAGTTGCGGGTTGGTTATGCACAAGTCATCGCGCGGGCAGCGGAAAGCCGATCCCGTGACGGGGACGAACCCGTCGCTCTCGGTTCAGGTTCGGACGGGCATTCGGCCATCGCCGATCGTGACGATGTGACCAATCGGGTGATGGCCGAAAACGCGCGACTTCGCGATGCTCTTCAGGCCATTCGCTCGGAAAAAGGGCACTTGGCAGCGCAAATTGCGGACATGGAAGACACGGCCGCCGAAAGGGCTGCTACCTTTGCTGCGCTTGAGGCAAACTTGACGCGGACAAGCCGTGCACGCGAAGAGGCGGACTATCAAAACGCTGTTCTCGATCGTGAGCTCTCGTCGGCCCGAACGGAATTGGCACAGCTTCAGTTGCTATCCAACGACCGGGCCGCCGAAATCGGCCGGCTTGAAATGGCGCTGTCCCGGGCCGAGGACTGGAACCGCTCTCTGGAAACCGAGGTTCGCGATTTGTCCGACTCGGTCAATCAGGCGATCGAGACCGCTGAAGCGACGGCCGCGGAGCGCGATCGTCTGGCCGGCCGCATCGACGCCATGCAGGCGTCGGTGGAAGATGCTATTCGTGCGCGGGACAATGCCCAGGGCCTGATGCATGCAGCCCTTGATGGCGCCGAGGCCATGCGCCGGAATCGCAATTCCGCCCTTACGGTAATGGGGACAGAGCAGGCCAGGGGTGATCGGCTGACCGGCATTATCGACGATCTGGTTTCCTCACAGCAGCATGTCTTTGCCGAATTGCGCGATCGAACCGACCGGCAGCGCCGGGAACTCGCCGAGGGGTTGGCGCATACCGGTTTGGATATCGACAGCATGATCGACGATGTCTGGTCCGAGATGTATCCGGGCATGGGCGGACCGTTCCTGCCGGTATCGGGAATTTCCTTTTTGGATGCGAGCGTCTGGTCGGCAGCGGAGGATTTGACCGAAAGCGTCGAGCGGGCGACCGCGACTCACGAACTGGCCTCGCGCTTGCCGGTCGCGATGCCGATCCATGGCGATCATCGGCTGTCGAGCCGTTTCGGTCCGCGCCGGGACCCATTCACGGGCCGCACATCGGGGCATCTGGGTTTGGATTTTGCCGCGCCTCGTGGAACCGCGATCCTCGCACCGGCCCACGGTACGGTCACCTTCGCCGGATGGCGTGGCGCGTATGGCCGCTTGGTGGAAGTGGATCACGGTTTCGGCATCACGACCCGGTACGCGCATATGACACGGATATCGGTGACGGAAGGGCAGGAGGTATCCACCGGCGACGAAATTGGCCAGGTCGGTACGACCGGACGCAGTACTGGCCCCCACCTCCATTACGAGGTCAGGAACGACGGAACGGCGATGGATCCGGAACACTACATAGAGGCAGGGAACCATGTTTTCGCGGTCACAAACAAAAACTGAGAGAGCGGCGGGCAACGCGGCACCATCCATCGTCAGCCAGGATCTTCGGGTCTCCGGTGATCTGAAATCCGAAGGCGATATTCAAGTCGACGGTGTGGTTGACGGTGACATCCACAGTTCGACTCTTTCGATTGGCAAAACCGCCGAGGTCAATGGCGGCATCGAGGCCGACACCGTTAGGGTATGGGGCCGAGTGAACGGCCGGATCAAGGCCCGGCATGTCACCTTGCTGGAAACCGCCGAGGTTTCCGGCGATGTTGTCCACGAGTCGCTGGAAGTCGCTCGCGGCGCCTTGATCGAGGGCATGGTCAAGCGCGACCGCGTAAAGGACGGGGGCGACCGGCCGTCGGTCAACTTGGTTGTCACTGATGCCGAGATGATGTCCCAAGGTGTGGTGACCGACAAGTCGGCCGACAAGCCATCGGAGAAGCCACGGTCCGGCGGGTTCCCGATCAAAGGCAAGGCAAAGCTGACGCAAACGGCCGAGAACTGAGTTCGCAGCAACTCTCGATCGTGAGGCGCGAGGCGGGTGCATCCTAAGCGGGGTCCCCGATCGGTGTCGGGGACGATCAGGAGAGGGTTGCCGGTTGTGTGGACGATCTGTGAACACCATAGAGCCTGCCCGTCCCCTATCCCATCCCCGGAAACTCAGAAAGCGCTATCCGGGGTCCACAATTTCCGCGAGAGCGTTGACAGTGTGGGCCCCGGCCTTGCGAAGCATCACTTCGTGCTGCGTCGCGTCCAGGGCGGGACATTGATCGAAGGCAATCAGAACGAAGGGCGGGTTCACCGTCCAATAATCCGTGCGAACAAGGCGGCGTCGACATTGCCGCCAGAAGCCACGCATACGACCGTATCAACTGTGCCCGGTAGTTTCCCCGAAAGCGCGGCTGCTAGGGCGACGGCGCCACCTGGCTCAATCACCAGCTTCAGATGGGTGAAGGCCAGCCGCATGGCATTGGCGACTTCGTCATCGGTAACGACCAAGCCGCCGGCCAATGTCCGGCGCATAACCGGGAAGGTCACTTCACCCGGCTCCGGAGCCAGCAAGGCGTCACAGAACGATGTGGTGCCGCCCTTGTTGGAAACGCGCTGGTCGGCCGCCAGGGAGCGGGCGATATCGTCGAAGCCGGCAGGTTCGCTGGCGTAAACGGCGCAGTCGGGCCAGACGTCCTTGATCGCCAGGGACGTTCCCGAAACCAAGCCGCCACCGCTGCAACTGCAAATGACCGCATCGGGCCGTATGTCGAAAGCGGCGGCTTGACGGCCGATCTCCAGCCCCACCGTCCCTTGACCCGCCACGATATAGGGATCGTCATAGGGCCTCACGAGGGTGGCGTTCCGCTCGGCGGCCAAGGTCTGGCCAATCTCCTCACGGCTTTCGTTTTGCCGATCATAGGGGCGGACCTCCGCTCCCCAGGCGCGGGTCGCCTCGATTTTCACAGCAGGGGCATCGGCCGGCATGACGATGATGGCCGGAAGTCCCAGCCGGGCGGCTGCGGCGGCAACCCCCTGGGCGTGATTGCCGCTGGAATAGGCCACGACACCGCCGCCGCGCCGGGTGGTCGGGATCACCCCGATCCGATTGCTGGCGCCCCGCAACTTGAAGGAGCCGGTAATCTGTAGCGATTCCGCCTTGACCAAGATCCGTCGGCCCGCCAGCCGATCGAGCGATGGCGCATTCAATAGCGGCGTTTCGCGGACCAAGCCGGTTATCCTGTCGGCGGCCTCGTGGACCATGGCGACGGTGGGGATTTCGATGTCCGGCGTCGTCGATTCGTGCAGGCTCATCGTCTCATATCCTCTTCCAATCCGCCGACCGTTGGCGACTGTCCCATTCTGATGCGATATACTTGCGTATTTTCCAGCACCCGCTGCACATAGTTTCGCGTTTCGTAGATCGGAATGCTCTCGATCCAGTCGATGATTTCTTCGATCGAGTCGAGACGGCGGGGGTCGCCGCGCTCGGACAGCCATCCGGCAACGCGGTTCGGGCCCGCATTGTAGCCGGCGGATGCCAGGATGTAGGAGCCGCCGAACCGTGCAACCTGATCCGCCAAGTAGCGCGAGCCCAGCCGTATATTATGGGCGGGGTCACTCGTCAGCATGGCCGTGCTGTGAGAGACCCCCAGCAGATGGGCGACATCCTGGGCGGTGGCGGGCAGAAGCTGCATCAAGCCCCGGGCATTGGAGTGGCTGACTGCATGGGGGTTGAACTCGCTTTCCTGGCGAATGATCGCATGGACGAAAGCAGGGTCGATGCGGTCGTCTGCATTGGGCATGCCGGCCACGGGGAAGGCGATATCGGGGATCACCCGCCCTTCGAGCACGGCCATTTTCCCACCGCGCACCGCCATAAAGGTATTTCCGGCGTCCAGCGCCAGACGGCCGGCTGCGGCGATCTCGGATGCACTGTTTGACGCCCCGAGCAAGGCGGACATGAAACGCTGCTGAAGATCGGCATTGCCGATCTGTCCGAGGGCCACGGTAATCCGGGCGAGTTCCGGATCGGCCGTCTGTTCAACGCCGGCCCGTTCCTCGATTTCAGAGAAGGCGGCGACCGTCGGCCGGCCCAGCTTGCCGGCAGCCAATTGACCGTAGAACACGGTGTCGTGAACAGCGGCCCGCGCATACCACTCGGTCGCTTCGCCGCTATCGCCCATGGCCTCATGGGCGCGGCCAGCCCAATAGGCACCGCGAGCCAAGCTGATCGGCGCGCCCACATTGTTGAAAATGTTGACAAAATGCCCCAGCGCGTCGCCGGGACGGTCTAGAAAGCGAAGTGCCAGCCATCCGGCCAGCCATTCCCCCTCGGCCAGGGAAAATCCGCCATCGGTGCCGTGGGCGGCCGCCAATCTCTGCGCTTCGCTGTAGCGGCCTTCTTCAAAAAGGCGGCGCACGATGATATTGCGTTCCCGCCACCAGGACGCCGGCTGGGACATTGATGCGGGCTGCCGATCAAGGATGTCGATGGCGCCCGCGTTGTGGCCATAGTACCGCCGCCAGCGCAGACGCTCGAACAACAGCCCTTCATCGTCGGATAACGAGGCCGGAATCCGGTTGATGGCCTCATCGACCCCCGATTCCCGGTTGGCAAGCTTCAGCCGGGCATCGGCCAGACGCATGTAGTCGTCACTGACGAGGCCGGACATCCGGCGGGCTTCGGCGCCTCTGTTGGCCCATAAGAGCGTATCCAGCCGTTCGATGTGGTCGGCCTCGGTCAGGAAGCCGCCATAGAGGCCGAGAAACTCGGTTTGCTGACTCTCGGTGAGCGCTTGGCTGTGCCAGCGGTTCCGCACGACGTCACGTGCGTCGTCGTCGCGGCCCACCGACATCAGGCCGCGGACATAGCTTTGAACCGCGTCAAAAGTCTGAGGCGAAAACGCATCGAAATGGGCAACGATTTCATTCGGCGCCAGCAGGGTCGGCATGCGCCGTTCGGCTTGGAGCCTAAGGCCCGATTGATCCGGCCAGTTGGGATTGGCCGCAAGGAACGTCGCCGTTTCCGAGAAATCGCCGCTATTGTCATCACGAAGACGTTCCCAGGTAACGACTTTTCGCAACAGGGGATCGGACGCGCGCCCGGCGGTCCGGGCGGCGGCCTCGTGGTCGCCCCGGGATGCGGCGCTCAGGGCGTCGCGGTAAATCTGGACATCGCCGCTGCTCAGGACATTGGCCAGCAACGGCGAAGTCCCGCTGGCAATCAGAATGCCCATCAACAATCCGACGATCGCTGATTTCGAGAACATGATCGTCGTGACCGCAGCCTTGGCTTTTGGGAGACAAGACGCTATCGTGCCGCTCTTTCCGTTCAGGCCCATCGGGGTTTCACCATGATGTTCATAGGTTCCTACACTGCGCTAATAACGCCCTTTAACGATACCGGGATCGATGAATCCGGCTTCAAATCGTTCGTTGACTGGCAAATCGCCGAGGGCGTCGACGGTATCGTTCCTGTCGGAACGACGGGCGAATCGCCGACCCTCACCTGGGACGAGCACAAACGCGTCATTGAACTGTCGGTCGAGGTCGCCAAGGGGCGTGTTCCCGTAATTGCCGGCGCCGGTTCGAATTCCACCGCCGAAGCTGTCGATTTTGCCCGTCACGCGCAAGCGGTGGGGGCCGATGCGATTCTCGTGGTGACACCATACTATAACAAACCCACACAGGAAGGGCTCTACCAGCATTTCAAGACGGTTGCATCCGCAGTCGATCTGCCGTTGATCATTTACAATATTCCAGGCCGCAGCGTGGTCGACATGTCTGTCGAAACCATGGCGCGTTTGGCGAGGATCCCCAACATCATTGGCGTCAAGGACGCTACCAATGATCTGGCCCGCCCGTCGGCCATTCGTGACATGATCGGACCGTCTTTTAGCCAACTCTCCGGCGAGGATGCAACGGCGGCCGGGTACTTGGCGCAAGGGGGGCATGGGTGTATTTCGGTGACCTCGAATGTTGCCCCGCGTTTGTGTGCGGCCATGCATCAGGCCTGGCGCGATGGCGACCTGGCCACCTTTGTCGAAATTCGCGACCGCCTTGGCCCATTGCACCGGGCCCTGTTCATGGAAAGCAGCCCGGCCCCCGTGAAATATGCGGCGGGTCTGATCGGGCAAGCGTCCCCGCGAGTCCGGCTTCCTCTGGTCGAGATCGGCGACGAGACAAAGGCCGCTGTTCGGTCGGCTCTTGAGATTGCTGGCATCCTGGGCTAGACGGGGCCGCCGCTCGATACTTCTTACGCGCCGCCTGGGCACCGGTTCGGATTCCAAAGCCGGTGCTCCATGTCCGGACATTGGGCCTGGACGTTGAGCCTGGAGGTTGGGGGGACGTCGGGAGATCGGATCGGGATCGGGCGGCTAACCGTCATCGGAGGATGCTATGGGCGCCAAAAAAGCGCCGTCGGGAAATGTGGTGGGCGTCAATCGTCGGGCGCGGTTCGACTATTTCATCGACGAAACGCTGGAAGCCGGGATCATGCTGGCCGGAACCGAGGTCAAAGCCCTCCGTCTCGGGCGGCTGAACCTGCAGGACAGCTATGCCGGCGAGATGAACGGTGAGTTGGTGCTCATCAATGCGCATATTGGTGAGTACCCGGCGGCGAACCAGTACAACCATGAGCCCAAGCGGCCGCGGCGGCTTTTGGTCAAGCGCCGCGAGCGGGCGCGGCTGTTCGGGTTGACCCAGCGCGAGCGGGCGACGATCGTCCCGCTCAAGATATACTTTAATGACCGCGGCATCGCGAAAGTCGAACTGGGTGTCGCCCGAGGCAAGAAGAAGTACGACAAACGCGAGACCGAGAAGAAGCGCGACTGGAACCGCGAGAAAGCACGCCTTATGCGGGAGAAAGGGTGAGGGTGACCGGTGGGTCCTGCCGGCCATCCCACTCATTAATCCCCCGGGTCATCAGGTCGGGGCATCAGGTCGGGTCTTTAGGGGGCGACGACGTCTGTGCCCGTGTAGATCAAAAACAGTAATTTCGCTTGGCCCTTGGCCCATTCGTTGCCAGAGCCGCCAATATGCTGGTCGCCATACCGGCCGGAATTGTAGTTGATGCTCCAAACACCGTTGTCATAGTGCAATTCTCCGCCGAGAACGCCGTCGTAATTGTCTTCAACGAACTGCTGCTGTGTACTTGACGTTTTCACAGTGCCTGATTGGATGTGGCAGGCGAGGCTGGGATGACCCATGAAGAGCATCGACTCGAGTGTCTTTTTCCAGTTATTGCCCATCCATTGGCGCCAACCCGGCGAATGAACGTCCAGGAAATTGGCCATTGTGTCGACGTCCATCGCTTCGATCCCGAGGATAAGCCGGCTCACATTGTGCCCGTCATCGCCTGTTTTCATCAGCCAGTTGACGACGATGCCGGGCATCATCCATGACGGGTCCAAGGGCCGGTTCTCTTTCGAAAGATCCCAGAAAAACGGGTTGTAGGCACCGCCCATTTCTTGGCTTTTCATCTTCGGCGGACTATGGCTCGGAGAATGGTCGTCAGTTTTTTTCTTGAAGCTCTTCTCACCGCTTTTCATTTTGAGCTTGTTTATGAGTTTCATCAGCCCCATGGAGTCCTCCGTCGCATTTTTTCAACCAAGTATAGATTCGAGTTGGTGGGGGCTTGTCGAGGGCGGCTTATCTTGCTGCTATTGCGATGCCGCTGTTATTCATCAGACAAAAATTTTTCCCCAGAAGATAAAGTCTATCATCATATTTTTGTCCAATCTATCCGGATTCCGATTTGACCGGGCCGCTGACGACAGCACGGATTGATGACAGAGCCTCCGAGGCCGTGTAGGATCGCTAATGGAGAGCGTTGTCGAAAAGAATTTCACGTTTTTGGCGGCTTCGCTCAGAAGTGACCATTTATCAACGGTTTGCACCACATCCGCCAATCCGCCATGAACTCTCCGGGCTCGTCCAGCTCTGAAGTTTCAGCTTGATCAAGGGTAACGGGCTGGGATCAGGCCTACCGATATCTGAGTCCTCTTCACCCTGCCTCAAAATCTGGAGACGGTTCCCAATGCCAGCCATTCCACCAGAGACTACGGCAATATTGATTGCGCCTGTTGTCGGTATCGTCGTCTTCGCAGTTATCATCACGATGATCCGAACGATGATCCAGGTCTGCCCCCCGCACAATATCCTGGTCGTTCAGGGGCCGCGCACACATTTTGACGGTCACACATTCGGATTTCGTATCGTTCGCGGCGGCTGGGCGCTTGTCATACCGTTTCTTCATCGCGCCGAGCTGCTCGATCTTTCGATCAGAACCATCCGCCTCAGGGTCGACAACGTCACATCTGCCAATGGCATTACCCTTTCAGCAGAAATGACGGCTGCTGTCTGTGTTCACGCTGATGACGAGAAACTCATCTATTCGGCCGTGGAGCGCCTGCTGGGCCGAAGCGCGGACGAAATTACCGAACAAATCCAGGACACCATGACCGGCAACTTCCGGGGGGCGTTGAGCCAAGCAACGCCGCTTGAGGTCGTCGGGATGTCACGAAGTGTTGACATCTCCGTGGAAAAAGCCGGCAAGGAAGCCGCCAAATCCGTGCTTGATGCCAATGAAACCTTTGACGAAACCAGCGACGGCTATGAAGACGGTGATGGCGAGCGCGCCGCCTTTAGAACCAATCTCATGCATCACCTCAATTCGGATCTTGCCGCTTTCGGCATGCGGCTGGCATCAGTCTCTGTCATGCGCATTTCCGACACGTCGGGATATTTGGCAAATCTGGCCTCGCGCTCTGTTGCCATCAAAGCCCGCGAAACCGAAATCCAGGAAAATCAGCTCCAGACCTGGGCCGACTCGGAAGAATCTGGTGCCGAGCGTCGCGCCAACGTCGCTCAGAACACGGCAGAAGAGCGAATCTCGATCGCCCAGAAGGGCGTGGGCTTGGCCGAGCAGGATCGCGATGCCAAGGTCGACCAGGCACGCCAGGAAGCCGAGGCGCAGGTCAGCAAGACCCGCAACATCGCCTTAACGGCCGTTGCCAACGCGCAATCCGAACTCCAGGAGCAGCGCAACTATACCGAAGTCATCTGTCAGGCCGAAACCGATCTTAAAGCGACCGAGATCATCGCCGAAGGCCAATCGGAGGCATGGAGCATCAAGCAGGGCGCGGAAAACGATATTATTCAAGCCCAAGCGAACATGCTGAAGTCCTGCCCGACTACCGGCCCTGCGGTTCTCTTTGTTGAAGAACATCTGGAGGAGATCCTGAACGCCTATATCGACAACGCCAGCGACATCGGATTCGAAAGCTTGGTCGGCCTCGATAACTGTAACCCCGACGACATTGTCAATCGAGGCCCGAGAGCAATCCGTGCCTTCTTACATACCCTCGATGACACGTTCGGCATTGACCTGCGCGAAGTCTTTGCCCCCAACACCAAGGCTGAAGACAAAACTGAAGACAAGAGGGTGCCGGCATGATCGTATTTTTGACAACAGCCCTGATCGTTATCTTCGCCCTGCTCGGATTGACGATCGCGGTTCAGTTTCTCAGCAACTACAAGATCGTCGGCGCCAACGAAGTTGCGATCGTCGCCGGCAAGGGCAAGGACGGATACCGCATCTATCGAGGCGGCCGTGTCGTTGTCTGGCCGCTTTTCAATCGGCGCTATGACCTCGATCTTCGCCCTTTGACGGTTCAGGTACACACAAATCAGGCAATCGCCAAAGGGATGGTGCCGCTTGACGTCGAGGCGACGATCACCGTTGCGATTTCATCGAGCGGCGACATCCTCCGCAACGCGGTCCAGCGGCTGCTCGAACTTGCCCAGGACAGCGACCGCCTTCAACAGACGGTCTCCGATATTGTTGAGGGGCACTTGCGCGACGGCATCTCAACCATGACGCCGGAAGAGGTCATGCGCGACAAGGAAGCCCTGGTCAAAAGAATGCTCGCCGATTGTCGCCGCGATCTTCAGGCTCTCGGCCTGGAACTCTTGATGATCAATGTCAGTGATCTGGCGGATCATCGTCTTGAAGGCATGGACAACAAGGAACTCTATATTGCGTTGCTCAATCGGGTTCAATCGACCAATGCCGAGTCCCAGGCCCGTGTGTCCCAATCGGTTGCAAGAGCAGAAGGGATTGAGGCATCTGAGGAAAACAGAGCAACCCTTCAGGAACGCCGTGCGGAAAACGCCATTGCCGCGATTGACACGCAAACCAGCGCCAAACTTGCCGAAATCAATCGAGACCGGGATGTTCGCACCGAAGAAGCCCGGCGATCGGCCGAGGCGCAGGAGGCCGGCATTCAAGCCGAAATTGCCGCAGAGAAAGAGCGCGTTCATGAGGTTGGCGCACGCCTTCACAGCGAAATCGTCAAGCCGGCCTTTGCCGAGCGTGACCGCCTGATCACCACCGCCAACACCGAAGCCGCCAAGTTGAAGGCCGATCGGATTGCCCGGATCGAACAATTGCACAAGCTTGCATCGTCGCTCGAATCCGGCGGCCGTGAGGCCCTTCGCGCCTATATCATGTATCGCTTGCAAGACATCGTCGCGCCGATGACACACGCCATGAAGCTGTTCCCGGCGCAAACCACCAATCTTGTGCTGTCATCAGGGCAGAATACCACGCCGCTGTCGGCGACGGTCCCCAATCCTACCGGTCAAGCCATCGCCAACGCAAAGGCCGGCTCCCTCGGCGTTCTGGACGATTCCCGGACGACGACGGATGGGAGCCAGACCTGATGGAGACCCTGTATCTGAGCATTTATGCGGCATTGCTCATCTTTGGTCTTGGCGTCATCATTTTCGTTGATGTTCTCGGTCTTACCGGGGATTTCGGCGAGATCGACGGCGATGATCCCGGAGGATCTTTTGCACGGGGCAGTGCTGCCTTGGCGCCAGTCACCAAAGCCGCTTTCGCGGTTCGATTGATGGTGCTCTGTACGCGCATTTTGCGCTTTGGTGTCTACGCCTCGGTTGCAGCCGGATCTGTCGGTCTGATCGCACTATTCGCTCTTGATGAGCCGGCTGACACGCTGCCTTGGTCTATCGGATCGGCCTTTGGCGGCGCCGTTCTCGCTTGGCTCATCTTCAAACTTCGCTACCAGGAAACCAATTCCCTTCTGAAGGACCAAGATGTCGTCGGGCAGGAAGCGGCCATCACAATGTCGCTTCAGCCAGACGGCTACAGCCAGGCGGTCATTACCGTTGGGCAGACAACTAGGACCTACACTGTCGTCCTTGATGAGTCGGCACCCAAAAAGGAAATTGGTTCCGGTGCGTTCGTTCGGGTTACACGGATCGATGAGGGTGTTGCCAGCGTCATGCCGATAAATTGAGCCTTAACCCGCATTCGAGCCGCCGAGCCGAGTTATGGGCTGTGTCTGCAGACAAAAAAATACTTGGTCATCAGAGGTCATGGATACTAGACAGGACGATGTCGATCAAGCCTGCGGATTTTTCTTCATCCGACGGATTATAGAGTTTTACGGCACTGTATAAATAACGACACTCGCCTGCGGTGTCGTAAACGGGCGTCAGCAATCGGCGGCTCCAGAATATATCTTTGTGACCGACACGAACGCAGTCTGTGTAAAATAGGGGTAACTCGCGTTTTTTGACCTCATTGAACAAAAAGTACCTAAGTTTAACATGATTAAATTCAATGTGGTCCTCTATGAATTGTCCTGTTACATCACGGCCAATCATTTCATTGGTATGTATTCCGGAAAGCCGGACTCGGATCCGGCCATTAGCGAGGATTTCAAATATCTGGAGATGGCCCAGTAGAGCCGGGATTTCCAAGGGGTCGAAGGCCGATTTCGCCGCATCGTAATTCTTGCGAAGGCGGCGCCAGTAATCAAAAAACTGTTGCAATCCCCGATCTTCAAGGCGATTGCGAAATCCGGTCGGACCCGCAGCGGCGCTTTCCTTGGCTTGGTGCCACAGTCGGCTCTCTGTATCGCTTAAGTCGCTCTCTTTAACCAACATAGCTTGCCCCTAATGGCGATGCCGTGCCAGTTCCTCTGGACTTGCGGCACACCGAAAAAATGCCGCGCCTCAGAAAGAGCAGGGGATACCCCCGTGGTGGCAACGTCGGCCCGGTACCCCTACCTGAACATGCGTGAGGTTAACAGTATGTAATTTTATTTTGAGAGGGCGTTGCAAGGCAGGATATCAAGCCAGTTTTCGGGCTTTTCCGGTTTTGAGGACCGCAGACAGGTAATGGCCGGTATGGCTGCCTTCCTGTCCGGCAACGTGCTCGGGCGTGCCGACCGCCACCAAACGGCCGCCGCCGTCACCGCCTTCGGGGCCGAGATCGAGCAGCCAGTCAGCGGTTTTGATGACTTCGAGGTTGTGTTCGATAACGACGACCGTATTGCCGGCATCGACCAACTCATGAAGAACTTCGAGCAGTTTGCGGACATCGTCGAAATGCAAACCGGTCGTCGGTTCGTCGAGGATGTAGAGCGTCCGGCCGGTGGACCGGCGGGCCAGTTCCTTGGCCAGCTTGACCCGTTGTGCCTCGCCGCCGGAAAGCGTGGTCGCCCGCTGGCCGATCTTGACATAGCCAAGACCAACGCGCGCCAGGGTTTCCAGCTTGTCGCGGATCGACGGAACCGCCTGAAAGAATGCGGCCCCTTCGTCGACCGTCAAATCCAGCACTTCGGCGATCGATTTGTCTCGATAGAGAACCTCTAGCGTTTCCCGGTTATAGCGTTTGCCGTCGCATTGTTCGCAGGTAACATAGACGTCGGGCAGGAAATGCATCTCGACCTTAATGACGCCGTCGCCTTGGCAGGCTTCGCACCGTCCGCCCTTGACGTTGAACGAGAAACGCCCGGCGCCATAGCCGCGGGCCTTGGCTTCGGGGAGTCCGGAGAACCATTCCCGGATCGGTGTAAAGGCGCCGGTATAGGTCGCCGGGTTCGATCGCGGCGTGCGGCCGATGGGGCTTTGGTCGATGTCGATGATCTTGTCGATGTTCTCCAGTCCCACGATTTGGTCATGGCCGCCGGGCACGTCGCGCGCGCCATGAAGCGCACGGGCCGCTGCCTTGTAGAGGGTTTCGATGATCAGGCTCGATTTGCCGCCGCCCGATACGCCGGTAACGCAGGTAAAGGTGCCCAGCGGAATATCGGCGTCGACATCTTTCAGATTGTTCGAACGGGCGCCGCGAATACCCAGAACGGCTTTCTTGCGGCCGATCTTGCGGCCCGGACGGCGCGATGCCGGGATGGGTATCGCCTCGGCACCGATCAGATATCGGCCGGTCAGGCTGGCCGGATTGGCCATGATCTCGGCCGGTGTCCCCTCGGCCACGACCGTGCCGCCATGAACCCCCGCACCCGGCCCCATATCGATCACCTGATCGGCCGACCGGATGGCGTCTTCGTCATGTTCGACGACGATCACGGTGTTGCCGAGATCGCGCAGCCGCTTCAGGGTGCCGAGCAGGCGGTCGTTGTCCCGTTGGTGCAAGCCGATCGACGGTTCGTCCAGAACATAGAGAACGCCGGTCAAGCCCGAGCCGATCTGGGAGGCCAGCCGGATTCGCTGGCTTTCGCCGCCGGACAGGGTGCCGGAGGCCCGGCTCAAGGTCAGATAGGTCAAGCCGACACTGGTCAAAAAGCCGAGACGGTCGTTGATTTCCTTCAGGATGCGGCTGGCGATTTCACGATCTTTGGCGTTCAGCGTTTCCGCCAGCGCGCCGAACCAGATCTCGGCTTGGCCGATCGATTGTTCCGCTGCCTCGGAGATGTTGCAGCCGCCGACCTTGACCGCCAACGACTCCGGGCGCAGCCGCTGTCCGCCGCAGGTATCGCAAGGCAGGCTGCTTTGATACTTCGACATTTCCTCGCGGACCCAATTGCTGTCGGTCTCGCGATAGCGGCGGGTCATGTTCGGGACCAGCCCTTCGAAGGTCTTGGTGGTCTCATAGGACCGCAGGCCGTCGTCGTAGGAGAACTTGATTTTTTGGTTGCCGGACCCGTTCAGGATGCAGGCGCGGACCGCCTCGGGCAGATCGGACCAGGGATCGTGCATGCTGATACCGAAATGCCGGGCGATGCTTTCCAGCGTTTGGCCGTAATAGGGCGACGACGAACCGGCCCAGGGCGCGACGACCCCGCCATGAAGCGAGAGCGACGGGTCGGGAATGATCAGATCCGGGTCGATCACTGTCGTGCTGCCCAGGCCGTCGCAAGCAGGGCAGGCGCCGAACGGATTGTTGAACGAGAAAAGGCGGGGTTCGATTTCCTCGATCGTGAAACCGGAAACAGGGCAGGCGAATTTCGAGGAAAAGATCGTCGGACTGCCGCCATCGGCATTTTCGGCGATGCAGATCCCGTCGGTCAGGGCCAATGCCGTCTCCAGGCTGTCCGCCAGCCGATTGCCCAGCCCGTCGCGCACAACCAGACGGTCGACGACCACTTCGATGTCGTGCTTGATCTTCTTGTTGAGAGCGGGGACTTCGTCGATTTCGTATAGCGTGCCGTCGACCCGAACGCGCTGAAAACCGCGCTTGCGCAGGTCCTGAAGCTCTTTTTTATATTCGCCCTTGCGGCCGCGGATGATCGGCGCGAGCAGGTAGAGACGCGTCCCCTCGGGCATCGCCATAATCCGGTCGGCCATCTGGCTTACGGTCTGACTTTCGATCGGCAGGCCGGTGGCTGGAGAATACGGCACCCCAATGCGCGCCCATAGCAGCCTCATATAGTCGTAGATTTCCGTCACCGTGCCGACGGTCGAGCGGGGATTGCGGCTTGTCGTTTTCTGTTCGATGGAGATTGCCGGGGATAGCCCCTCGATCGAGTCGACATCCGGCTTTTGCATCAGTTCCAGAAACTGACGGGCATAAGCCGACAGGCTCTCGACATAGCGCCGTTGACCTTCGGCGTAGATGGTGTCGAAGGCCAGCGACGACTTGCCGGAGCCCGACAGTCCGGTGATCACCACCAACTTGTCGCGCGGAATCCGAACGTCGACGCTTTTGAGATTGTGTTCGCGCGCGCCTTTGACGCTGATATGTGTCAGCATTGTCCGATTGCCCCGGCCGGCTTTGGATGGATCGAATAATAAGGTTCGGTGTCATGCCGCGCGACCCGACACGGGTCGGCACCGCCATCATGATCCAAAATGCGAGATAGCATGACAAGGGTCCAAGTCAGGGGTGTCACACGAGAATACATGATATGTTCATCATTTGATCACGAAATATACTAGCTTATGACGCATCGTTTACCCCATTATGGTGCCGGTCGCAATTCTGAATCGGCCCGCTGCGTTGTCGGTTGAACACCCGGGCGTCGGGGGCTATGGTCCGAGAACGGCGCGGCGAACCCGGTGAACGTCGTGCGTCGATTCTCACATTACAACGGTAGGCTCCGATGGCGGGTAGCATCAACAAGGTCATTCTGATCGGCAATCTTGGCCGTGACCCCGAGGTCCGGACCTTTCAGAATGGCGGTCGCGTTTGCAACTTTACCCTCGCGACGTCCGAGAATTGGCGCGACCGCACCACCGGCGAGCGCCGCGAGAAGACCGAATGGCACCGGGTCGTGATCTTTAGCGAGGGGTTGGTCGGGGTTGCCGAACGATTCCTGCGCAAGGGGTCGAAGGTTTATCTCGAAGGCCAACTTGAAAGCCGCAAGTTCCAGGACCAGTCAGGGCAGGAGCGCAACATAACCGAAGTCGTGCTCAGAAACTTCAACAGCAATCTGACCATGCTCGACGGCCGGGGTGACGGTGGATCAGGCGGCGGCGGTGGCGGTGCGTCCGGCGGCGGCTCCGGAGGCGGGGGCTACGGGGGCAACGACTACGGTGGCGGCGGCGGCGGGTCTCCCGGCGGCAACCGAGGGTCGGATCTGGACGATGAAATCCCGTTCTGACTGCCCGTACCCAGTGATGGTGGCCGCCGCGGCCGCACACGGTAAACGTATCGGCTGCCACCCAGCGGCTGTTACAGTCTGTGCGTGTAATCATTGTTCTCGTAGAAAGCCATTCGTCTTTCTTTCTTGCTAATTTTGCCGACGCAACACATAGATATTGCAAGGAGACGCTTCGGGCGAGTCTCCGAACCAAGCAAGATCAACAGATTTGCGTCGGCGTTCCAAAATGACAATCTCAATGACTCGGCCCTCTGGGGTTCGGCCCTCTGGCGATGGCGACGAAGGGCTGTCGTCATGTCGGCCGTCCTCGCTTGAGCGGCTGTTGATGCCGATCGGCCCATCGGCATTTTTCGCGGATTTCTGGGAGCGCGATGTCCTGGTCGTCAATCGGGA
>LFIK01001470.1_pt1 | contig 18731 bp, 16 predicted proteins | sample 643401 | NCBI WGS metagenome assembly LFIK01 (sample SAMN03777447, study PRJNA286221) | soda lake metagenome | biome: soda lake; feature: Kulunda steppe; material: water; isolation source: sample T5-Br brine of Lake Tanatar-5 | place: Russia: Kulunda steppe | collected 2010-07
CCGAACCGCCGGGCTGGCGGGGTTAGCCTGTGGAGCGACTGGAGCGGGGGCAGCGGCCTAGCCGCTGCCTAGTGAAGGCGTGTCGAAGCAGGAAGGTTCTGAGGGCGACCTTGGAACCCTCGCCCAAGGCGCGAAGCGCGGCGGGCGAGGAGTGTCAGGAATTGCTGGCCAGCAGCAAAATGTGACCTGATTGCCTGGATATCACTTGATGGCCATGACCTTCTTGACGTTGGCAAGCACCGTGATGACCCCATTCAAGTCGCACCCTCGCTTTCCGAGGCGATCTTCGCTCAGGTAGATAAAACATACGGGTGTCACCTATCTGTGTATGCTGATCTGATTATAGTGACTTTAGTAGAGACCTCTCGTTGACTGTCGGTCCTTTCGACCAAGATCTTCTTGTCGCCTCCTCTGGGTCCAGACCCGAGGTTTGCGATTCATGCTTCCTGATTCCCTTTACGTCTTTTTTGACACTACCACGCCCTCCCATGATGCCCGTCAATCGGCCGTCGTTTACTGCGAGGGCAACTTCACGCGGGTCGATGGCAAGACAGCCAACGGCCTGGTGCGCAGCAGCCAGCGGTATCGCATCTTTTCCGTCATTGACAGCACCCGGGCCGGCGAAGACGCGGGCACCGCACTGGGCGAGACGGCGGCGGGCATCCCCATCGTGGCCGATCTGGAGGCGGCGCTTGCCGCCGCCGATGTGCTTCCCGATGTGCTCATTTTCGGGTTGGCGCCGCTGTCGGGGATGATGTCCGAGGCCGACCGCTCGGTGGTGCTGGCGGCCGTGGCAGCTGGTATCGGCGTGGTATCCGGGCTGCACGAGTTCCTCGCGGACGACCCGGAGATTGCGGCGGCGGCACTGGTCACCGGCGTGACACTTCACGATATTCGTCGGCCTCGCCCTACCAAGCACTTGCGCATGTTCGATGGTGCGATCGACAGCGTCGACTGCGTGCGGATCGCCGTGCTGGGCACCGATGGCGCGATCGGTAAGCGCACCACCTCGACGCTGCTCACCCAGGCACTCAACGACGCCGGGATTCACACCGTAATGGTGGGAACGGGGCAGACCGGCCTGATGCAAGGTGCCACCTATGGTGTCGCACTCGATGCCATTCCCGCTCAGTTCGGCGTCGGCGAACTGGAAGGGGCGGTGGTCGCCGCCTATGAAGGCGAGCACCCCGCCGTCATCGTCATCGAGGGGCAAGGCGCCCTCAGCCACCCCGCCTACCTGAGTTCGACGGTGGTGTTGCGCGCCAGCCGGCCAGACGCCGTGATCATGCAACATGCGCCGGCCCGCCGCATGCTCAGTGACTATCCTGAAGTACCGATGCCGTCTCCCTATTCGGAGATCAGGCTCATCGAGCTGTTTGGCAAGACCCGGGTCATCGGGCTGGCCATCAATCACGAGGACATGACCCGGGAAGAGGTCACAGCGACTATCGCCCGATACGATACCGAGCTTGGCCTGCCTGCCACCGATGCGCTGTGGCACGATCCCTCGGCATTGGTGGCGATGGTCACCGCCGCCTTCCCCGCACTGCAGGCGCGTCAGTCACTGGCAATGGCGTGATATGTCCTCGTATCGAGATCGACCTGGACAAGATCGAGGAGAACACTCGCGCACTTGTCACCCTCTTGTCCGGCCGCGGTATCGATGTCACCGGAGTCACCAAGGCGACCCTAGGCTCAGCCGAGGTGGCAAAGGCCATGCTCGCGGGGGGCGTGGTGCGTCTCGGCGATTCACGGATCGACAACCTCGAGGCACTGCGTGACGCAGGCATCCAGGCCCCGCTGACGCTATTGCGTTCGCCCACGCCCGATCAGGCGGATCGGACGGTGGCGTGCGCCAGCATCAGTCAGGTAAGTGAGCTCGAGATAGCGAAGGCACTGTCAGCGGCAGCGGGCAGGGTTGGTGCCATCCACGGCCTGGTGCTGATGGTAGAGCTGGGTGATCTACGCGAGGGCGTAATGCCAGAGGATGTACTCGCCCTCGCACGTCACATATCGTGCACCCCCCACGTCACGCTCACCGGCCTGGGCACCAACCTGGCGTGCCGCGCCGGCATCGTGCCGACCGCAGAGAACATGGGTGAGCTCTCTGCGCTCGCGGTCCTGCTCGAAAGCGAGCTGGGGCTGCGCCTGCCGATCGTTTCCGGCGGCAATTCGGCCAATCTTGCCTGGGCCATCGCAGCGCCCGCTGGCCGAATCAACGACCTGCGGCTCGGCGAGTCGATCCTGCTGGGTTGCGACCCCCTCACGCGAAAGCCGCTGCACGGCCTGCACACCGACGCCTTTTCCCTGGTGGTCCCCGTTATTGAGTCGCTGGCCAAGCCGACGGCGCCTCGCGGTGACACCGGCGAGGCCGCATTCGGCGTGCCGACGCCGATGCACGAACGCGGCATCATTACTCAGACGATCGCCTCGATCGGGCGGCAAGACGTCGACCCGGAGGGACTGATGCCCCCAGGCGGCGTGAGCTTGCTTGCCGCCAGCAGCGACCACCTGGTGCTGGAAACGCAGCATCGCCTGGCACCCGGCGCGGAGATCCGCTTCGGGCTTGATTACTCGGCGCTGCTGCGTGCGATGACATCTCCATTCATAGTGACCATCTTTGCTGCGGCGAAACATCATCCATCTTCTCTTTCCTCCTCGCTTCCCACAATCCGCCTAACCAACGGCCATGAATGATCCGGTCACGCATCGCGGGCCAGCGACAAATTGCAATAAATAGAATCAGTAAGCTTCTTTACGCCTACGCACAGAAGCTCTCGCCTCCAACGATCAGACTTGGCGTCAATCAAACATCCATGTCTGGAGGCGGTATGTCGCTTGCGCTGTTTTTCATGGAGCGTTGGCACCCGCCTTGGCAGGCAACAGCTCCACGAGCTCCGGCCAGACGTTTTCGAGAATGCGCGACTGGGCCGCGGCGGTGGGGTGGATGCCATCGCCCTGCATCAGCGCCACGTCCAGGGCCACCCCTTCCAGCAGGAAGGGCACCAGCGGCAGGTCGAAGTCATCGGCCAGGCGGTGGAAGACCCCGGTGAAGGCGTCGCGGTAGGCCCGGCCATAGTTGGGCGGAATGTCGATGCCGAGCAGCAGCACGTCGGCCTCTGCCTGCAGGCTCGCCTCGATCATGCGCCGCAGGTTGGCCTCGAACTGCCCCGGCGGCAGGCCGCGCAGACCGTCGTTGCCCCCGAGCTCGAGCAGAACAATGTCCGGGGCGTGCTGTCCGAGAAGCTCGGGCAGGCGGCTGGCGCCGCCTGCGCTGGTCTCGCCGCTGATGCTGGCGTTAATTACCTGCGCCTTTCCGTCGAGCCGCGCTTCCAGCAGACTGACCCAGCCCTCGTCGGTCTCGATGCCGTAGGCCGCACTCAGGCTGTCGCCCATCACCAGCAGGGTGGGGCGCTCGTCGGCCAGTGCCGCGGCGCCGCCGGCCGCCAGGACCATCACCAGGGGCAGGGCGAGCCACCAGGCGGTGAAACGACGCAACGCAACTTCAGGGAATCCCATCAACATGAACGATACCTCTCGCATGGATATGTCACCGATTCTACACGCCGAGCACCTGTCCAAGCAGGTCAGGAGCGGCGAACGGCAGCTCACCATTCTGAGTGACCTGGCCATCTCGGTGTTTCCGGGCGAGACGGTGGCAATTCTCGGCCAGAGCGGTGCGGGCAAGTCGACCCTGCTGGGGCTGCTGGCCGGGCTCGACCTGCCCACCGGCGGTTCGCTGTCGATGTTCGGCGAGCAGCTCGCGGCGCTGGATGAAGACGGCCGGGCCCGGCTGCGCAACGGCCGGGTGGGCTTCGTGTTTCAGAATTTCCAGCTGCTGCCCACCCTCACCGCGTTGGAGAACGTGATGCTGCCCCTGGAGCTCTCGCCGCAACCCGGTACCGAGGCCCGTGCCCGGGAGTGGCTTACGCGGGTAGGCCTGGGCGAGCGCCTCGATCACCTCCCCAAGCAGCTCTCCGGCGGCGAGCAGCAGCGGGTGGCCCTGGCGAGAGCCTTCGTCACCGGCGCCGAGCTGGTGTTTGCCGACGAGCCCACCGGCAACCTGGATCCGGATACCGGCGAGCGCATCATCGACACCCTCTTCTCGCTCAACCGCGAGGCCGGCACCACCCTGGTGCTGGTCACCCACGACCATGCCCTGGCACGGCGCTGCGACCGCTGCCTGCGCCTGGACCACGGCCGCCTGGCGGAGATGAGCCTCGACGAGGTGAGCGCATGAGCATGACTGTCTTGCGCCTGGCCCGTTTCTCGGCTCGTGGCCTCGCCCGCGACCTGCGCGCCGCCGACGTGCGCGCGCTATTTGTGGCGCTCGCCCTGGCGGTGGCCGCCTCCACCATGATCGGCTTCTTCCTGGACCGCCTGGATCGTGGGCTGGACCGACAGGCCAGCCAGCTGCTGGGCGGTGACCTGGTGCTGGAGCAGGGCCGGCCCTTTGACACCGAGCTGCGCCAGACCCTGGAGGAGGTCGGCCTGGTGCTGAGCGACCAGGTGGGCATGGTCTCCATGGTCAGCCTCGAGGATGCCTTCCAGCCGGCCAGTCTCAAGGTGGTCGACCGGCGCTACCCCCTCTATGGCGGCGTGCACGTGGATCTGGGCGAGGGCAGCGAGGTGGTGGCCCAGGGCCCGGCCCCGGGGGAAGCCTGGCTGGCGCCGCGCCTGGCGCTGCTGCTCGAGGCCGAGATCGGCGATCGGGTACAGGTGGGGGAGAGTGAGCTGACCGTGGCGGGACTGGTCGAGCGCGAGCCCGATCAGTCCGGCGGCTTCGGCAACTTCAATCCACGGCTGATGATGCATGCCGCCGACCTGGAGGCCACCAACCTGGTGCAGGACGGCTCACGGGTCTCCTTCGAGCTGCTGGCCGCCGGGCCGCCGGATATCATCGACGACCTGGCGCCGCTGCTGGTCCAGCTGCGTCGTGACGGGGTCGAGGTGCGCGACGTGCGTCGCGACCGGCCCCAGCTCGGCAATGCCCTGGAGCGGGCCGAGCGCTACCTGAGCCTGGCGGGGTTGGCCGCCGTGCTGCTGGCCGGCGTGGCGGTGGCCATGGCCACGCGGCGATATGTCGATCGCCACCTGGATACCGCGGCGCTGATGCGCTGCTTCGGCGCCACCCAGCGGGAGCTGATCCGTATTTTCAGCCTGCAGCTGCTGTGGCTGGCGCTGGCGGCCTCGGCGGTGGGAGCGGTGCTGGGCCTGGCCGGCCAGGCGGGGCTGCTGGCGCTGTTGACCGCCTTCCTGCCCTTGGAGCTGCCGCCCCCCGGGGCGCTGCCGCTGTGGCTCGGTGTGCTCACCGCGCTGGCCGTACTGGTGGGCTTCGCCGGCCCGACCCTGATTCGCCTGAAGAAGGTCAGCGCACTCAAGGTGTTGCGCCGCGAGCTCGACCCGCTACCGGCCTCGGCCTGGCTGGTGGTAGCGGTGGCCAGCGCGGTGTTCGGTGCCCTGCTGTGGCTCTACTCCGGCGATCTCGGTCTCTCGGTGGGACTGCTGCTCGGCGGGCTCGTCATGCTGGTGGTGCTGTGGGGCCTTGGCTCGCTGCTGCTGGCGGGGGTGCTGCGGCTGGCCGCTCGCTTGCCGCGCCAAGGCGGCGAGGCCAGCTTTACCCAGGCGCTGCGTCTGGGCGGGGCCCAGCTGGCACGGCGTCGCACGGCCAGCCTCGGTCAGCTGCTGGCCTTCTCGGTGACCTTCTTCGCCATGGCAATGATCGCCCTGGTGCGCGGCGATCTGCTCACCACCTGGGAGACTCAGCTGCCGGAGGACACGCCCAACTACTTCGCCATCAACATCCAGCCCCACGAGCGGGAAGGGTTCGAGGCCGCCCTGGGTGACGCCGCCGATGCTCGCACCGCGCTCTACCCGATGGTGCGCGGGCGCATCACCGCCATCAACGACCAGCCGCCTCGTGAGGCGGTACCGGCGGATGCCCGCGGCGACAACACCCTGCGCCGCGAGCTGAACCTGACCTGGCGGGAGACCCTCCCCGAGGGTAACCGCCTGGTGGCAGGGCAATGGTTTGATGCGCTGAACGACGCGGAATCCGGCGGCTGGCTCGGCGAGGTGGCCGCAGAGCCCAGCGTGGAGCGAGTGCCCATCTCCGTGGAGGACGGCCTGGTCGAACGCTTCGGCCTGGCCCTCGGTGACACCATGACCTTCACCATCGGCAGCGAGGAGATCATTGGCGAGATCGCCAGTCTGCGCGATCTGGACTGGGACAGCTTCCGGCCCAACTTCTTCGTGATCTTCCCGCCCGGCGTGCTGGAGCGCTTCGGTCACAGCTACATCACCGCCTTCCATCTCGACGCCGATGAGAGCACGACACTCCGTGAACTGGTGCGGGCCTTCCCGGGGGTCTCGCTTCTCAACGTGGATGCCATACTTGGTCAGGTGCGTGAGTTGCTCACCCAAGTGACCCGGGCCGTGGAACTGGTGCTGGTCTTCGTGCTGCTGGCCGGGGTCAGTGTGCTCTACGCGGCGCTAACCGCGAGCCGTCCGGTGCGTGCCCACGAGAGCGGGCTGCTCCGGGTCTTCGGCGCCAGCAACCGCATGCTCTCGCGGGTGCAGGGGGCAGAATTCGCCATCCTCGGGCTCGCCAGCGGCCTGATGGGCGCGCTGCTGGCGGAGCTGGCCACCGCGGCGATCTACCTGGCCTGGTTTGACCTGACGCCGCGCCTGCACCTCTGGCTGTGGCTGGCGCTGCCGCTGGGCGGGGCATTGTTGATCGGCGCCATCGGTCATCTGCTCTCCCGGGATCTGCGCCGCCAGGCCCCGGCAGCGAGCCTCGGCCTGCTGGGCGAGACGTGAAGAGGACGACATGAAGACGGATACCCTGCGCTACCGGCTGCTGGACGCTCAGCTCTCCCTCGCCCAAGAGAAGGAGCGCTCGGTCATTCTGCTGCTCACTGGCCATGCGCTGACCCACAAGGGGCAGGTGGTCAACCGACTCAACCACTGGCTGGAGAATCGCCACACCGAGGTGCACGCTCTGGGTCCGAGCAGCGAGGAGCAGGCGCGTCCCTACTGGTGGCGTTACTGGCGGCGGATTCCCGATCGCGGCCGCATCGGCATTTTCATCCACGGCTGGTACGGCGATGCGCTCTTCGCCCGCGCCGAGCGCCGGCTCTCCGCCGGCGCCTTCCAGGACCGCCTCGAGCAGATCCGCCACTTCGAGGCCGAGCTGGCCGCCGAGGGCGTGGTGCTGCTCAAGCTATGGAACGACATCGGCCGGCGCGAGCAGCGCCGCCACCTGGCCGAGCTGCAGCAGGATCCGGCTCGGTCCTGGCAGGCCGGGCCCACCGAGTGGCAGCGCCACGGACAGCACGCCATCATCGAAGCGACCGGCAAGACGCTGCGCGACGACACGGAGGCGCCCCATGCGCCCTGGCAACGTCTTCCCTTCCGCGAGCCGGGCGAGCAGCTCAGCCGGGTGGGTCGTGCCCTGCTGGCGGTCATGGAGGCCCCGCCCGAGCCGCCGGTGGCGACGCTTGCGGCACTGCCGGACGAGGCCACGGGGATTCCCTCGTTGCGCCGCGCCGATGCGGCGGTGGAGGAGCGCCTCGACAAGGCCGCCTACCGCGAGCGCCTGGCTCGAGGGCAGGCCCGCCTGGCCAACAATGCCAGGGAGATCGCCCGGCGGCGCATTCCGGTAGTGATCGCCTTCGAGGGCCACGACGCGGCGGGGAAGGGCGGCAGCATCCACCGGATCACCGCAGCGCTGGATGCCCGCCAGTACCGCGTGCATCGCATCGGTGCGCCCAGCGACGAGGAACTGGCGCGGCCCTGGGGCTGGCGCTTCTGGCGCCGCCTGCCCGTCGACGGGCGCATCGCCATCTTCGATCGCAGCTGGTATGGGCGGGTGATGGTGGAGCGGGTCGAAAAGCTGGCGAGCCGCCCGCAGTGGCAGCGCGCCTACGATGAGATCCGTCACTTCGAGCAGCAGCTGCTGGAACATGGCGGGGTGCTGATCAAGCTGTTCCTCGCCATCGAGAAGGACGAACAGCTCAGACGCTTCGAAGCCCGCGCCGATACCCCGCACAAGCGCCACAAGCTCACCGATGAGGATTGGCGCAACCGTGAGCGCTGGGACGACTATCAAAGTGCCATCGACGAGATGTTCGCCCGCACCCATGCGTCCGGCGCCGAATGGTCGCTGGTGGCCTGTGACGACAAGCGTCGGGCCCGTCTGGCGGTGCTGGAGCAGGTCAACGAACGGCTCGAGGCCCGGTTGGCCTCGGCCGTCTGAAACCGATATGTGAACCCGCTATGCTGGTTTCATCGGGTCCTATTTCCCTCGATCACACAGGAGGTGATCTCATGTTCCACCCCATCCGCACCGCGGCGCTGCTGGTTCTCCCCCTCGGTCTCGCCTTCACACTCCCGGCGCTGGCCGACCCCGATGCCGATCGCGGCCCGACCGGGCGTCTCGAGGCCGATCTGCGTGGCTTCTTCGCCGGTGAGGGAACGCTCGAGATCGGCGAGATCTCCTCGGCGCTGCTGCGCAGCCGCGTCACTGCGGAGGATCTGCGGTTCGAGAGCCACGACGGCGAGCGACTCTCGGTCGAGCGCTACATCGTCCAAGGCGACTACGACCGCCCCGACGAGGTCACCCTGGAGGGTATTCGTCTGGAGGCTTTCATGGACGAGCCGGCGGTGATGAATATCGAGGAGGTGGTGCTGAATGATCCCGGTCGTGCGGTGCCGCCGCGCGACGAGGAGGCCCTGGCCGATCAGTGGCTGGGTAGCCTGGCGCTTTCCGGGTTGAGCCTCGAGCTTGCCGAGGGGCCGGTGGCCTCCCTGGCCAGCCTGCGCCTGGATGGTGACCTCGAGGACGGTAGCGGCGGCCTGTGGGTCGAGGCCCTGGAGATCGACCTGGCGCGGATGATCGACCAGGCTCCGGCCGACGAGCGCACTCGGCTGCGCATGATCAGCAACGTGCTCACCAATGGCAGCGGGCGCCTGCGCCTGGACGCCACCTTCGACGCCGAGTGGGAGGAGCTTGATGGACACACCCGGCTCGTCAGCGAGGGACACATCGATCTGGAGGACGCCTTGCGCCTGGCCCATGCCGTGACGCTGCCGGTGCTGTTGCCCGAGGGCGTGAGCGCGGCAGAGCTGTTCACCGACGAGGCCCTGCTGGAAGCCGCGACCCTGCTCGGGGGCGATGTGCGCCTCACCCTGGGCGACCGTGGGCTCTTCCCGCGCCTGGCCACGCTGGGGGCCGCCATGGGTGGGGTGAGCGAAGCCCAGTACCTGGAGCAGGCGCGCACCCAGGCCCAGGGGTTCGGCATGATGTTCGGACCCCAGGTACAGGCCCTGCTTTCCGGGGTCGTCGAGCTGATGGAGGGCGCTGCCGAGACGCTCGAGCTCACCGTCACCCTGCCCGCCGAGAGTCGGCTGGGCAGCCTGGCCGACGATCCCCTGGCGTTGCCCGACCGATTCGATATGCGCGTCGAGACCCGCTGAGCGACTCGCGGGGCGGGCTTGAATCATCCGTGAGTCCGCATGATGCCCTTTCATGTGAAAGCGCCTCGACGCTGGGGTATCATGTTGCTCTGAGATTTCTCCCCTTGATGCGAGGTTCCCCGCCCATGTTCAGCCGTGACATGACGATTGCCGGTTTCGATGACGTTCTGTTCGACGCGATGCAGAAGGAAGTCGCTCGCCAGGAAGCGCACATCGAACTGATCGCCTCCGAGAACTATGCCAGCCCGCGGATCATGGAAGCCCAGGGCAGTCAGCTGACCAACAAGTACGCGGAAGGGTATCCCGGCAAGCGTTACTACGGCGGCTGTGAATATGTCGATATCGTCGAGCAGTTGGCCATTGACTATGCCAAGGAGCTGTTTGGCGCGACCTACGCCAACGTTCAGCCCCACTCAGGCTCCCAGGCCAACGTCGCGGTCTTCCAGGCGCTGGTCAAGCCGGGCGACACCATTCTTGGCATGAGCCTCGACGCAGGCGGCCACCTGACCCACGGCGCCAAGCCGAATTTCTCCGGCAAGCACTACAACGCCGTGCAGTACGGCATCGACGAGAGCGGACGCATCGACTACGAGGAAGTGGCGAAGCTGGCCCGCGAGCACCGGCCCAAGATGATCATCGCTGGTTTCTCTGCCTACTCCCAGATCATCGACTGGTCGAAGTTCCGCGAGATCGCCGACGAGGTGGACGCCTACCTGCTGGTCGACATGGCCCATGTGGCCGGTCTGGTGGCGGGGGGCGTCTACCCGACGCCGCTGCCCCACGCCCACGTGGTCACCACCACGACCCACAAGACCCTGCGCGGCCCGCGTGGCGGCCTGATCCTCTCCGCCGAGGGGAACGCCGACATCGAGAAGAAGCTGCAGTCCGCGGTCTTCCCGGGTGGCCAGGGTGGTCCTCTGGAGCACGTCATCGCCGCCAAGGCGATCTGCTTCAAGGAGGCCATGGACCCCGAGTTCAAGACCTACCAGCAGCAGGTGGTCCGAAACGCCCAGACCATGGCCGGCGTGTTCCTCGAGCGCGGCTTCGAGGTGATCTCCGGCGGCACCGAGGACCACCTCTTCCTGCTCTCGCTGGTCAAGCAGGGCCTGACCGGCAAGGACGCGGACGCCGCCCTGGGCCGCTCCCATATCACCGTCAACAAGAACGCCGTGCCGAACGACCCCCAGAGCCCGTTTGTTACCTCCGGCCTGCGCATCGGCACCCCGGCGGTGACCACCCGCGGTTTCGGCGTGGGCGAATGCAAGGATCTCGCCGGCTGGATCTGCGACATCCTCGACGCCATGGCAAAAGGTGAAGACTCTGCCGCCATCGAGTCCGAGGTGAAGTCGCAGGTCGAGGTCGTCTGCGCCCGGTTCCCTGTCTATCGCTGAGCCTGTCTTGTTTTGAGCGTTCGGCGGCCCGCCGTCCAATTCGCGTCCCGCGCCGCTACCACGGCGCGGGACGCGTTCGTTATGACTTCTGTTATGGTCAATGTCACTTATTGTCATGGCCGATACGCACCCTTGCCCCGATCCATTATGCTGATCTCAAGGGGTAAATAAGCAAGACACGCCAGCGGGCACAGGAGCGCAACAGCATGTCGACATTGACCTTCCAGGGCGCGGTAAAGGAAGTCACCGGCTCTCGCTACCTGATCGAGGTGGACGGCAACGGCAGTTCCAGGAGGCTGCTGCTGGAGTGCGGCCTGCACCAGGGCGGCAGCGATGCCGACGAGGCCAATGCGAAATCCTTCGGTAAGCTGCCTCGGGAACTGGATGCGGTGATGCTCTCCCACGGCCATCTGGACCACTCGGGGCTCTTGCCCAAGCTGGTGCGGGAAGGCTTCAGCGGCCCGATTCACTGCACCCGCGGTACCCGCGACCTGCTGGAGATCATGCTTCAGGACTCGGCCTTCATCATGGCCAAGGACGTGGAGTGGGAGAACAAGTGGCGCAAGCGCAACGGCAAGCCGCTGATCGAGCCGCTCTACGACCTGGACGATGTGGAGCGCACCCTGGCGCTCTGCGAGTCGCACCCCTACGGCCGGCCGGTTGTCCTGCCGGGTGGTGTCACCCTGGTGTTCCGTGACGCCGGCCATATCCTCGGCTCGGCCATCGTCGAGCTGACCATTCCCTCCGGCGGCCAGCAAAAGCGACTGGTGTTCTCCGGTGACCTGGGCAATCCCGGTTCGGTGCTGATGCGCGACCCCGACAAGATCTACGAGGCCGATCTGGTGCTGATGGAGAGCACCTACGGCGATCGCGACCATCGTCCCCTGGACGAGACCCTGGAGGAGTTCGCCCAGGTACTGGAAGAGGCCCACGAGGCCGGCGGCAACGTGCTGATTCCCGCCTTCGCGGTGGGGCGCACCCAGGAAATCCTCTACCACCTGAGCGTGCTGTATCACGAGGGGCGGCTGCGCCAGCAGATGGTGTTTCTCGACAGCCCCATGGCGATCAAGGTCACCGAGCTCTACCACCGGGCGCGCAAGGCGCTGGATGCCGAGGACCTCAAGGTGCTGAACATCGCCGCCAGCGGCGACACCCGCCAGTACCTGCCGATCCTGCGCATGACCCGCACGGTGGAGGAGTCCATGGCCATCAACCGCATTCACGGCGGGGCCATCATCATCGCCGGTGCCGGCATGTGCAGCGGCGGGCGGATCGTTCATCACTTCCGCTACAACCTGGAGAAGCCCACTACCCGGCTGGTGATCGTCGGTTTCCAGGCCGCCGGCACCCTGGGTCGCCAGATCGTCGACGGCGCCGAGCGGGTGCGCGTGCTGAGCCACGATCTGGCCGTCAAGGCGAAGGTGCACACCATCGGCGGCTTCTCCGCCCACGCCGGTCAGACCGACATGATCGGCTGGGCCGGCGCTTTTCGAAACAACCCCCGCTTCTACCTGGTCCACGGCGAGCCGGGAACCCAGGAAGCCTTCAAGGCCGCCCTGGCCGAGAGCGGCATCGAGGCCGAGATTCCCGTCTACGGTGACCGTATCGAGCTTTGACCCTGTCGATTGCAGCTTGACCTGCGTCAAGCTGCGACGACTTGCCCCATGTCATTCGCAGCTCCCTGGTCTATCCTTTGGCTGAATATATTTAATGTAATTAGCTTAGAGGTTTTGGTTATGAAGCTTGCGATGAAGAGCCTGCTGGTGAGCTCCGTGATGGCCGCCAGCCTGGCGGCCGGGTCCGCCCTGGCTCAGGAGGCCGACGCCTACCGTGAGACCCAGCTGGGGCTCTATGTCTCGGCCGCCGAGGCCTATGAGCTGATGCAGGCGAACGAGAGTGCCGTGCTGATCGACGTGCGTGATCCCATCGAGATCAAGTTCACCGGCTTCGCCGAACCCACCGATATCCATGTGCCCTGGGTGCTGGCCGACCGCGACAGCTTCGACGAGGAAGCCCAGACCTGGCCCATGGTGCGCAACGCCGACTTCGAGGCCCAGGTGAAGGCGCGCCTCGATGAATTGGGGGTGGCCGAGGACGATCCGATCATCGTGATGTGTCGCTCCGGCGCCACCCGCAGTGCGCCCGGCGCCGATGTCATTGCCGAGATGGGCTACAGCCAGGTCTATTCCGTCAATGATGGCTTCGAGGGTTCTACTCTGAAGGAAGGCGACTCCCAGGGCGTTCGTGCCGTGAACGGCTGGCGCAATGCCGGGCTGCCCTGGAGCTACGAGGTTGATCCCGAGGTCGCCTGGCACCCCGCGAACTGATCGCACCGATATTTTATCCACCATGCCCTCTGCGGCATTTGGGAGCATGGAGAACGACACGTTGAACCGGCAATCTAAAAAAGGTGAACCCATGAGCATCAAGACGACCCTGACCCTGGCCGCTGCGGCCACTGCCATCAGCCTTTCCGGCGCTGTCCTGGCCGGCAGCCATGGTGGCGACGACGATTATGCCGATACCGAACGCGCCCTGGTCATTCTCACCAGCGATTCCCTGCAGACCCAGGGCATGGCGATGATTCTCTCCAACGCCATGCAGCAGCAGGGCACGCAACTGAACATCCTGCTCTGTGATGCTGCCGGGGATCTGGCACTCGACGGCTACGAGAGCGCGGAGGCGATCAACACGCCACCCAGCAACCCGGCAGGCCAGGTAAAGCCCGAGGGCATCATGGGCATGCTGATGGGCAACGGCGCCAGCGTGGATGTCTGCGCCATCTATCTGCCGAATGCCGAGCATGAGGAAAGCGACCTGCGCGAGGGTGTCGGCGTGGCCGCGCCGGGCCCCATGGCCGAGATGATGCGCGATCCGAAGATTCCGGTCTTCAGCTTCTAATTTCTTTTCTTTCTGGTGTCGATGCCGGCCGCCCCAAGGGCAGCCGGCACGCTGCCATACGGCGTTAGATGAACAAGGAGAGACACCATGAACATGAAAAGCAACGTGGGCGGGGCCGACAAGATTGCACGGATCGTGATTGGTGCCGTGCTGATTGGCATGGCCCTCACCGGGATTATCGGTGCTTGGGGCTGGATAGGCGTACTGCCGCTGGCCACCGGCCTGATCAACTTCTGCCCGGCTTACAGCCTGCTCGGGGTCAATACCTGCAAGCTGAAGAAGTAGCTCGTTCCGGGCTCGTTCCGGGTTCGGTCCGGAGACCACACCTTGACGCCCGCGACCCCTAAGGTTGCGGGCGTCTTGTCTTCGTGCAGCGATGCCTTGCCATCCCGCTCTGTCGTCCGACGTTCTGCGTCGGCTATCGCCACCATGGGCAGGCTAAATCATCTTATAGAGCAAAACGTGCTAAGGTTATTACATATAAGCCAAGACGCCGTCCGGTAACGCCGGGCGTCTTCAGGAGAAACGCTCATGAACACCTTCGCCCTGTCTCACAGCACCGGTGCCGGCCGCCCCGAGGTGGCGGGCTTCTTCGACCCGCGCACCTTTAGCGTGCAGTACGTGGTCAGCGACCCGGTGACCCGCAAATGCGCGATCATCGACCCGGTCCATGACTTCGACGAGAAGTCCGGCGCCACCGCCACGCATCACGCCGATGAACTGCTCGCCTACGTCAAGGAGCAGGGGCTCGAAGTGCAGTGGGTTCTCGACACTCATCCCCATGCCGATCACTTCTCGGCCGCCCGCTACCTCTCCGAGAAGACCGGTGCTCCCACCGCTATCGGCGCCTATGTCACCGAGGTTCAGGCGCTCTGGAAGGGCATCTACCACTGGCCTGACTTCCCGGACGACGGTCGACAGTGGGACCGCCTGTTCGCCGAGGGCGACACCTTTCGCATCGGCGAGCTCGAGGCGCGGGTGAAGTTCTCGCCGGGTCATACCCTGGCCTCGATCACCTACGTGATCGGCGATGCCGCCTTCGTTCACGACACCCTCTTCCAGCCGGATTTCGGCTCCGCCCGCGCTGACTTCCCCGGTGGCGATGCCCATCAGCTGTGGCGCTCCATCCAGGCGATCCTGTCACTGCCCGACGAGACCCGGCTGTTCACCGGTCACGACTACATGCCCGATGGCCGCGAGCCGCAGTGGGAGAGCACGGTGCGCGAGCAGCGTGAGACCAACAAGCACCTGGCCGGCGGCGTGACCGAGGACGACTACGTGACGATGCGCAATGAGCGTGACAGCGAGCTGCCCATGCCCAAGCTGATCCTGCACTCCCTGCAGGTGAATGCCCTTGGCGGCCGCCTGCCGGAGCCGGAGGCCAACGGCAAGCGCTACCTGAAGATCCCCCTCGATGCCCTGGAGGGGGCGGCCTGGGAGTAGCGCTCAGGCGTATTCGTCGACTGCGCTTGCCAGGGAGGGCGAGCAACGCCGGGGAGAGCGGGTGTGCCTGTCAAATGGCAGGATACGGAACATCTTATATAGCAAAACAATCTATTCTTAGAACTTGTGGTCGGCTATGCTGTCGATATTCTGGAAGCCATGACACCGACGGAGGCCGCTTCCCATGTCCAACCCTATCGTGACCCACTTCTTCGACGAGCCCACCAACACCTTCAGCTACGTGGTCCAGGATCCCGACGGCAACGCCTGTGCGATCCTCGATTCGGTGCTCGATTTCGACTATGCCGCCGGGCGTACCGATGTGCGCTCCGCCGACGAGATCATCGCCTTCGTGCGCGATAACGGCCTCAAGGTGGAGTGGATCCTCGAGACCCACGTGCATGCCGACCACCTCTCGGCGGCGCCCTACCTGCATGAAACCCTGGGCGGTAAGACCGGCATCGGCGCCAACATCACCGTGGTGCAGGACGTCTTCGGGAAGGCGTTCAACGCCGGCACCGAGTTCGCCCGCGATGGCAGCCAGTTCGACCGCCTCTTCGAGGAGGGCGACACCTTTGCCATCGGCAGCCTGGAAGGGCGGGTGTTGCACACCCCGGGCCACACCCCGGCCTGCCTGACCTACGTGATCGGCAATGCCGCCTTCGTCGGCGACACCCTGTTCATGCCTGACTATGGCACCGCCCGCTGCGATTTCCCCGGCGGAGACGCGCGCACCCTCTTCCGTTCCATCCAGAAGGTGCTGGCCCTGCCGGACGAGACCCGCATCTTCCTGTGCCACGACTACAAGGCACCGGATCGCGAGGAGTACCAGCACGAGACCAGCGTGGCCGAGCAGCGCGCCCAAAACGTGCATGTCCACGAGGGCATCGGCGAAGAGGAGTTCGTGAAGATGCGGACTGAGCGCGACGCCACCCTCGACATGCCGAAGCTGATCCTGCCCTCGGTACAGGTCAACATGCGCGCCGGCCAGATGCCCCCTGCCGAAGACAACGGCCAGGTCTACCTCAAGGTGCCGATCAACAAGTTCTAAGGTGGAAGGAGACGAACCGCCATGCAGATTCATCAGCTAGAACCCGGCTTCGCTATCGCCGATGCCGTGACCCCGGCCGATCTCGACGAGGTCGCCCGGCGCGGCTTCCGCTCTGTGGTCTGCAACCGCCGCCCCGGCGAAGCGGAGGACCACCCGGACGACCGCGCCCTGAGCGAGCGGTCCGCGGAACTCGGCCTCGAGTGGCGCTGCATCCCGGTCACCCCGGGCGAGTACGGCGAGGCCGACATCGAGGCCTTCGGCGAGGCCCTGGATAGCCTGCCCGCACCGGTCCTGGCCTTCTGCAAGACCGGCAAGCGCGCCGTGCACCTATGGGCCCATGCCCGCAGCCAGGGCGATAGCTGCGATATCCCGGCGCTGCTGGCCTCGGCTCGCGCTGCCGGACACGACCTGGAAGAGCGCCGCCCGCTGCTGGAAGCCGCCGCGGGGCAGCGCTGAGCGATGAACCCCAAGCGCTATCTGCCCATCCTGCAGTGGCTGCCCGGCTATGGCCGTAGCACCCTCACCAGCGACCTGCTGGCGGCGGTGATCGTCACCGTCATGCTGATCCCGCAGTCGCTGGCCTACGCCATGCTGGCCGGGTTGCCGCCTGAGGTAGGGCTCTACGCCAGCATTGCGCCGCTGGTGATCTATGCCGTGTTCGGCACCAGCCGCACCCTGGCGGTGGGCCCGGTGGCGGTGGTGTCGCTGATGACCGCGGCTGCGGTGGGGCAGGTCGCCCCCCAGGGCACGCCCGAGTACCTCGGCGCGGCCCTGGTACTGGCGCTGATGTCGGGACTGATCCTGACCCTGATGGGGGTGGCGAGGCTGGGCTTTCTCGCCAACTTTCTCAGCCACCCGGTCATCTCGGGTTTCATCACCGCCTCGGGGCTGATCATCGCCGCCAGCCAGCTCAAGCACGTGCTGGGGGTGGAGGCCAACGGCCACAACCTGCTGGAACTGCTGGTGGGCCTGGTCGGGAGCCTGGGGCAGGCGAGCGCCCCGACCCTGGTGATCGGCCTCTCCGTGCTGCTCTTCCTCTACGCGGCGCGGCGCTGGCTCAAGCCGGCCCTGCGGCGGGTGGGCGTGCCGGATCGGCCGGCGGACATGCTGACCAAGGCCGCGCCGATCCTGGCCGTGGCGGTCACCACGCTGGCCACCTGGGGGTTCGGTCTCGACGCCCATGGGGTGGCGGTGGTCGGCAGCGTGCCGGCGGGGCTGCCGCCGTTGACCCTGCCCGGCTTCGACAGCGGCCTGTGGAGCCAGCTGTTCGTGGCGGCGCTGCTGATCAGCATCGTCGGCTTCGTGGAGTCGGTGTCGGTGGGCCAGACCCTGGCCGCCAAGCGCCGCCAGCGAATCGATCCCGATCAGGAGCTGGTGGGCCTGGGCACCTCCAATATCGCCGCGTCCCTCACCGGTGGCATGCCGGTCACCGGCGGGTTCGCGCGTTCGGTGGTGAACTTCGATGCCGGCGCCGAGACCCCGGCGGCCGGAGCCTTCACCGCGGTGGGCATCGCCCTGGCGGCGCTGCTGCTCACCCCGTTGATCGCCTATCTGCCCATCGCCACCCTGGCGGCCACCATCATCGTGGCAGTGCTGTCGCTGGTCGACTTCCCGGCCATCAAGCGCACCTGGGCCTACTCGCGCGGCGACTTCGCCGCCATGCTGGCGACCATCGTCGTTACCCTGGTGGTTGGCGTGGAGAGCGGCATCATGGCGGGAGTGGGGCTCTCCCTGGCGCTGCATCTCTACCGCACGAGCAGGCCCCACAGCGCCGTGGTGGGACGGGTGCCGGGCAGCGAGCATTTCCGCAACGTGCAGCGTCACGAGGTGGAGACCGACGACCGCCTGGCGATCCTGCGCGTCGACGAGAGCCTCTACTTTGCCAACGCCCGCTATCTTGAAGATACGGTGATGGAGCTGGCCGCTCGCCAGCCGGGCCTCGGGCACATCGTGCTGGCCTGCCAGGCCGTCAACGTGATCGATGCCTCGGCGCTGGAGAGCCTGGAGGCGATCAACGCCCGGCTCAAGGACGCCGAGGTGCGCCTGCACCTGGCCGAGGTCAAGGGGCCGGTGATGGATCGCCTCCAGCACACCGACTTCTGTCACGAGATGACCGGCCAGGTGTTCCTGAGCACCTATGATGCCTGGCAGGAGCTGCGCGGTGAGAGCGACGGGAGTCTGTCGCGCCGCTGCGCCGAGCTGCAGATGACCCCGCTGCGATAGCCTTGCCCCCCAACGATTCGACCATACCCGCATCCCCTGGATGCCCCAAAGGAGAGAGACATTGGACTGGAGTTCATCCCTGCAGGGACTGGCCGGTGGCATCCTCATCGGCCTGTCTGCCACCTGGCTGATGGCCACGCTGGGCCGCATCGCCGGCATCAGCGGGATCATCGGCAACCTGATCACCATGCGACCCAAGGGCGACAGCGCCTGGCGGCTGACCTTTCTGCTCGGCCTGATCAGCG
>LFIK01001472.1_pt1 | contig 18722 bp, 21 predicted proteins | sample 643401 | NCBI WGS metagenome assembly LFIK01 (sample SAMN03777447, study PRJNA286221) | soda lake metagenome | biome: soda lake; feature: Kulunda steppe; material: water; isolation source: sample T5-Br brine of Lake Tanatar-5 | place: Russia: Kulunda steppe | collected 2010-07
GCCAGCATCCTGGCCCATGCGGCGGACGTGGGCGCGCCGCTGGCTGTCGCCGGGCGGGATTATCACTGGGAAGCCGACGGCGACGGGCGCTGGCGCTATGCCGGTGATCGCTGGCGGCTCGATGGGCTCCCGCGACCTGGGTTGCAGGGGCGGGTGCAGTACGCGAATGCCGCTGGCGTCATTCGGGCGATGGAAGCATTGGCATCGCGGCTGCCGGTGGATGTGACCGCGGTGGCTACCGGGGTCGCGGCAGCCCGTCTGGCGGGCCGGATGCAGCATCTCCCGGGTGCCGTGGACTGGGTGCTGGATGTGGCGCACAATGCCGACAGTGCGGCAGTGCTGGCGTCGATGCTGCGTGAACAACCCGTGAGCGGGCGCCGCGTGGCCCTGTTTGCGCTGCTCGCGCGCAAGGATGCGGATGCCGTGCTGGCACCCCTGCGCCGGGTCTTCGACGGCTGGTATCTGTTGCGTCTGCCGGACGCGGATGCACGGGAGCCGGAAACCCTGCGACACAAGCTGAGTGGTGAAGCCGTGCTCGGTGACGGTCCGGCGGAGACGGTGCTGCCGCTGATGGAACAAGTGCTGCGGCCGGGAGACCAGGTCGTGGCATTCGGCTCCTTCCGCACCGTTGAGGAAGTGCTCCGGTATCGGCGGCAACGGGACTGAGGATTACGCCTGACAGGCCTGGTGATCGACCATGGAACAGCGGCACAAGCAGCGACTGGTGGGAGCCATCGTGATTTTCGCGCTGGCGGTGATCTTCCTGCCCATGATCCTGCGTGGTCCGGTGGAGGACCGCAGCTTCGGTATGCCGGCACAGATCCCGCCACGGCCGAGCGCGCCGCTGTCCGGAGAGCCAGTGCAACCTGAAGTGGAGGCCGGTGCGCCTGCCGTGGACCGGGTGCCGCTGCGCAGCGCCGAGTTGGACCCCCCGGAGGTGGAGGAGCCCCGCGAAACCGTCGAGCCGGGACCGGATGCCGAACCCGAGCCGGAGCGGGAGACAGAGTCGGCGGAGTCGCCACCAGCGGTGGATCCGGATTCGCGCGCCGCGAGCATCGAGGGGTTTGCCGTGCAGGTGGGGAGTTTCAGCCGCCGCGACAATGCCGTCGCGCTGCGCGACCAGTTGCGCGAAAATGGATACAGCGCCTTCGTCGACGAGGTGCAGCGGGATCAGGGCAGCCTGTTCCGATTACGGGTCGGGCCCGTCATGAACCGCGATGAGGCCCGGGAACTGGCGGAGCGGCTGCAGCAGGGCGAGGGTCTGGAGGGCATGGTTGTCTCGCATCCCTGAGGTCGATCGGTTCCCCGTTTCCGGGGGGTCTGTTACCATCGGGCTGCATTCATTCGCTGCCCGCCCGCTTGCTCCGGAATCCGATGAACTGGCTCGATTACGCCATCCTTGCCATCATTGCCCTGTCCGCGCTGATCAGTCTGGTGCGCGGCTTCGTGCGCGAAGTGCTGTCCCTGGTTGTCTGGGTGTTGGCCTTCTGGGTGGGTATCCGGTTTTCGCAGCCAGTGGCCGAGTTCCTGGTGGATTACATCGCGTCGCCCACACTGCGCCTGGGCGCCGCCTTCGCCGCTTTGTTCATTGCCACCCTGATTCTGGGCGCCATCATCAACTACATGGCCGGGCAGCTGGTCAGCCGGACCGGGCTCACGGGCACCGACCGGTTCATTGGTGTATTGTTCGGCGTCGGTCGCGGCGTAGTGGTGGTTGCCGTGCTGATGCTGGCCGCCGGTCTAACGGCCCTGCCGCGCGAGCCCTGGTGGCAGGAATCGCTGTTGGCGGAGCAGATCCAACCCTGGGTCTGCCGTGTTGGCGTGGATGAGTGGCTGGCAAACATGACGGTCTATGCGCCGCTGGTGGAAGAGGGCGAAGAGGCCAATGGCACGCCCGCCCGAGACTACTGGCTGGAGTTCTGCAATGGTCCGGAAGAGCCGTCAGACCCCTGATCCGGGCCGGCGCCGATGGCCGGCGTCGGTGGATGAGCAGCTGTTGAGGTAACCAGACGTAACATGTGTGGGATTATCGGCATGGTGGGCCGCGGCCCGGTGAACCAGGCGCTGTATGACGGCCTGACCGTACTCCAGCATCGGGGGCAGGATGCCGCCGGTATCATGACCTACGACAATGGCCGTCTCAGCCTGCGCAAGAACAACGGCCTGGTCCGGGATGTGTTCCGCCAGGAGCACATGCTGCAACTCCGCGGCAACGTGGGGATCGGCCATGTCCGCTACCCCACGGCCGGCTGTTCCAGTTCGGCCGAGGCGCAGCCGTTTTACGTCAATTCCCCGTACGGCATCAGCCTGGCCCACAATGGTAATCTGACCAATGCCGAGGCGCTCAAGCGCGAGCTGTTCCTGGAGGATCTGCGCCACATCAACACCGAGTCGGATTCCGAAATCCTGCTCAATGTGTTCGCCCACGAGCTGGCGAGGCCCGGCAAGCTCCGGATCGACGAACAGGATGTATTCGATGCGGTGGCCCAGGTGCATCGCCGTTGCAGCGGCGGATACGCGGCCGTGGCCGTGATCAACGGCTACGGGGTACTGGCCTTCCGTGACCCGCACGGGATCCGGCCGGTTTGCTACGGTCAGCGCGAGACGCCGGAAGGGATGGAGTACATGGTGGCCTCGGAGAGCGTGGCCATGGATACCCTGGGTTTCTCCCTGATCCGGGAGCTGGATCCGGGCGAGGCCGTGTTCATCACGCTGGATGGTAAGCTCCATACCCGCCAGTGCGCCGAGACCCCGAGCTACGCGCCATGCCTGTTCGAGTATGTCTATCTGGCGCGTCCGGACTCCATCATCGATGGCGTGGCGGTGTACAAGGCACGCCTGCGCATGGGCGAGAAACTGGCCCAGAAGGTGCTGCGTACCTGGCCGGATCACGATATCGACGTGATCATCCCGGTGCCGGACACCAGCCGCACCTCGGCGCTGGAGATGGCCCATCATCTGGGCGTCACCTACCGCGAGGGCTTCATCAAGAACCGCTACATCGGCCGCACCTTCATCATGCCGGGTCAGGCCCAGCGCCGGAAATCGGTTCGCCAGAAGCTCAACCCCATCGGTCTGGAGTTCAAGGGCAAGAACGTGCTGCTGGTGGATGATTCCATCGTCCGCGGCACGACCTGCGAGCAGATCATCCAGATGGCACGCGACGAAGGTGCGAAGAAGGTCTATTTCGCCTCCGCCGCGCCGGCGGTGCGCTACCCGAATGTCTATGGCATTGATATGCCGGCGGCCGATGAACTCATTGCCTACGGTCGCAGTGAGGAGGAGGTTGCCGAACTGATCGGTGCCGACCGCCTGATCTACCAGGACCTGGAGGATCTGGAGGCGGCAGTGCAGCGCGGTAACAGCCAGCTCACCGATTTCGATGCCTCCTGTTTCAATGGCCGCTATGTGACCGGTGACGTCAGTGACGCCTACCTGCAGGAATTGGCGCGTCGGCGTGCCGATGATGCCAAGACCGGGAGTGGCGGGCGCAGCGAGGTCAATGACCTGTACCAGGCCATGAACCGGGGCTGAGCGGCCTTCCCCGTGCCGGCCGCCGGCCGGGCGCGATTTACCGAGGACATCATGTCGCACGAGGATATCGATCAGTTCGGCTTCTCCACCCGTGCCGTGCGTGCCGGTCAACGCCGCACCGCCGAGATGGAGCAGTCGGAAGCGCTGTTCCTGAGTTCCAGCTTCACCTTCGAGAACGCGGCGCAGGCTGCGGCCCGTTTCTCCGGTGAGGAACCCGGGAATATCTACTCGCGATTCACCAATCCCACGGTGCAGATGTTCGAGGAGCGGCTCGCGGCGCTGGAGGGCGGAGAGGCCTGCGTGGCCACCGCATCCGGCATGGCCGCCGTGCTCGCCACTGCCATGACCCTGCTGCAGGCGGGGGATCACGTGGTCGCCTCGCGGGGCCTGTTCGGCACCAGCACCTCGCTGTTCAGCAACATCATGCCGCGCTTCGGCGTGGAGACGGACTTCGTGCCGTTGACGGACTACGCAGCGTGGGAGGCGGCCATCCGGCCGCAGACGCGGTTCCTGTTCCTGGAAACGCCGTCCAACCCGCTGACCGAGGTGGCGGATATCCCACGGCTGGCGGCACTGGCGCATGCGCACGGTTGCCTGCTGATCGTGGACAACTGCTTTTGTACGCCGGCGCTGCAGCGACCGCTGGAACACGGGGCGGACCTGGTCATTCACTCCGCAACCAAGTACCTCGACGGACAGGGGCGTTGCGTGGGCGGTGCCGTGGTGGGTGACCGCAAGCGGGTCGGTGAGGATATCTTCGGTTTTCTGCGCACTGCCGGCCCCACCATGAGTCCGTTCAACGCCTGGGTGTTCCTTAAGGGGCTCGAGACGCTGCGGCTTCGGATGCGGGCGCATTCCGAGAGCGCCATGGCCGTGGCGGAATGGCTGCAGCACCAGCCGCGGATTCGCCAGGTGTTCTACCCCGGTTTGCGCTCCCATCCCCAGCATGTGCTGGCCGGTGAACAACAGACAGGCTATGGCGGTATCGTCTCCTTCGAGGTCGACGGCGGGCGCGAAGCAGCCTGGCGCCTGATCGACCACACCCGGCTCCTGTCGATTACCGCCAACCTGGGCGACGCCAAGACCACCATCACCCATCCGGCCAGCACGACCCATGGCCGTATTTCAGCGGAGCAGCGAGCGGCTTCCGGTATCAGCGAAGGCTTGATCCGCCTGTCCGTCGGGCTTGAGGACGTGGCGGATCTGCTGGCCGATCTGGAGCGGGCGCTGGCCGCCGGCTAGTGGCCATGACGGGTGCCGGCCGGGCGCCGCGCGCGCAACTGCTTGCCTGTTATCGCTCCGCGCTGGATGCCGTGGGTGGACGCGACGCCGTGCGTCGCTCCCTGCAGGACCGGCCCGTGCAGCAGCCCTACGCGTTACTGGCGATAGGCAAGGCCGCTGCAGCCATGACTGAGGGTGTGCTGGATGCCCAGGGCATTGCCCCGGCGTACGGCCTGGTCATCACCAAACACGGCCATCTCGGCGAGCACGAGCGCCTGACCGGGCTGCGCTGTCTGGAGGCGGCCCACCCGGTGCCGGATGCCTCCAGCCTGACGGCGGGGCAGGCGCTGCTCGATTTCCTGCAACGCCTGCCTGCGGGATTGCCCCTGATCGCACTGATCTCGGGCGGGGCATCGAGCCTGGTGGAAGTGCTTCCGCACGGCGGCGATTCGGCGGCACTGGAACGAGTGAACCGCTGGTTGCTCGGCAGCGCCATGCCCATTGCCGAGGTCAACCGCGTGCGGCGCGCCGTGTCCTGCATCAAGGGCGGTCGGTTGGCCGGAAACCTGGCGGGGCGGACGTGTCGTCTGTTGCTGATATCCGATGTGCCGGGCGATGACACGGCGGTGATCGGCTCCGGGCTGCTGGTGCCTGCCAACGAGCCGCCGGCGCCGCCCGAGACGCTGCCCGTATGGCTGCGGCCCCTGGCGGAGACGGCCCCGCCGCAACCCGAACCGGGTGCGGCCTGCTTCCGCGCGGTGGAAACGCGCATCGTGGCGAACAACCGCCAGGCGCGCGCAGCGGCCGCGGAGCAAGGGCGTGCTCTTGGGCTGACCGTCACACAGCACGACACCCTGGTGCAGGGCGAGACGGCGGAAGCGGCCCGGGCGCTCGGCGCCGCCATCCGTCGTGCCGGCCCCGGGCTGCATGTCTGGGGCGGAGAGACCACGGTGACGCTGCCCGACAATCCCGGCCGCGGTGGCCGCGCCCAGGCCCTGGCGCTCGGTGTCGCACAGGCGCTGGATGGCGGGCGGCCGGCCTGGTTTCTGGCGGCAGGGACCGATGGCACCGACGGGCCCGGCCTGGATGCCGGCGCCCTGGTGGATCACGACACCTGCAGCCGTGGGCGCAGTGCCGGTCATGATGCCGCGGATGCGCTGCGGCGGGCGGATGCGGGCAGCTACCTGGACGCGACTGGTGACCTGATCAGTACCGGGCCCACCGGCACCAACGTCATGGACCTAATGCTGGCATTGATTCCTGAAAAACCATGAACAGCAATCTCTATCAACGGGCGGGGGCGGCCATCCAGTGTTCGGACCCGGAGCGCAAGTGCCGGTTGGCCGTGGCGCTCCGGCAGGCCTGGGAACGCGGTGAACTGGAACGCCCGGCGGCCGCGGACCCGCAACCCATCGGCGAACCCGGCCGCCCGCCGCGGCCGGTGCTGGTGCCGCCACGTGAACTGGTGCAGCGGCGGCTGAGCAGCGAGGCCGGCCGCGCGGCCCTGATCCATGCGGTGGCGCATATCGAGTTCAACGCGATCAACCTGGCGCTGGATGCGGTCTACCGCTTTCGTGACATGCCGGATGCCTATTACGGTGACTGGCTTCAAGTGACCGCGGAGGAAGCGTCGCATTTCCGCATGCTGCGCGGGCGGCTACGGCAGTTGGGGCAGGATTACGGCGATCTGCCCGCGCACAACGGGCTGTGGGAAATGTGCAAGGACACGGCGCACGATGTGCTGGTGCGTATGGCGCTGGTGCCGCGGGTGCTGGAGGCACGCGGCCTGGATGTCACCCCGGGCATGATGCAACGCCTGCGGGATGCCGGGGACACGGTAACGGCTGACATTCTCGCGGTTATCCTGCGCGAGGAAGAAGGGCATGTGGCCATCGGCTCGCGCTGGTACCGGTACTGTTGTGAACAGCGCGGGCTGGAACCGCAACCCCTGTTCCGTGACCTGCTTCAGCGCTACATGCACGGTGGCCTGAAGGGGCCGTTCAACTGGTCCGCCCGTCTCAACGCGGGTTTCAGCGAGACGGAACTGCGGGAATTGGAACGCCTGGACGAGAGCCGGGTCTGAGCGTGGGCGGCGGATGCGCCTGCGGTTGCGCCCTGCTAGTCTGAGCGGTACCCGGCGCCACGCCGGATCGACTCAGGAGGGGATGCGATGAGCAAGCGAGATGCCTACCTCGAGAAGTTCAAGGCGCAGATGGATGCCTGGAACGCCGAGTTGGAGAAGCTGGAAGCGAAGGCTCGCGGCGCGCAGGCTGACATGCGCGTGCAGTACGAGAAGCAGCTGCAGCAGTTGCGCGAACAGCGGGATGAGGCGCGACAGCGCTACAAGGCCATGGAAGAGGCCAGCGAGAAGGCATGGGAGGATTTTCGCGGCCGTGCCGATGCGGCGTGGAAAGAGTTCGAGGAAGGCCTGAAGAAGGCCTGGAGTCATTTCAAGTAAGCCCAGAAGAGGAGTGAATCAATGCCCACCATCAGTTTGCGTGGTAACCCCGTTCAAACCACCGGCGACCTGCCGGCTGCCGGTAGTGCCGCCCCGGTCTTCACCCTGACGGGTGACGACCTGGGTGAGGTGTCACTGGATGCGTACAAGGGCAAGAAGGTGGTACTGAACATCTTCCCCAGCATCGATACGCCCACCTGCGCGAAGTCGGTGCGTACCTTCAACGAGCAGGCCGGTGGCCGCGACAATGCCGTGGTGTTGTGCGTATCGGCGGATCTGCCGTTTGCGCAGAAGCGGTTCTGCGGTGCCGAGGGCCTGGAGAGCGTGGTGAACGCGTCGACCTTCCGCAGCCCGGATTTCGGCAAGGCCTACGGCGTGGAAATGGCCGACGGCCCCCTGCGCGGCCTGATGGCGCGTGCCGTGGTGGTAATCGACGAAGAGGGCAAGGTGGCCCACACGCAACTGGTGGATGAAATTGCCCAGGAGCCGGATTACGACGCGGCACTGGCGAAACTGTAACTCCGGCAGGCGTGTCGGATGGGTGCGTTTGCGCGCACCCACCTGCGGTATGATGCACGCAGTCGATCGGATCGGTCGCCTGCGTGCTTTTCGTTTCTCTAGAGGGCAGACAGCATCATGAGCGAGCATCGGGATCAGCGTGAGCAGCAAGACGACGGTGATGAGCATCACCTGAAGCTGCGCAACCTGCGCTATGAGGATTACGCGGATATCAAGGAGATCATGGAGGCCGTTTACCCGGGGATGGGTCCCTGGTCCCGAAAGCAGTTTGCCGCTCAGCTGAATCGTTTTCCCGAAGGGCAGATCTGTATCGAGGATAACGGCAAGGTGGTGGCCGCGGCCTTGACCATCGTTGTGGACTACCGCCGATTCGGCGACAAGCACAGCTACGACCAGATCACCGGCAACGGCTATTTCACCACGCATGATCCGAGTGGCGATGTGCTCTACGGTGTGGACGTCTTCGTGCATCCCAAGTACTCGGGCATGCGCCTGGGCCGGCGTCTGTATGACGCCCGCAAGGAACTGTGCCGCAATCTGAACCTGCGCTCCATCGTGGCCGGCGGGCGCATTCCCGGTTATCGCGACTACGCGAAGGAGATGACGCCGGAGCAGTACATCGAGCTGGTGAAGCGCCACGAGGTCTACGACCCCATTCTGAGCTTCCAGCTGGCCAACGACTTCCACGTGCGGCGGGTGATCACCGATTACCTGCCGGATGACCGGGAATCCCGCGCCTTCGCCACCCTGGTGCAGTGGAACAACATCTTCTACGAGGAGCGGCAGACCTCGCTGATCGGCGGCCAGAAGACCTCGGTCCGGGTGGGTACCGTGCAATGGCAGATGCGCCCGATGCACTCCGTGGAACAGCTAATCACCCAGGTGGAGTTTTTCGTCGACGCCCTGGCCGGCTACAACTGCGATTTTCTGCTGCTGCCCGAGTTCTTCGATGCGCCACTGATGTCGAACTTCAACCAGGATAACCCGGCCGAGGCACTGCGCGGTCTGTCCCAGTACACGGACGAGATCCGCGAGGCCATGCTGTCGCTGGCGGTGAGCTACAACATCAACATCGTGGCAGGGTCCATGCCGGTCTACGACGAGGCCAGCAAGGAACTGTACAACGTCTCGCACCTGCTGCGGCGGGACGGCACCTGGGAAACCCAGCACAAGCTGCATATCACCCCCGATGAGCGCAGTTACTGGGGGCTGCGCGGTGGCAACAGCCTGAAGGCCTTCGACACCGACGTGGGCAAGGTAGGCATCCTGGTGTGCTATGACGTCCAGTTCCCGGAACTCTCCCGGGTGCTCATGGAGCAGGGCATCAAGATCCTGTTCGTTCCGTTCTGGACGGACACCAAGAACGGCTACCAGCGCGTGCGTCGCTGCGCCCAGGCGCGCGCCATCGAAAACGAGTGTTACGTGGCCATTACCGGCAGCGTGGGCAACCTGCCCAATGTGGAGAACGTGGACATCCAGTATTCCCAGTCCGCCGTGTTCTCGCCTTCGGATTTCGCCTTCCCGCACGATGCCGTGGTCTCGGAGGCAACGCCCAACACCGAGATGACCCTGGTGGTGGACCTGGACCTGGAGAAGCTGCGCGAACTGCGCTACCAGGGCTCGGTGCGCAATTACCAGGATCGGCGCCTGGATTTGTTCCAGGTGCAGTGGCTGGGAGAAAGCGCGGAATCCGGTTCCCGAGGCTGAATCTTTCCGGCACGGCGGCGTGTCGACATGTTCAGCTGCTATCCGTTTGCCAATTCATGTAGGTAAGTGTTGACGATAGTATTGTCGGCATGGCGCCGGTTGGATAAGTCAGGGGAGTAGAGATGCAGCAGCTTGATCCGGTGATCTTTTTTTTCTTGCTGGGGTTGGGGGCGGGGCTGCTGCGTGCAGAGATGCGCTTGCCCGCTCCGGTCTATGAATTGCTCACCGTCATTCTGCTGCTGTCCATCGGGATCAAGGGGGGGGTGGAACTCGCCGAAGCGGATTTGTTGAGGATCATTCCTCAACTTGCCATCGTCGTGGTCATGGGGCTTGCCCTGGGCTTGATCGCCTTCGGCATACTGCGTCTGGCGCGGCGGCTTCCAAGGGCTGATGCGGCCGCCATTGCCGCACATTATGGTTCCGTCAGCGTGGGCACGTACGCCGTTGCAGTCGCGTTTCTCGACACCCGGCAGGTTTTCTATGAGGGTTATGCCGCCGCCTTCGTGGTTATCCTGGAAGTTCCAGCTATCCTGCTCGGGATCGTACTTGTCAGGGGGCTAAGGCCGACCCATGGCTGGGGCTCGGTCCTCCATGAAGTGTTTCTCGGGAAGGGAGTGGTCCTGTTGCTCGGTGGCCTGCTGATCGGGCTCGTCGCGGGCGCGGACCAGATAGAACCCTTCGAACCCTTCTTCTTTGACGCCTTCAAGGGCGTTCTCGCCATTTTCCTGTTGGACATGGGGTTGGTGGCGGCAAGTCAGGCAGGAACCATCCGTAAGCACGGCGCCTTTCTTCTCATGTTTGCGGTTGGCTTCCCCATGGTGGGTGCCGCTGTAGGCGGGTTTTTTGCCTGGGTTGCGGGTCTCAGCCTGGGCGGGGCGTTGCTGCTCGCCGTTCTTGGAGCCAGTGCTTCCTACATCGCGGCGCCGGCGGCTATGCGCCTATCAGTGCCGGAGGCCAATCCGGGTTTGTCGCTTACCGCCTCGCTTGCCGTTACGTTCCCGTTTAACGTCATCGTCGGTATTCCGCTGTACTACGGGGTATTGAGCGTTCTTTATCCAGGAGGAGCATAATTATGCGGCGCGTGCTGTTAACAGTGATTACCGAGCAAGCCCTGGAAAGGCAATTGATTCGTTGCCTGCTCGATAAAGGTGCTCATGGATACACGATCACTGACGCACGAGGGTTGGGACAGCGGGGTCTCCGGTCCGCGGACTTTGAACAAGGTGGAAATATTCGGCTGGAGGTGATCTGCGAAGAGGGGGTCGCGCGGAAGATAGCGGATGAGTTGCACCAGCGTTACTTCCGCGACTTCGCGATGGTGCTTTTCACGCATGAGGTGGAAGTACTGAGGGCGGACAAGTTCTGAACACTGCGATGCCCGGTACGCCACGAAGAAGCAATTGAGCACGCGACAGGAGGAGAGCATGCAAATTGGTGCAGCCACATCATGTGTGTTGGTGATTGATGTCCAGGAACGCCTGGCACCTGCAATTCACGAAGGTGTGAAGATCGTCGAGAACGCCAGTTGGCTGATCAAGGTGGCGCGGGAAGTGGACGTTCCTATCCGGCTCACGGAGCAGTACCCCCAGGGGTTGGGGCATACTGTGCCGGAGGTGCGATCGCTGGTGTTGGACGAGGAGGTTCTGGAGAAGATCCATTTCTCCTGCATGGCGTCTGATCACATTCGGCGGGAGCTGGCCTCTCTGGGCCGTCGGCAGATCATCGTGGCCGGCACCGAGGCTCACGTCTGCGTGCTGCAGAGTTCGCTGTCGCTGCTCCAGGAAGGCTACGAGGTCTACCTGGTGGCTGATGCCGTGTCCAGTCGCCGACCTCAGGATGCGCAGGCGGCACTGGAGCGCATGCGCCGTGAGGGGGTGCGAATTGTGACCCGCGAGATGGTGGCCTTCGAATGGCTGAACCGGGCGGATACCGAGCTGTTCCGCAAGGTCATGCGTCGCTTCATCCGTTAGCAGCGGGAGCTTCGCAAAAAAAACCGGGCCTCAGAACCCGGTTTTTTGATTCCGTGAGCGTATGGGCTTCAGTGGACGTGGCCGTGCTCTTTTTCCTCGTCGGAGGCTTCCCGTACCTCGACGATTTTTACGTCGAAGTTCAACGGCACGCCGGCCATCGGGTGGTTGGCGTCCACGGTCACCTGGTCGCCTTCTATGGCGGTGATGGTCACGACCTGGCCGCCGCCTTCGCCGCCGGCCTGAAACTGCATGCCAACCTGAAGATCGTCCACGCCTTGGAACAGATCGCGGGGCACTGCCTGGGTGAGCTCGTCCCGACGCTCGCCGTAGGCTTCGGCCGGTTCAATGCGGACCGACAGTTCGTCGCCCGCCTGCTTGCCCTCGAGGGCCTGCTCCAGACCCGGGATGATGTTGCCGTTGCCGTGCAGGTAGGCCAGTGGCTGCTTGCCTTCAGACGTGTCCAGGACACTGCCTTGGTCGTCCTTCAGGGTGTAGTCGATAGCAACGACCGTGTCCTTTGCGATCTGCATGGGTGATACCTTTGAAACGTGAATGAACGGATCAGTTTAGCATTCCGTCGGGGGTCTGCTCCAATTCGGGCCGGATCCAGGCGATGAGGAAGGAATATGGCAAGCCTGCACGGGCATCCTGCCGTCCCTTGCAGGCGGAACGAAGCTGAGTAAACGAAGAGCGGCGAGCAGGAACTGTTGCCAAGCAACCACTAGGCACGCTTCACCAGTTTCCGCAGCCGCTTCAGGTAAGCGCGCTCGTCGGGCATGGCGCCGTCCCGCTGTGCCTGCCACAGGCTCTCCGCCAGGCAGTCCATCATCAGGTGCTCGGCTTCCAGCGGATTCCGGGTGGCGCGGCACAGGCTCTCGTACACCGCGCGGATGCCCTTGGGCCGATTGGTTCCCACCTGTTCGCGCAGTGCCAGATGCATGCCCATGTGCAGGAACGGGTTGGTTTCCCCGTGCTCCGGCAGATACTCGCGCCCTAGAGCCCGGTCCTCGCTGGTGAGCAGGGGCTGGTATTCCGGGTGTTCCGCGACCACCTGTGCGATGGCTTCTTCCAGTTGGGTCAGCGGTTCGCCCTGGCTGTGTTTGCGCCAGGCCGCCACGTACTGCAGGCGTAACTGGTCTCGATCGGATGAAAACATCAGGTGCTACTCCGTCTTGTCCCGGTATTCGCACAGGTCGTGGATCACGCAGGCGGCGCAGCGCGGCTTGCGTGCCACGCAGATGTAGCGGCCATGCAGGATCAGCCAGTGATGCGCATCCTGAAGGAATTCCCTGGGGACGAAGCGCATGAGCCGGTCCTCCACCTGGCGCACGGTCTTGCCCTTGGCCAGCCCGGTGCGGTTCGCCACGCGGAAGATGTGCGTGTCCACGGCCATGGTGGGCTCACCGAAAGCCGTGTTCAGAACCACGTTGGCGGTCTTGCGGCCGACGCCGGGCAGGGCTTCCAGTGCCGCCCGGTTCCGCGGCACCTCGCCGCCGTGCTGCGCGATGAGTTGCTGACAGAGCTTGATGATGTTCGCGGCCTTGCTGTTGAACAGGCCGATGGTCTTGATGTATTCACGCAGGCCGTCCTCGCCCAGTGCCAGGATGGCCTGCGGGGTACTGGCCACAGGGAACAGCCGGGCCGTGGCCTTGTTGACGCCCCGGTCGGTGGCCTGCGCCGAGAGCACCACCGCGATCAGCAACTCGAAGGCGGTGCTGTACGCCAGCTCGGTGGTCGGGTGTGGGTTTTCGGCCCGCAGGCGCTCGAAGATCAGTCGACGTTTTTCCTGGTTCATGTCCGCGCGCGTGGTTTTCGGTTTAGCCCGGCTGCCCTTGTCCGGCCCGGGCAATGACAGGGCTTGCCCGCCGTTGATCCAGAAGGTTCTTCAGTGCCAGCAGCAGGCCCAGGCCGATAAAGGCGCCGGGCGGCAGGGCCGCGAGCAGGAACCCATCGTATGCGGGAAGCACGGTGAGCTCGAGGTTCGCCCCCAGAGGGCCGAACAGCAGATGCGCCTGGCTGAACAGAGTGCCCTGGCCCAGGATTTCCCGGAAAGCCCCCAGCACCACCAGCACCCCGGCAAAGCCGAGCCCCATCATCAGGCCATCCCATGCCGCCAGCCCCGGCGGATTGCGGCTGGCGTAGGCCTCGGCGCGGCCGAGTATGGCGCAGTTGGTGACGATCAGCGGGATGAAGATGCCGAGTATCAGGTACAACTCGTGGAACCAGGCGTTCATCGTCAGTTCCACCACGGTCACAAAGGAGGCGATGACCAGCACGAACACCGGGATGCGGATTTCGCGTCGCACACCGTGGCGGATCAGGGAAACCGTGGTATTCGACAGCAGCAGCACCAGAATGGTGGCAAGGCCGAGCCCAAGCGCATTGATCGCGGTGTTGCTGACGGCCAGCAGCGGGCACAGGCCAAGCAGCTGAACCAGGCCCGGGTTGTTAGTCCAGAGTCCGTCCCGCGCGATTCCGGTCACGGTTTCACGCATCCTCGTCCTCGTCCGCGTCGCCGTTTTCCGGCTCGCCGTCCATTTCCGTCTCCTCGCTGGAGGCGAACAGCGCATCGCCGAATTGATCGTAGAACAGCAGCGTATCGCGCACGGCACGCACCACCGCGCGCGCGGTGACCGTGGCGCCTGTGAGCTGATCGAAGTTGCCGTGATCTCGCCGGACGGCCCAATCGGCGGTTTCCGGATCGTCCAGCGAACGCCCGACGAACTGATTGATCCAGTTGCCGCGGCGGGCTTCGATGGCATCACCCAGGCCCGGAGTCTCGCTGTGAGCCACAACCCGCACGCCCGCCACGCTGCCATCCGCATAGATCCCCACCAGCAGCGTGATGGGGCCGCTGTACCCGTCACGGGCCCGTGCAGGGAGGATCACTGCCACCGGTTCGCCTTCCTTGCGCGCCCTGTAGGCCGTGACCGTGTCATGCATGCCGAGCAGGCCGTTGTCCTCAACCGTGAGCGTGTCCTCGGTGATAGCGTTGTCGTAGCGGTGGGGCGGAACCAGTTCCTGTAGCTCCCGCAGGAGCGCGTCCCGCTGGTTTTGTTCAATGCGTTCCACCGTGCCCTGGAAGGTCCAGCTGACCAGACCCACACCGCCCAGCGCAAAGGCGAGCAGTATGCCTCCTGCCAACAGCATGTCCCGGACTGCCGAGCCCTGTTGCTTCACCGGCTACTCCCTGTCGTTGTGCCGGGCGGCTGCCCGGTGACCCTGGATGCGCGGCCGCGTGTAGCGGTCAATGAGCGGAGCCGCCATGTTCATCAGCAGAACCGCGAACGCGATGCCGTCGTGATACCCACCCCAGGTGCGGATCACGTAGGCCAGCAGGCCGATCCCGAGGCCGTAGTAAAGCCGCCCCCGCGGCGTGGTGGCCGCCGAGACCGGGTCCGTGGCGATGAAAAACGCTGCCAGCATGGTGCCGCCGCTCAACAGGTGTAGCAGCGGCGGCGCATACTGCTCCGCGTCCAGTAACCAGAATACCAGTGCCGGCACGGCCAGGCCCAGCAGCACGCCGGTGGGGATCTGCCAACCGATCACACGGCGCCGCAGCAGCCAGGCACCGCCCGCCAGGAACAACAAGTTGACCCATGGCCAGCCGCTGCCGGCGAATAGCGCGGTTGCGCCTCCCGGGCCGATCTCTTCCAGGCTCAGCCCGGAGGCAAGACCGGTCTTCAGGGCGTCCAGCGGCGTTGCCTGCGTGAGTCCGTCCAGCGTCAGTGCGGAGCGAAACTCACCCGACACCGAGTAACGCAGGGCGTCCAGCAGGTCCAGGCTGCCACCGGGGCCCACTGTCGGGGGCAGCCAGACGGTCATCTGAGCCGGGAAGGACACCAGTACGGCAGCGTATCCCACCATGGCGGGGTTGAATGGGTTGAAGCCGATGCCGCCGTAGATGTGTTTGCCGAGGGCCAGGGCGAGCACCACGCCGGTGGCCGGCAGCCACCAGGGTGCCAGTGGCGGCAACGCCAGGGCCAGCAGGACCGCGCAGACCAGCGCACTGCCATCCCGAAGAAAGACCCGCACGGCACGGCCGCGCAGACGCAGCAGCAGCGCCTCACAGGGGAGCGCGACGGCAACGGCAATCAGCAGATTGAGTAGCACGCCCCAGCCGAACAGCCAAATCATGGCCGCGCTGCCCGGCACCAGCGCGTACAGCACCTGGCGCATGATGCCAGAGACGTGGTTTGCCGGCGCGCTGTGCGGCGGGCCGGGGTGTGCCGTGAAGCCGCGGCTCATGCGTCGGCGCCCCCGTCATGCCTCCGCTCGGCCTTTTTCCGCTTGGCACGGGCGATGGCCGCCTGGATTGCCGCCTGCTTGGCTGCTTGCGGATCGGATGGCGTTGCCTCCGCCGCGCGAGCGAGCGCCGCCTTCTTGCGCTGCCGGCGGGCTTCCTGTTCCCGATATTCCCGCTCCTGGCGTTCCTGCCGCGCCAGGTAGCGCACTCGCGCCTTTTCCGCGGCCTCGCGGTTGCGGTCTGCCGCGCGCAGTTCGGACTTGGCGTAGCGGAAGTACTGCACCAGCGGGATATGGCTGGGGCAGACCACGGCGCAGGCGCCGCAATCAATGCAGTCGAACATGCCCAGTTCCCGGGTCGGTTCCGGAGCGCCGGCCCGAGCGTGCCAGTAAAGCTCCTGTGGCAGCAGCCTGGCGGGGCAGACCTCGGCGCAGGCCCCGCAGCGGATGCAGGGCATGGCGTCGCCCGGATCGGGGAACAGCGCCGCATCACCTACCAGCAGGCAGTTGCTGGTCTTGATAACGGGCAACTGATCGCTGTCCAGCGCGAAGCCCATCATCGGCCCGCCCAACACCAGGCGTCGGGGTTCACCGAGATAGCCGCCGGCCGCCTGGACCAGCTGCTGCAGCGGCGTGCCGATCCGTGCCTCCACGTTACAGGGCGAGGCCACCGCATTGCCCGTGACCGTGACCACGCGGCTGGTGAGTGGCCGTCCCAGCAACACCGCATCGCGTACGGCCATGGCGGTGGCGATGTTGTGGCACAGCATGCCGATAGCCAACGGCAGCCCTCCGGAGGGCACCTCCGTACCGGTCAGCGTGCGGATCAACTGACGTTCGTCGCCGGCCGGGTACAGCGCGGGCACCGTCGCCAGTTCCACATCGGTCGCCGGCTGCAGCGCTTCACGCAGCGCCCGCAGGCAGGCGTCCTTGTCCGCTTCCAGTGCCAGAATCACGCGGGTGGCGCCCACGGCATGCGCCAGGATGCGGGCACCCTCGATGATCTCCGCCGGCCGCCCCAGCATCAGTGCCTGGTCGCAGGAGATCCACGGCTCGCACTCCACGCCGTTGATGATCAGGGTGTGCACGCGCTGTTGGTCGCCCCGGTCGAGCTTGGTCGCGGTGGGAAAGCCCGCGCCTCCCAGGCCGACAATGCCGCAGGCATGAATGCGCTGCCGCAGTTGCCCAGGCGATCGGTCCTGCCAGTCCGGCAGCGGGGACGGTAGCGTCTCACACCAGCGGTCAGCGCCATCGGCCTGCAGCCGGACAGCCGGAACACGGAGCCCGGACGGGTGGGCGATCGGGCAGGGTTCCACGGCAAGCACCCGGCCGGAGGTGGGTGCATGCACCGGCGCCCCGGCCCCCGTGTCGCGCCCGAGCAGGCTGCCGCGGCCCACCTGGTCGCCTGGTCCCACCACCGGCTCGCAGGGCTCGCCCATGTGCTGCTGTAGCGGAATTACCAACTGGTCCGGCGGGCCAAGGCTGCGGATCGGTTCCCTGGTGGAGACCGCCTTGTGGCCCGGAAGCCGCAGACCGCGCGCGATGTTGAACAGGCCGCGCATCAGCCCGCTTCCTGCTTCGGTGGCGGCCAGCGCCACGTGTTCAGGTCCGGCTCCAGCGGCCGCATGTGGATGCAGTCCACCGGGCAGGGATCAATACAGAGATCGCAGCCGGTGCACCGGTCGTGGATCACCGTGTGCATCTGCCGGGGCGCCCCGATGATGGCATCCACCGGACAGGCCTGGATGCACAGCGTGCAACCGATGCACAGAGGTTCATCGATCCAGGCCACACGCGGCGTGTCCTCGACCTCGCCGAACGTCGGATCCAGCGGCTTGGGCTCCAGGTCCAGCAGTCGGGCCAGGGCCTGAATGGTGGCTTCGCCACCCGGCGGGCACTGGTTGATGTCGGCCCGCCCCTCGGCGATTGCCTTGGCATAGGGCCGGCAGCCGGGGAAGTTGCACTGGCCGCACTGGGTCTGGGGCAGCAGTTGGTCGATCTGGTCCACCACCGGGTTACCGGCCACGCGGAACCTGGCCGCGGCGAAGCCGAGCAGCAGCCCGAAGGCGCCGGCAAGGAGTCCCATAACGATCAATGCTTCAAGCATGGCAAAGTATTAGACACTGAGACCGGCGAAACCCATGAAACCCAGGGACATCAGCCCGGCGGTGACCAGGGCGATCGCCGCCCCGCGAAACGGGGTGGGTACGTCTGCGGCCGCCAGCCGCTCGCGCAGCCCGGCGAACAGGATCAGCACCAGCGAAAAGCCCGCTGCCGCCCCGAAACCGTAGACCGCCGACTGCAGAAAACCGTTCTGCTCCTGCACATTGAGCAGCGCCACCCCGAGCACCGCGCAATTGGTGGTGATCAGCGGAAGGAAAATGCCCAGCACCTGGTAGAGCAGGGGGCTGGTGCGATGCACCACCAGTTCGGTGAACTGCACCACCGAGGCGATCACCAGAATGAACGCAATGGTACGCAGGTACTCGAGGCCCAGCGGGGCGAGCAGCCAGCTGTTCACCAGATAGCTGAGTACAGACGACAGCGTGAGCACGAAGGTGGTGGCCATGGCCATCCCCATTGCCGTCTCCAACTGGCGTGACACCCCCATGAAGGGGCACAGGCCCAGGAACTTCACCAGCACGAAATTGTTGACCAGCACCGTGCTGATGAGGATCAGGGCCAGCTCCGTCATCGCGCAGCCGCTCCCGCGATCACTTCACCCGCATGCCGGGCTGTGCGCCTTCATGGGGTTCGAGAATGAACAGGTCCTTACCACCCGGCCCGGCGGCCAGCACCATGCCCTCAGACATGCCGAAGCGCATCTTGCGGGGCTTCAGGTTGGCCACCATCACGGTGAGCTTCCCCTTCAGTTGCTCTGGCTCGTAGGCGGAGCGCAGGCCGGCAAAGACGTTGCGCCGCTCACCGCCCAGGTCCAGCGTGAGCTGAAGCAGCTTGTCGGCGCCGTCCACATAGGCCGCTTCGGCGATGCGGGCGATACGCAGGTCCACCCTGGTGAAATCGTCGATGGCGATCTGTTCGCTGATCGGGTCGTCGGTTAGCGGCCC
>LFIK01001474.1_pt1 | contig 18699 bp, 14 predicted proteins | sample 643401 | NCBI WGS metagenome assembly LFIK01 (sample SAMN03777447, study PRJNA286221) | soda lake metagenome | biome: soda lake; feature: Kulunda steppe; material: water; isolation source: sample T5-Br brine of Lake Tanatar-5 | place: Russia: Kulunda steppe | collected 2010-07
GGTTTGATGCGCTCGAGACCTCGGCGGTCGAGACGGTCGAGGCGCTGGGCAAGTTCCTGCCCGATGTGGACCGCCCGAACGAGGGTGTCTTCGCGTGGGAAGAGGATGGCGACTGGCTGGCGCTGCGCTACGACCTGACCGCGCCCCTCGCACGGGTGGCGGCGCAGCATCGCAACGACCTGCCCACGCCCTACCGCCGCTACGCGATGGGGCCGGTCTGGCGCAACGAGAAGCCCGGCCCGGGGCGGTTCCGGCAGTTTTATCAATGCGATGCGGATACGGTGGGGGCGGCCAGCGTGGCGGCGGATGCCGAGATCTGCATGATGCTGGCGGACGCGCTGGAAGCGGTCGGGATTGAGCGCGGGGATTATGTAATCCGCGTGAACAACCGGAAGGTGTTGAACGGTATTCTTAATGTCGTGGGCCTTCTAGAAAACGGTGCACCAGAACGCAAGGAAGTCGAGCGTGGGATTGCCATGCGCGCAATCGACAAATTCGATAAATTTGGCGAAAAGGGCGTGCTCGATCTTCTAACGAAAGGGCGCGAGGACATATCTGGCGATTTCACCAAGGGCGCTGGCTTGGAAGTCGAGCAGGCGCAAATGATCCTCTGGTTCCTAAAGGCAAAACGGGCGACAAACGCTGAGACCCTAAGTGAGCTAAAAAATCTTATCTTCAATACAGTAGCTGGATCTGAAGGAATTAGCGAGCTTGAACAAATATCTTCCATTCTCGCCGCCCAAGGCTACGGCCCCGACCGCATCATCATCGACCCCTCGGTGGTGCGCGGTCTCGGCTATTACACTGGCCCGGTCTATGAGGCCGAACTGACTTTCGAGATCAAAGACGAAAAAGGCCGCCCGCGCCAATTCGGCAGCGTCGCAGGCGGTGGGCGCTACGATGACCTCGTCAAGCGCTTTACCGGGCAGGCAGTGCCCGCGACCGGGGTCAGTATCGGGGTGGACCGTCTGCTCGCCGCCCTCGCTGCCAAGGGGCGGCTGGAGGAGGCGGCGCAGGGGCCGGTTGTCGTGACCGTCATGGATCGTGAAAGGGTAAGCGATTACATGGGCATGGTGGCCGATCTTCGCGCGGCCGGCATCCGTGCCGAGATGTATCTGGGCAACCCGAAGAATTTCGGCAACCAGCTCAAATACGCCGACCGGCGCAGCAGCCCGGTCGCCATCATCCAGGGGGCCGAGGAAGCCGCGCGCGATGTGGTGCAGGTCAAGGATCTGGTTCTCGGCACGAAGATCGCCGTGCAAGCCACTGTCGAGGAATGGAAATCCCAGCCCGCGCAAATCGAGGTGCCGCGCGCCGCTCTGGTCGCGGCGGTGCGCGAGATCCTCGGGCGGCACGGATGACGCTGGCCACGCAACTGCTCGACGCGATGCAGGCGGCGGGGGCGCAGCCCGTCGCGCCCGATATCCTGCAACCGGCGGGCACGCTGCTGGACCTCTATGGCGAGGATATCCGCGCGCGCGCCTATGTCACCCAGGACCCCAGCTTGGGCGAGATGATGCTGCGCCCCGATTTCACCGTCCCGGTGGTCGAGGCGCATATGCGCGAGGGCGCCGAGCCCGCGCGCTACTGCTATGCGGGCCCCGTCTTTCGCAAGCAGCAGGGCGCGCGGGCGCGCGAATACCTGCAGGTCGGCTACGAGCTGTTCGCCCGCGACGACCCGGCGCGCGCCGATGCCGAAGTGTTCGCCCTGTTTACGCGGCTGCTCGCGGGGCATGGCGGGGTGCGCCCCGTGACGGGTGATATCGGCATCCTCAAGGCCGCGGTGGCGGGCCTCTCGACGACCGACACGCGCAAGGCCGCGCTGATGCGCCATATCTGGCGGCCCGCCCGGTTTCGCGCGCTCCTTGACCGGATGGGCGGGCAAGGCCCGCTCGCCGCCGCACGGGCAGAATTGATCGCAGGGCTGGACGGCCCCACCGAGGCGCTGATCGAGGCCGCCGGGCCGCTGGTGGGGCTGCGCGACGCGGACGAGATCGCAGCGCGGATCGAGCGCCTGCGCGTTGACGCCAGCGCCCCCCCGATCCCGCGCGCGCAGGTCGCGGCCATCGAGGCGCTTCTGACGCTGCGCGCCCCGGCCCGCGCAGCGCTGGCCGAGATGCGCGCGCAGGGCTGGGCCGCACTTTCCCCCGCGCTCGACCGGCTGGAGGCGCGGCTCGACGCGCTCGACGCGGCGGGCATCGACAGCACCGCCCTGCCCTTCGAGGCCAGCTTCGGGCGCACGACGATGGAATATTACGACGGCTTCGTCTTCGGCTTCATCGCCGAGGGGCGCGCAATACCCCCTGTCGCCACTGGCGGGCGCTACGACGCGCTGACCGCCGTGCTGGGCGCGGGGCGCGCGATCCCGGCAGTGGGCGGCGTCATCCGCCCCGCTCTGCTGGAGGCGCTGGAATGCTGAAGCTGGGTGTACCCTCCAAGGGGCGGCTGATGGAGCAGTCGGGCGCGTGGTTCGCCGAACATGGCGTGGTCTTGCGGCGCAGCGGGGCAAGCCGCGAATATGCCGGCGCGGTCGAGGGGGTGGCTGGCGTCGCGCTGGTGCTGCTGTCCGCCGCCGAGATCCCGCGCGAACTGGCCGCCGGGCGCATCCATCTGGGCGTGACCGGCTCGGATCTGGTGCGCGAGACACTCAGTGACTGGCCGGCGCAGGTGGCGGAGCTGGCGCCGATGGGCTTCGGCCATGCCGATCTGGTGGTGGCGGTGCCGCGCGCCTGGGTCGATGTCGAGACGCTCGACGATCTGGATGCGGTGGCGGCGGCGTTCCGCGCGCGCCACGGCTTCAGGCTGCGGATCGCGACCAAGTATCATCGGCTGGTGCGCGAGTATCTGCGCGCGCATGGCGTGGCCGATTACCAGCTGGTCGATTCGCAGGGCGCGACCGAGGGGACAGTGAAGAACCTGAGCGCCGAGGCGATCGCCGACATCACCTCGACCGGGGCCACGCTGGAGGCGAATCACCTCAAGATGTTGCGCGACCCGCCCGTGCACCGCTCGCAAGCGACGCTGTTCGCGGCGCGAAGGGCGGACTGGTCGGCGGCGCGCGCCCCGATGGCGGCGCTGGCGGCGCGGCTGGGGGTGGCGATCCCCGAAGGCCTGTGAGCGGATGCGGGCGGGCTGCGCACCCACGAGCGGCCCCCCGCCCCGCCCATGCCCAGCGCGCGGGGCATGGGCCGCCTTGCGGCGCGCGGAATCGCTCTGGACCCCGGCGGGCGCTTTCGCGTAAGCCACTGGCCATGTCCACGTCGCTGACCCTGCCCCGCCCCGATGACTGGCATCTGCATCTGCGCGATGGCGCCATGCTCGCCGGCATCGCCCCCGAGAGCGCGCGCCATTTCGCCCGCGCGATCATCATGCCCAATCTCGTGCCCCCCGTCGTGACCGGGGCCGAGGCCGCCGCCTATCGCGAGCGCATACGCGCGGTCACAGGCCCCGGCTTCACGCCGCTGATGACGCTCTACCTGACCGAGGGCACCGACCCTGCCGATGTGGTCGCCGCGCATGCGGCCGGGATCATCACTGCCGTCAAGCTCTACCCCGCCGGGGCCACCACCAACTCCGCCAGCGGCGTGCGCGATATCGACCGCGTGCGCGGCGTGCTCGAGGCGATGGCCGAGGCAGGCATTCCGCTGCTGACCCATGGCGAGGTCACCGACCCGGAGGTGGACATCTTCGACCGCGAGGCGGTGTTCATCGACCGCGTGCTCGACCCGCTGCGTCGCGCGCTCCCTGCGTTGCGCGTCGTCATGGAGCACATCACGACCGCCGACGCGGTGGACTATGCCCGAAGCGCACCCGAGCGGCTGGGCGCCACGATCACCACGCATCATCTGGTCATCAACCGCAACCACATGCTCGCAGGCGGCATCCGGCCGCATTACTACTGCCTGCCCGTCGCCAAGCGCGAACGGCACCGTGCGGCGCTGGTCGCGGCGGCCATCTCGGGCGATGCACGCTTTTTCCTCGGCACCGACAGCGCCCCCCATGCCGATGACGCGAAACTCGCCGCCTGCGGTTGCGCGGGCTGCTTCACGGCGACCAATACGCTCTCGGTCCTCGCGCAGGTCTTCGAGGCGGCGGGCGCGCTCGACCGGCTCGAAGGTTTCGTGTCGCGCCATGGCGCGGGCTTCTACGGCCTGCCGGTCAACACGGACACCATCACCCTCGAGCGCCGCGACACCCCCATCTCCTACCCCGCGAAAATCGAGACCGGCGCCGGCCCCGTCACGGTCTTCGATCCCGGCTTCCCGCTCCACTGGCAGGTCGCGCCCGCTGCCTGACCCCATTTTCTTGCCAGAAGTACTCAAACACCCGGCCCGCGCCCCACGCCCCCGCCCGAGAGGACAGCCATGATCCCCGCCACCTTCCCCGACCGCGCCACTGTCGCCCGCCTGACGGCGCGGATGCTGCTCGACATCCGCGCCGTGCACTTCAACGCGGCCGAGCCCTTCACCTTCGCCAGCGGGCTGAAGGCGCCGACCTATATCGACTGCCGCAAGCTGATCAGCTTCCCGCGCATCCGCGCCTCGCTCATGGATTTCCTGACCTGCAGGGTGATGGAGGATGCGGGGTTCGAGGCCTTCGACAACATCGCGGGGGGCGAGACGGCGGGGATACCCTTTGCGGCACTTGTCGCCGAGCGGATGGCGCTGCCGATGAGCTATGTGCGCAAGAAACCCAAGGGGTACGGGCGCAACGCCCGGATCGAGGGCGCGATGACCGAGAGGCAGCGGGTCCTGCTGGTCGAGGATCTGACCACAGATGGCGGCTCGAAGCTCAGCTTCGTGGACGCGATCCGCGAGACCGGGGCCGAGTGCGCGCATACGGCGGTGATCTTCTATTACGGCATCTTCCCCGAGACCGAGCCGCGCCTGGCCGAGCATGGCGTGCGGCTGCATTACCTGTGCACCTGGTGGGACGTGCTGGCCGAAGCGCGGCGCGGCGGCGATTTCGACGCGGCCACGCTGGACGCGGTCGAGGCTTTCCTGCGCGCGCCGCGCGACTGGGCAGCGGGCTGAGCCGCTCTCGGGCCGCCACGCGCCTTGGCACGGCCCGCCGTGTGTGAAACCCGGCCCGGGGGCCAGATCGCGGCACGCACAACCCGCATCCTGCGCTTGGGGCGGCAGCGATTTCGGCAGAACCCGGGCCCCGACAGGGCGCCTTTCGCCCGTGTCCTGTCGCATCCCGGACCGTTTGCGGTGGATCACGATGGCGCAGGCCTGTCGCACATACCCCGCCAAAGCGCCCTCGGGCCATGCCCATAGACCCGCCCCTGCACGCGCCCCGGGGGCGCTTCGGGAATAGTCGTCCAGGCCGGAAAAACCGCCGCCGATCCACGCGGATCGGTCGAAATCCGTATCGCGCCCCCCGACAGGGATCGCGCCAAGACGTGATCGCCTAACGGCCACGCACGCCTTTCCGATACAAGCGACATTCCCTCCGTTCCCCCGGATCGCCCCCTCGCGCACGAGACGGACCCGCGCCCGCGAGCGGAGCATGGGCGGGTGGGTGGGCTCCGCTCGCGGGCGCCCTCGCGGCCCGGCCGACCTCAGAGCAAGAGCACCAGAAGCGCCCCGGCAAGTGCGGCCGCTCCCAGCACGGGCAGCAGCGTCACGCGCAGCACCTCGCCGTCGCGGCCCGTCAGCCCGACCGTTGCCGTACCCGCGATGATATTGTGCGGCGCGATGGCGTTGCCGATGGCCGCCCCCACCCCCTGCGCCGCCGCCATCGCCACCAGCGGCAGGTCGAGCGCGCGCGCGGTGGCGGCCTGAAACTCGGTGAAAAGGATGTTCGACGCCGTGGCGGACCCGCTCACGAAGGTCCCGAGCGCGCCCACGGCCGGGGCGAAGAGCGGCCAGAACGTGCCCGCCTGAGCCGCGCCCGCCGCCGCCGTTGCGATCAGCCCGCCCTGCACCATCAGCCGCGCGAGCAGCAGCATGACCAGAAGCGCCAGCGCCACTGGCGCGAGTCGGCGCAGCGCGGCCCCGGTGGCCGGCAGCAGCACCCCGGCCCGCCCGGTGGCAAGGCTCGCCACCACCACCCCCGCGACCAGCAGCGTGCCGGGGTGATAGAGCGGCGCGATCCCGCCCGCGAAGCCCTGCCACTGCCAGCCCCACCACAGCCCCGACAGCCAGCCCTGCAGCGGCGCAATCAGCCGCGTGAGCAGCACCAGCGCGAGGATCAGCAGATAGGGCAGCAGATCGGCCAGCTGCCAGCCACCGCCCTGCCCCTTGCGGCGCACCATCAGCGCGAAGGCCGCGCCGCCGATCAGCGCCCCGCCGAGCGTTGGCAGCTCGGGCCCGGCGAGTGCCCCCAAGCCCAGCGCGGGCAGCCCGAAGCACAGCGCGGCCAGTACTGCGAGCCCGGCCTGACGGCGCGACAGCGGCGCCTCGGCCGCAATGCGCATGACCACCAGCGCCAGCAGCGACAGGGGCCCGAGATGCAGCGCCATGGTCATCATGGCCAGCGCCGTGCCCTCGACCCCCAGCATGTCCACCTGCGCCAGCGCAGGCGTGCCGACTGCGCCGAACGAGACGCCCCCGACATGGCCCAGCAGCGCCAGCGCCACGGCCCGCACCGGCGCGAAGCCCAGCCCCACCAGCAGCGGGGCCGCCAGAGCGACGGGGGTGCCGAAGCCTGCCGCGCCCTCCATGAACAGGCCGAAGAACCAGGCGATCAGCAGCGCCTGCACGGCCCGGTCGTCGCTGACCCGCGCCAGCGCCGCGCGCAATCGCTCCAGCGCGCCGACGCGCGCCTGCAACTCGTAGATCGTCAGCGCGGGCAGTATGATCCACAGGATCGTCGCGGTGCTGCTCGCGGCCTCCAACCCCACCCCGGCCAGCAGCCGCCCATCGAGCCCGTCGCCCGCCGCGATCACCGCCAGCGCGACGCCCAGGCCCGCTGCGCCCGCAACCGCCGCGCGCCAGTGCAGAAGCGCCATCGCCAGCAGCACCACCAGCAGCGGCAGACCCGCCAGCGCCGCCTGCATCTCAGTCGGGCAGCCGGACCGGGTGCAGGGGCGCGCCTGCCTGCCGGAAGGCCGTGATGTTGGCGATGCTGGTCGCGGCGATGGCCTGCAGCGCTTCGCGCGTGAAAAAGCCCTGATGGCCGGTGACCAGCACATTGGGGAAGGTCAGCAGCCGGGCGAACACATCGTCGGGGATATAGCTTTGCGAGAGGTCCTCGAAGAACAGATCCCCCTCCTCCTCGTAGACATCGAGCCCCAGCGCCCCGATCTGCCCTGATTTCAGCCCCCGGATGACCGCGCGCGTGTCCACCACCGCCCCGCGCGAGGTGTTGACCAGCATCACCCCGCGTTTCATCCGGGCAATGGCGGCATCGTCGATCAGATGGTGCGTCTCCGGCGTCAGCGGGCATTGCAGCGTGATGATGTCCGAGCGCGCCAGCAACTCGCCGCGCTCGACATAGCGCACCCCGAGGCCTTCGAGATCCGGGTCGGGCTGCGGGTCGGAGGCAAGGATTTCGCAGCCGAAGCCATGCAGGATGCGCGCCAGCACCGCCCCGATCAGCCCGGTGCCGACGATGCCCGCGACCTTGCCGTGCATGTCGAAGCCCATCAGCCCGTCAAGGGCGAAATTCCCCTCGCGCACGCGGTTATAGGCGCGATGCGTCTTGCGGTTGAGCGCGAGGATCAGCGCCACGGTGTGCTCGGCCACCGCATGGGGCGAATAGGCCGGCACGCGGGCGACGGCGATCCCGGCGGCCCCGGCTGCGCGCAGATCGACATGGTTGAACCCCGCCGAGCGCAGCGCGATCAGCCGCACGTTCAGGGCGGCGAGCGCGTCGATCACCTCGGCGCCGAGATCGTCATTGACGAAGGCGCAGACGGCCTCGGCCCCCTGTGCGAGTCGGGCGGTGCCCGGTGTCAGCCGTGCCTCGTGGAAGACCAGCTCAAGCTCCGCCCCCTCTGCCGCCGCGCGCAGGAACACCATGTCATGGGGCTTGGCACTGAAGATATCGACCCGCATTGCACCCTCTTTTCCGCCATCATCCCGCAACGATAAGCCCCGCGTCGCCACCCGACAAGACGGTGCCCTGCGCGCGCGGCGCCGGGCGCGGGGTTGTGGCGCACAAAGCGGCAGCAGGCGGGTGTTCCGGGCGCAAGGGGCAGTGGGCCGGTCAGGGCATTCCCGCCGCGCCGGATGGCGCGGGTCCAGCCCTGGCAGCCCTTGCCGCCCCCGTCAGGCCCGGGAACACCCCGTCGGGCGAGGCCCCGCCTCAACCGGGGCGCAGCACCCGCGCGTTCCACCAGAAGATCAGCGGTGTGATCAGCGCGGTCGGCCCCAGCCAGATCAGCAGTTGCGGCAGAAAGGTGATGTTGACCGCCACGGTCGCCGTGATCGTGGCGATCGTGCCCGCCAGCATCCGCGTCAGGTGGCGCGCGATGCGCGGCTTGCCGGTGATCGGCCCCTGCGCCCAGTCGCGCCAGTCCGACAGCGCCATGGTCAGCCCGATGGTCCCGAAGACCAGAAGCGCCACAGGTTGCGCGCCGCCCTCGGCCAGCCCCACCACGCCCAAGCCCAGCATCGCCGCCCCAGTCAGCGCCATTGCCGCGCCGCCCAGATGGTCGGGCAGGTGCGGGCGGCCCGCGCGCATCACGGCGGCACGCCAGCCCGTGAAGACGAGGTAGAAGCTGAAGACGGCGATCACCAGCAGGAAGGTGTTGGGCCTGACCGCGACCAGCGGAAAGGTGGTCAGCGTCACGATCAGCATGGCCATTACATAGCCCTGCCCCGCGCGCCGGTGCCAGGTGCCGCCCTTGCGCGTGCCCAGCGCCAGCCCCGCCGTGCCGAGCGCGATAAACCCGGCCATGATGTGCAGCATCAGGATTGCGTCGATCATCTCAATCTCCGTGGTGATGAATTGCGCGGCAGGCATGACGCGGCGGGGCGACACCGGGCAAGCGCGGTTGCGCGAAGGCATGGCGGATTGCGCGGATGACATGCTAGCCTGCGCTCGCGATGCGTGAACGGATGGGCGAATGGGCGGGCTGGCTGGCCGGGCCAGTGGTCGTGGGTTTGGTGCTGGGGCTTGCGGGGCCGTTCGGCACCTTCGCGGCGCTGCCCGCGCTGCCGCGCATGGGCTACTGGCTGGCGGTGGTGACGCTCAACTGGATCCTCTGCGATCTGGCCATCCGCCGGGTCGAGGCGGTGTTGCCCGCGACCCTGCCGCTGCGCGGCGCGCTGGTGCCGCTGGTGGGCGCGCTGGTGGCCTCGGTCCCGGCGACGGGGGTGGTGACGCTTGCGGGCGGGCTGTCGGGGCTGGGCTGGCCGGGCTCGGTGCCGGTGCTCTACGGGCAGGTGCTGCTTTTGCTGTGCGCCATCGCGCTGCCGGTCTACACGATCGCCGATCTGCGCGAGGCGGCGGCGCGACCCGAACCGGCCGGGGCCACCCCCGCGCCCGAGGGTCTCGGCCTCTTCCAGCAGCGGCTCGACCGCCCGCTGGAGGGGCAGCTCTGGTGCCTCGAGATGCAGGACCATTATCTGAAAGTGCATACGAGCCGCGAGTCCGAGATGATCCTGTGCCGGATGGAGGATGCGGCGCGCGAACTGGGTGCGCTGGGGCAGCGCGTGCACCGGTCGTGGTGGGTGGCCGAGGCCGCCCGCGCCGGCGTCGCCCGCGACGGGCAGCGGCTGTCGGTCTGCCTGCCCGACGGGCGCAAGGTCCCGGTGGGCCGCACCTACCGCCCTGCCCTGCGCGACGCGGGCTGGCTGTGATCTGGCGTCCGGCCGATCTGTCGGGCGCAGCACTTTCGCGCTGATCGCGCGCAAGGCGCCCTGCGTGGCGCGCAGGGTGGGTGGGCACGGCCCGAGGGCGCCTTGCGCCGCGGCTGGTGGGTGCCGCGTCGGTCAGCCGCCGCCCACCTCTTGCAGCCCCGCCTCGGCCATCAGCGCCGCCGCCTCCTCCTCGATCAGCCGCTCGCGGGCCGAGGCGCGGATGGGCACGCGCCCGGCTTCCAGCATCAGCGGCGCGGCGAAGGGGGTGACGTGCGGCGGCAGCACATGCACGATTTCAGGCCGGGTGCGCAGCATCTCCTCGACCCGCCCGAAATCGGCGAGCCCACGCATCGCCTCGTCCCGCGTGATCCGCAGCAGCAGATGATCGGGGTCGTATTTGCGCAGCGTGTCATAGAGGATATCGCTGGAGAACGTCGCCTGCTTGCCGGATTTCCGTGCGCCGGGCAGGTTGCGCTGCAACAGCCCCGCGACAATCGCCACCGCGCGGAAGCTGCGCTTCATCACGGCGTTCTCAGCCAGCCAGTCATCGAAGCCCGCGCGCAGGCCCTCGGGATCGAGAAGCGGCGCAGGGTCGCGCACGGGCTCGAGCGACCAGATGAGCAGCGCGTAATCCGTGGCGACAAAGCCCAGGGGTGCCAGCCCCGCCCCTTCCATCCGGTGCGTGACCAGTAGACCCAGCGTCTGGTTGGCATTGCGCCCGGCAAAAGAGTAGAGCGCGAAATACCACTGCCCGCCGCGCGAAAAACTCTCGCAGGTCATGGTGCCGGGGCGCGGCAGCACCGAGATTTCGGATTGCAGCGCCAGCCATTCGCGGGTGTGGCCGGGCAGCGCCGCCCACTGATCGGGCGCGCCGATCAACGCCAGCAGCCGCGCCGACAACTCGGTCGAGGTCGCCATCTTCAGCCCGTTGAACACGGCGATCTTCGGCTCGCGCGCGGGCTGGGGCGTGACCTCGACCACCATGTCGCGCAGCCGGTCATAGCGCACGGTCTGCCCGCCGATCAGGAAGGTGTCGCCGGGGCGCAGGCTGGCGGCGAAGGCCTCCTCGATCTCGCCCATCGGCGCGCCACCGCGCGGGCCGCGCCGCACCGACAGCAGTTCGGGCGCGACGATGGTGCCCAGATTCATGCGTATGGCCTTGGCCGCGCGCGGGTCGCGCAGATGCCAGCGCCCGTCGCGCGCGACCAGCCGCTGCCAGCGATCATAGGCTCGAAGCGCGTAGCCGCCCGTGGCCACGAAATCGAGGCAATCGTCAAACGCCGCGCGCGACAGCCCCGCATAGGGCCCCGCGCGGCGAACCTCGGCAAAGACCTGATCGGCGTCGAGCGGCCCTGCGCAGGCCAGCAGCAGCAGATGCTGGCACAGCACATCAAGGCCCCCGGCGCCGCGCCCGTCACCATCCAGATCGCCCTCGGCCACCGCCTGCAGCGCGGCCACGCATTCGATCACCTCGAAGCGGTTGGCAGGCACGCTGCGCGCGCGCGAGGGCGCGTCATAGCGGTGATTCGCCCGCCCGATCCGCTGCACCAGCCGCTTGACGTTCTTGGGCGCGCCGATCTGGATCACAAGGTCCACATCGCCCCAGTCCAGCCCCAGATCGAGGCTGCCCGTCGCCACCACGGCCCGCAACGCGCCCGCAGCCATCGCGCCTTCCACCTTGTGGCGCGCGTCGCGCGACAGGCTGCCGTGATGCAGCGCGATGGGCAGGTTTTCGTCATTCATCGCCCAGAGCGCCTGAAAGAACAGCTCGGCCTGCGCGCGGGTGTTGATGAACACCAGCGTCAGCCGCGCCCCGGCAATCGCCGCCATCACGTCGCGGGCCGCATAGGCCCCGCCCGCGCCCGACCAGGGCGGGTCGAGCGTCGTGGGCAGCATGGCGATATCGGGCGGCGGGCCCGGATCGGCGGTGATGATCTGCGCGCCGCCCATGAAGGCGGCAAGCGCGGGCGGGTCCTCGACCGTGGCCGACAGCCCGGCGACCCGCAGCCCGGGCGCCAGGCTGCGCAGCCGGGCGAGCCCCAGCATCAGCTGATCGCCGCGCTTCGACTCCGCCAGCGCGTGGATCTCGTCGATCACCACATGGCGCAGCGCGGCGAAGATGCGCGGCGCCTCCGGGTAGGAGAGCATCAGCGCCAGGCTTTCGGGGGTGGTCAGCAGCACATGCGGCGGATCGACCCGCTGGCGCGCGCGCGTCGCGGCCCCGGTGTCGCCCGTGCGATCCTCGATCCGTAGCCCGAGGCGCAGTTCCTCGACAGGCCGCGAAAGATTGCGCGCGATGTCATGCGTCAGCGCTTTCAGCGGCGAGACATAGAGCGTGTGCAGCCCCGCGAGCCCGCCCGCGCAGGCTTCAGAAAGCGTCGGCAGGAACCCCGCCAGCGTCTTGCCGCCGCCCGTGGGGGCGATCAGCAGACAGTCGCCCTGCGCCTCCAGCATCGCGATCTGATGCGGATGCGGGCGCCATCCCTGCGCGGCAAACCAGTCCGACAGGGGGCGGGGCAGACGCGGCTGGGCAGTATCGGGCATCGGGCCTCGCGCTGTGGCTGCGATGAAGGCTATGGCGCGGGGCGGGAAAGACAAGCGGCGGGGGGGCGGGGCTGTTCGCCCGATCGGCGAGAGGGACCCGGCACCTGCTCGTGACCCGCGGGGCGATCCGACCCCGGCCGCGAACAGGTGACTGCGACCGGGCAAGCCGACGTCGTTTTCAGCGCGGCTCTGCTGATGCGTGACGGGGCAGGCTCAGGCCCCGGCGACCTGCGCGGCCGCGCGCGCAGGCGGCGCGCTGTTGCGTCGGCGCAATGTCCCTTGCACGCCTGATAGATCGCGATTGACGCGGCGTGATGCGAACCCACCGCTGCAACCGGTGATCCTGATCATCGCAGCGCCTTCGCCCCCGGCATCCCTCGCAAGCTTTTCCAGCCGTCCCCTGCCTGCGGATCTTTCGACAAGGCGAGCTTCCCCCCGACAGTCAGCAGGAACGCCACGGCCAGACCAGCGCCACGACCCCTGATACCCGGCGTCGGTCGCCGCACAGTGGTTCCCGCCGCTGCGGTGGCCTGCTTTTCCCCATGGAAATGCCGCACACCCAGGTCGTTATACGCCGCCGATGCGCAAGATCGCCGCGCAACATATGGCGCAGGCGCAGACGCATCAACGCTTTGTGTCAGGCGCGAGCGGGCCGGGATGCCCGGCATCACCAACCCGCCTTCCCCGCCCGCGAGAGGCAAAGGCGCCCTCGGGCCGCAGCCTGCGCCGCGCGCAGATGGAGAAATCGGGCGCGGCGGGGTTTCCCCGGCGCGGCGCAAACGCTATCTGCCCGCCATGACCCTGCGCCCGCGTTTCTGGACCGATATACCCCTGCACCGGATGACCGCCGAGGAATGGGAAGCGCTCTGCGATGGCTGTGGCAAATGCTGCCTGAACAAGCTCGAGGATATCGACACGGGCGAGTTGCTTTTCACCCGCGTGGCATGTCGGCTCTTCGATGATGCCACCTGCCGCTGCGCGAATTACGCCGAGCGCAAGCGGCTGGTGCCCGAATGTGTGGTGCTGACACCCGAGACGCTGTCCGAGGTCGCCTACTGGATGCCCGAGACCTGCGCCTACCGCCTGCTGCATGAGGGCCGCCCCCTGCCCGGCTGGCACCCGCTGATCACGGGCGATCCGGCCTCGGTGCACCGGGCCGGGGCGTCGGTGCAGGGCCGCACCGTGTCCGAGCAGACACTGGCGATCGAGACGTGGGAGGACTACCCGCTGGAGGGTTGAGCCGGTGCCTGTCCGACCGCGGCCCGTCGTCTGCCCGTCGTCTGCAAGAAAGCGCCCTCGGGCCGTGCCCACCCACCCACCCCGCACGCCCCGAGGGCGCTTTCCTGACACCTCTGTCGGGTGCCCGGCAGATACGATGCCGCGCAGCGCCGGGGTCTGGCCCGGGGTCCGCCCGGGCGGGCTGCGCTGTGACGCTCAACGGACGTCGCGCGCCATCTCTCGGCCCGTGCCTGCGCCCATGCGCAGGGCGGGTCAGGTCTCGCGCGATGTCGCGCCACGGCCCGGTCGCGCGGCGCCTGTCACCTCGGGGCAAGGCGGCCGCAGGCGCTGCGCATCTCCGAGATGTATCGGGGCGAGACCCCGCCCCCGATTGCTGTCAGAGATTTCGCAACGCGAGTTGCCGCGCGACCTCGGCGCGGACCAGTTTGCGGATGCTGCGGGTGATCCGTTCGCCAAGCTCTCCCTGCAGTTCCTGCCGCAGGATCTGGGCGACGATCCGCTGCAGCGTCTGCTCGTCGATGAGAGTGTCTTCGGCATCGTCGGGCGCCCGGTCGGGCGGAACATGCGCGGCCTGCGGGGGCGAAGATGGGGCGGCCGCGCTACCGCTCTCGAGCAGCGCCTCGAGCCGCGACAGCGTTGCGTCGAGCGCCGCCTCCTCGCGCTGACGCGCCTCGCTCGCCGCATCGGTGGCGGCGTCCGGGCGGGCATGCATCTCGGCGGGCGGGGGATCTGCCGGTGCGTCCGGCCCCGCCGCGAGGTGGAGGCGCCGACCATCGCCCGCAGCCGCGGACGCTCCGGGAGTGGCGCGTGCCTTGGTGATCCGCGCCAGCAAAGAGTCGGGCGTGTTTGCCGCCGCCGTCAGCCGCGCGGCCACGCGTGGGGCATCTGCGCTCTCGCCCGCGGCGGGCGGCGGGCTGCCGGTCGCGGCGTCAAGCCGTTGCGCGGCGGCGCCGGGGGGCGCGGGCGCAGCCTCGCGCGCCGTCGTCTCCACGCGCTGGACAGGGTCAGAGGGGGGATCGGGCGTCGCGGTCGCGCTGGTTTCGGGTGTGCCGCGCATAGCGGCAAGAGGCCTGTCCGGGCCTGCCCCCTGCGACGCGTCGCAGGGCGGGGCGGGCTGTGCCGCCGGGCCGGGCGCGGCCGTCTCAACCCCATCGCCTCCGGCAACCGGGGCGGGCGCAGTGCCTCGGGCCCCTGTCACAGTCGCGGAATGTCCCTCAGCGGGGGCCGCATCCGCATGCGGAGTGGCGTGCGACGCCGCCATCTGCGCCCCGGATGCGTGGGTGAATGCGGACGGCGCCGCAACGCTGGCGGGCGCCCTGGGGTCGGGCCGCATGGCGGGGGCGTCACGCTCCGGGGCGCCGCCCTCTGCCCAGGCACTCGCGGACCCATCCTGCGGGCCGGACGGATGAGCGGCATCCGCATCAGGCGCGACGCGCAGCGCCGAGGTGAGCACCAGCTTGCCGGGCGCATCGCTGGCAGGCGGGGCAGCCGGGCGGGCGCGCGACGGCTGATCATGCGAGACCAGCCTGCGGATCGACATCAGCACATCCTCGATTTCGTGACGCGACAACGGGTCTGACATGCGCGTTCGCCTTTCTGCTTCTGCGGCCTCTTGGTGCGTGCTCCGAACGCACGGGCCCTGCCTCGCGGGCAGTCTAGCGCGGCAAGCGAATCAAGACAATCGCCGCGCGCGGGGTTGGTTGACACGGACAGCGATCACGGGGCAGTCGCCCGGACTTCTCGCCATTCTACGACTGTCATGTAACACCGCTGCGCCTTGCGCCGCTTTGCCGCGCCCCTGCACTCCGTTTCCCGGCCTGCGCGGCTGCGCCGGAAGCGCCCTCGGGGCGTGCGGGGGAGGGTGGGTGGGCACGGCCCGAGGGCGCTTCGGGCGCGATGAGCGAGAAAGACCCGATCCGATGGCCGGTCACAGCATCACCGCAAGCCGGGCGGCGCGGTACAAGGACCGACTGGGAACATGCGCGCGCCGACCCGAGTCGCATGCGCGGCTTCTCACCGGCTCCTCCCGGCTGACCCGCAAGGGCAAGTCCCGCCTCTGCCGCGCGTGGCCCCGGCCTAGTCGCGCCCGATCGCGCGCAGCACACGGTCGAGCGCCTCGCCCTGCGACGAGGTGACAGGCGCGTTGCGCACAGCGTTGTAATACGCCTCCGGGTCATAGGTGGGGATGCCAAGGCCGAGATGTTCGACCGTCAGCAGGCCCATCGTGGCCAGCAGGTTGTAGGTCGCGCGCTGCTCGGCGGCCTGGGCCTCGAGCAGGCTGGTGCGGGCCTCGAGCAGGTCGGTCTCGGAGTTGAGCACATCGAGTGTCGTGCGCACGCCCAGCCGCGCCTCTTCGCGGGTGCCCTCGAAAGCGCTTTCCGAGGCGCGCACCTGTTGGCGGCTGGCGGCGATGCGCGCCCGCGCGACATCGACATTGGCCCAGGCCACGGCCACATTCTGCAACACGCGCGCGACGCTCTGATGCAGCCCGGCGCGGGTCGCGTCGCGCTGCGCATTGGCCTGCCGCGTCAGCGCGCTGAGCTGCCCGCCCTGGTAGAGCGGCCGCGTGTAGCGCACGCCCGCCGAAAAGTCGGTCTGATTGCTGCGCCCGGTCGAGGGGCTCGCCTGATTGCTGAAGCTGCGCCCGAGGCTGGCCGTGCCGCTGACGCTGCCCTGCCGCTGGCGCGCGACACGCTCCGCGTTGAACTCGGCCGCCGTCACCTCGTGCTGGGCTTGCAGGATGCCCGGATGCGTGCGACGCGCGATGTCCTGCGCGGCCTGCAGCGAAGCAGCCGTGCGCGGCAGCGCGGGGGGCGGGCGCAGCTGGCCCGGTGTGGTGCCGGTGGCAAGCTTGTAGGCCTCGCGCGCGGCGGTCAGATCCCCCTCTGCGGCAGCAAGCGCCGAGCGCGCCGCTGCAAGCCGCGCCTCGGCCAGCGAGACATCCGTGCGGGTGACCTCATTCAGTTCGAAACGCTGCTGGGCGGCCTCGAGTTCCTGGCCGATGACACGCACAGTGGCGCGCCGCAGCGACACGGTCTCGGACGCGGTGCGCACGTCCAGATAGGCATTGATCGCTTCGCGCAGCACCTCCTGCTCGACATCGACCAGCGCCTGGCGGGTGGCGAGGACCTGCGCCTTGGCAGCCTCGCGCGCCAGCGCGCCGCGGCCGAAATCGATCAGCGTCACCTCGGCGGCGAGGCTGAAGGAGAGCGAGAGCGAGTCGGACCCGACCGGCTGGTAGCGGTATTGCGCATCGGCGATGAAGTTCAGCACCGGGCGCAACTGCGCGACGGCGACGGCGACATCCTCATCGGCGGCGCGCAGCAGGGCGCGGTTCTGCTCCAGCAGGTTGGAATTGCGGTAGGCCGCCGCCAGCGTGTCGCCCAGCGACTGCGCCGCGGCCGGTCCGGCGGCCAGTGCCAGCGCCGTGACGGCCCCTGCGAGAAAACTTCTGAACGCCATGCCCGATCCCTGCCCTTGCCTGTCTGCCCGGTCTCTGCCCTGAGCACCGCGCGCGCGGCGTTCAGAGCGTGAATTCTGTCGCGCGCTCGAATCCCGGCAGAACCGGGGCCGCCGCATTGAAGATATCGCGCCAGACGATGCTGTTGCCCTGACGGTGGCCCTGACGGACGACGCCCAGCGCGCCCTCCATGAACAGCGCGACGACGCGCCCGCCCTCGCGCAGCTGACCCACCAGCGCGTCGGGAAAGCGGCCTATGCCGCCCTGCAGCAGCATCGCGTCATAGGGCGCATGGGCGGCCGCGCCCTCGGCCAGCGGGCCCTTGTGCAGCACCACAGCCTCTGCATCGGTGCGCGCCAGCGCCGTCTCGGCCATCGAGATCAGGCCCTCATCCTCCTCGACCGCGACGACGCCCTGCGCCATGCGCGCCAGCAGCGCGCTGGAATAGCCGCTGCCCGTCGCGATATCGAGCACCAGATCGTCGCCGGTCAGAAACAGCGCATCGAGCATCTTGGACAGCGTGCGCGGGTCGAGCATCACGCGCCCCGGCGCCAGCGTCAGATTCTCGCCGACATAGGCGGCCTCGACCAGATCATCGGGGACGAAATGCTCGCGCGGGACGCGCAGCATCGCGTCGATGATCGGAAACTTGGTGACATCCGAGGGACGCACCTGGGTGTCCACCATCATCCTGCGGCGCGCGGCGAAATCGATCATGTGCGGAACTCGTCGGTGGCGATTGCTTGTTCGATAAATGACACAGAAGAGTCAGCCCCGCAACATCTGCACCTCGCCTGTGCAAGCGTGGGGTGCCGCCCGTGTCATTTCGGTGATATCTGGCAGGCAAGGACACAGGAAGCGGAGGACATCATGCAACTGACCGTCTATCTGGCCGGCGAGATCCATACCGACTGGCGCGAGCAGATCATTGCCGGGGCCGATGATCTGGCCGTTACCTTTACCGGGCCGGTGACCGACCATGCGGCATCGGACGATTGCGGCGTGCGCATTCTGGGCGACGAGGCCGAGACGTTCTGGCACGACCACAAGGGCGCCAAGCTCAATGCCATCCGCACCCGCAAGGCGCTGGAAGAAGCCGATATCGTCGTCGTCCGCTTTGGCGAGAAATACCGCCAGTGGAACGCGGCGTTCGATGCCGGTCAGGCGGCGGCGCTCGGCAAGTCGCTGATCGTGCTGCATGGCCCCGACCATCAGCACGCGCTCAAGGAAATCGACGCCGCCGCGCTGGCCGTGGCCGAGACGCCCGCGCAGGTGGTCCAGATCCTGCGCTATGTGCTGACAGGCGCGCTGCCCTGACACGAAGGGGATTCCCCCCTGCATCTTTTGCGGGCATGATCCGCGCGCTTTCTGGCACAGGAGATAACGGCGATGTTAAAGGAATTTCGGGAATTCATCGCGCGCGGCAATGCCATGGACATGGCCGTGGGGATCATCATCGGGGCCGCGTTCACTGCCATCGTGACGTCGCTGGTGGATGATCTGGTCAACCCGCTGATCGGCATTTTCGTGGGTGGCGTGGATTTTTCCGCCATCAGCTTCGGGATCGGTGATGCGCAGTTCATGGTCGGCAATTTCATCAATGCCGTGATCAAGTTCCTGATCATCGCTTTTGTGGTGTTCATGCTGGTGCGGACCGTCAACAAGCTGTCGCGGCTTGGCAGGGCCGAAGAACCGCCCGCGCCA
>LFIK01001476.1_pt1 | contig 18686 bp, 27 predicted proteins | sample 643401 | NCBI WGS metagenome assembly LFIK01 (sample SAMN03777447, study PRJNA286221) | soda lake metagenome | biome: soda lake; feature: Kulunda steppe; material: water; isolation source: sample T5-Br brine of Lake Tanatar-5 | place: Russia: Kulunda steppe | collected 2010-07
GGGGGGGGGGGGGGGCTGCTGCAGGATTTCTTTTGATGTGATCTTTCTAACTTGGCTGCGCCTTGCCTGCTTGAAGTGTTGGTGCCCTTGGGCGGCGCTGTGCACATTGAGTGCACCAGGCAGTGAGTTTGGATGCGGTCTCACCTGCTGGAGTGGTGAAATAGAAACGGTATACGGTGTATCTGAAGTCGAACAGAAATGAAGAAAAGTGGGTGAAGTGCCAATGATGCTGTCTCGGCACCAAAGTTTTGCTAAAAGTCAGGAAGGGCTGGCCTGCCTTTGCCTGCTGTACTCTGACCCTACTCAAGGCGCCACTTTTGTCTTACCTTGCACACTGTTCAGGCGCATCCGCATCTCTGTCATGGGTATCTCTTGCTTGGAGCCTACAGTACCACTCACAGAGCCACACTCACACTTGCATGATTTCAGGAAGAGCAAGTTGCTGCCTCCGCCGGAGATGATGCCACTCAGCAGAAGCTGCAGGCCAGGCAGTGCGAACTGCGCATGATGGCCCTGCTGTGCTTTGGTGCCGGCCCTGTGGATACCTCTGATGTGGCGTGCATGCTGCGTCTGATGGTGGGTTTTCAACAAGCCTCTGGATAACTCTGATGTGATGTGCATGCTGCGTCTGACAGAATCAACCCTCTGAAAACCTCTGATGTGCATGCATGTTGCATCTCATGGTAAGTTGATAGGAAGCTTGCTGCTGGTTGTTCATGCCTGGATGTGACATGGCAGATCATTGCATGGAGGACTGGGTAGCCCGCCTATTATGTGCCACGTTAATTCCATGGCAATGACTCATCAACTCGCCATACAGCTGACCTACTGGCATGGTTCAATGCTTGTGACCAATGTTTTGATGAGATTATGACGAACAACTTGCCCATGTCAAGTGCTTGTGATCTGGCAGCTTTAGGTTGGTTTTAAGCTTGCTTTTATTGCAAGCATGGCCTTCTGTTTAGGAATCTCGTCCCCAATCCAATACAGCTTGCCAACCCCACTCTCTGATGTAGTGAATTGAAAACTACACAGTGTGAAACTTCTTGTATACAGGCTGCAAAACAGGCTACAACTTTTCAACTTGAACGCCCTCACATTTGCAGGATCCTCGTGCTTCCATAGGCTCATACTTTGCACGCGCAAGTCCAGGCAAACATTTGAAGCATGCCACACGATTGTTGGGCTGTGTGCAGGCCCTTATCAAGCACGGGCGACTCTTCATAGATGACCCCCAGATGCACCAGCAGCTGGCGCACCTGCATGCCCGCTGCCATGATGTAATGGCCAAGCGTGCCCAGATCATAACTCGCAAGGCCTTGGCACAGGGCAGCATCCTCACTGCTGCAGTGGCCTCCGTGCTGCAGAGGGCCCCCAAAAGCCTGGCGTGGGTGCAGCTGCCCTCCGCCTCGCTTGCTGACGGCTGCAGCGTGCATGCCTTTGAGGCTGTCTGCGCTGGTGGGCACTTGTACAACATCAATGTCCTCGACGGCACCATCTTGCTGGATGGCTTCCCGCCAAGCCGTCTCCCAAGGGGCATTCTAGGCCACAGGCTATTCAAAAGTGTGTTTGGGGACTGCAACTTCGAGGTAGGCCGCAGGCTGTTCTGAAAGTCTGTGGAGCACTGCAGCATTGTTTTTGGATGGTCCAGGCTTGGCGCACATGAGCGTGTCTGCAGGATGTGGCTCAGAGGCACACACCTTGCTACCTGTATACTGCTCAAACATGTAACTCAGGGCTTATATGTGAAAAAACGCATGTTGATATCAATACACATGTTCACGCATGCATGCTTACGATTTGGCTGGTGGGTAAGTAGGTTAAGATAGGTAGATAGGCAGGCAGGCAGGTGGATAGGCGGGTGGGTGGACGGTCAGGCTGGCTAGGAGGGAGGGAGGGAGGTATGTTGGCTGGTTGGTAGGTAGGTACGCTGCTGTTTGTGCCAAGATCAGGAGCTTTGTGTCTGTCACATGCCCCCAGGTAGCTACTACTGCTGAGGGCATCCTGCAGACTATCAAGCCTGTCAAGGGGCGCTTCTACAGTTTCCGCCTTGCCGGAGATCAGCTTGTTGTGATGGAGGTCTGTTGGGCCTTAGTTAAGGCATGGGCAGTCAGTGAGCGCGATAAATTCAGTGGCAAGACTATAGTGCCCACGCATGCACATGTGTCACCCTGTTGTGTCTTCACCCACGCACTCGTGCACACACGCATACATGTGCACACATGCATTCCCATACAACTTGTCAACGTGACGGCCCATCCATCCTAGGGTTGAGTGAAGGACGAGCTTCAATCTCATGATCTGGTCGCGCCTGATCCTCCACAACCCAAACTTGCACCCTAACACGTGTGTGCCTCAGGAGGACCGGGTGCGTCATAGGATACACCGCCTGTGACATAGGACTTTGCACCAACACACACGCGTGCCACAGGATAAATGCTTGCGCCGCAGGATTTTGCACCAAAACAGACGCGTGCCACAAGATAAGTGCATGTGCCATAGGTAGGGATCGGTAAATAGGGTCTGATCAGAACGCCAAAGAGGCTCTACAGAGGCTCAAATAGGCTCTAACAAGGCTCTGTAGAGCCTCAAGGTTGGTCTGCCAAACCCTATCTACCCATCCCTTGCCATAGGACTTTGCACCAAGACACACGCGTGCCAAAGGATAACTGCTTGCGCCGCAGAGCTTTGCACCAAAACACACGCGTGCCTCAGGATAACTGCTTGCGCCGCAGGGCTTTGCACCAAAACACACGCGTGCCACAAGATAAGTGCTTTTGCCATAGGACTTTGCACCAAAACACACGCGTGCCTCAAGATACCTGCTTGCGCCGCAGGGCTTTGCACCAAAACACACGCGTGCCACAAGATAAGTGCTTTTGCCATAGGACTTTGCACCAAAACACACGCGTGCCACAGGATAACTGCTTGCGCCGCAGAGCTTTGCACCAAAACACACGCGTGCCTCAGGATAACTGCTTGCGCCGCAGGGCTTCGCACCAAAACACACGCGTGCCACAAGATAAGTGCTTTTGCCATAGGACTTTGCACCAAAACACACGCGTGCCTCAGGATAACTGCTTGCACCGCAGGGCTTTGCACCAACACACACGCGTGCCACAAGATAAGTGCTTTTGCCATAGGACTTTGCACCAAAACACACGCGTGCCGCAGGAGGACCGCTCCCAGGGTGTGCACCTGCAGCTGCTGGACGCCGGCGCAGATGGCCACTGCATCCCTTGGGGTGCAGAGCTGCCTGTGCGCCTCCGCGCGACGGACATGTTCAGCCATTGGATATGCTGGCAAGTGGGGCATTTGATGACGTGGCTTGTATTCAGTCCGCAGCTATTGGTTGTTCTGCTTGTCTCCCATGCATCTCTCACTATTCCCACCTGACGGGACGCATCCCCACGACATGCACAGTGACGTGCAAACACGTCTCCCTTCTGTTCCCGCTCTATGGGATGTGCAGCGTTGCACTCACACATCTGCCTCCGTTTCTGCCCCACGGGAGGCACGGCAACATACCTGGATGCCTTCCTCTGTTCCTGCCCCACAGGGCACATAGCCACATCCTGACCCCATTTTCCTTGCCTCATTTCCCACCCTCCCTTTTGCACGCATCCCTCAGGAGGCACAACAGCATCGTGCTGCGCCTGCCCTTCTTCCAAGCCCACGACGTCCACTTCCTCATCCGTCTCACGCCCGCTCAACAGCGGCCCAAAAACGTCCTGGCACCACAGCCCTCCATGACACCATCAAAGGAGGGTGCACAATTCAGGCCCGCGAGCGCCTGCTCTGAAGCACACAACTGGGGAGGAGCTCAAGGGCAGCCTGCCAGCCATGGGAGTCATACACAGATACAGCAGCTATGCTGCTGGCGTGTGCCTCTCCACCTGCAGGGCGTGCCATGGCTGCAACTTGCGCGCACGCGCGCAGCTGAGCTCACGGACCACCTTGTCCTGCCTGGCGGCTCCTACACCTGTGAGGGTGGGTGATTTCCAGGTCTTTGCAAGTACTGTACCTATAATGTGGGGAAGGATTGCTCGGGCTGACATCAAGCAGCTTTTGTTGCAGCAGCGCGTGCCTCATGCTTCATTACTGCTCCACCCCAGCATGCACCCAGGCGTTGTGTAGGGAACCGCCACGCAATACTTGCGACCACATCAGACCAACAGCTGATCCACGATACAGCATCATCAACCACCTGGTTTTGCTCCAGCCTGCAGCACAACAGATAATAACTCACCCCGCCACACAGATCTCCTGATCTAGCATCACTCCACCATGAAGCGCCGCTGCTTGACGGTATGCAGCACCAGCTGTTCACTGGGCCGCTGTTGATGCCTGCCTACATGCAGTGCTGTCAAAAATGGAGGATCTGCGCTTCATCCATGTGTTCAAGAGCATGCCTGAGCAGCCGCAAGATGGTCCCCCTGCAGCCTTCAGCTGCTCCGGTCCAGAGCAGCCATCAAAGAAAGGGAGGAAATGGCGGCGCCGGCAGCACAAGCAGCCCATACCGCCTCAGCTGCTTCTGCCCCTTCAGCAGCAGCAGCACCAGCGGCAGCAGCAGCAGCTGGGCCAGGACGAGCAGCAGCACCAGCAGCAGCAGCAGCAGCAGCAGCAGCAGCCAAGCTTCAAATACGAGCTGCCCCGCTACGGCCTGGAGTTTGAGCTGCTCGGCGAGGAGTTGCGCTCCCTGGACTTCTCGGGGCACGCGCTGCGCCCGCAGCAGCAGCTTGTGTCCGCCGAGGACCCGACCCAAGGACTGCCGCAGCGCAGCCTGCACACGCTGCCCGGCTTCCAGCAGTACCTGGTGCTGTGCAGGAGCAGCGCCCACACGCCCACCACTGCAGGGGTGTCCCGCGCGGATGTGATGGTGCTGGTGCCGGAGGGAGAGGTCCGGCAGGGCGGGGGGGAGGGGAGCCCGGGCGGGCGGGGCCAGCGGGGCCGCGTGCATGTGGAGGTCAACAGCCATTGCGGGGCCAAGCTCCAAGTAGGTGGAAGTGGTGTGCTGTACACAGCAGTCGTCTCGGGGATCGGCTAGCAAGTAAAAGGTCTGCAGTACATAGCAGTGGCGTAGGGGCTTGGCTAGTAAGTGGATCCTCCGGAAGTCAGTCGACATTGCGGAATTAAGCTTGTGGTGGGAGCGGCATATGCGCGTGCCTCTCTGAGCGGCAATGTGTTGCTGCCCAAACCCAAAGGGGCACGGACGGATCTGCGGCCAGGTGTGGCTGTTCAAGGAGGAATTACTGGCCACTGCTGCTTTCATGCCACGGGTCCAGTAGTCTTTGGGGGGGGGGAGGGGGTGAGTCCTTGGATTGTTTGCCATTAGGAGTTGAATCCAACTTCTAGGTCACTGTAATCTGAAGGCATTTCACACTCCTAAAAGTAGGGGTTGTGTTGTTCCATAGCAACTCTGGTATTGAGACCCACAGAGATGAGTGCCAGATCCCAGGCCTGCATTCTCTGCCCCTTGCATCAAATGCACAACATCTCCGGGCCTTCCCGTATTCCAAAGCTACCCAGGTACCTAAGGAAAGCAGCCCTCATGGCTTGTTGTGCTTGAGCTGTCCTGGGATGCTGCATGACCCTTATGAGACCATGCCAATGGCTCTTAAAATGGAGCCCCCTGCTTCGCCACCTGCCCCTTATGAGGCTTTGCCAATGGGTGTTTAAAACGCTGCCCCCTGCTTCACCAAATGACCCGTCACATGGTGCACAGGCTTGCGACACTTGCCCAACATGCACTTGTGCTTCCTGCTTTGGCGACGCGGCAGGGATGACCACAACAAGGCTGAGTTAGGGGGTATTGGCACTTCAAGTCTCCCAAATCGAACCCTGTATGGTACCCCCAAAGTATATTGACATATCAAGGTCTCTTATGGCCCAACCTTTGCTGTACCCCAAACCCTGGTTTGTAGCTTTGCTGCCCAGCAATGCTCCCTTGACATTATGCTTTAGGATGCAGCCCTTCGAGTAGATTCAATGTGTCTACACTACTGCAACATGTATATGACTCTGCAACAGTTGTACGTGTGTGTCCACCCGTGCAGGTGCACGCCTACGAGGTGCATGGCCGATTTGGGGACCTGCGCGCTTCTTCTGTTGCTGCACGCCTTCAGCTGGCCGCGCTGTACACGGCCACCAGCATGCTGCTGCCAGAGCCAGCCAGCAGGTGAGTATGGCAGTTGGAATGCGGCTGCTGTCGTAGCTGATGCTCCTGCTCCTGCTCCTGCTCCTGCTGCTGCTGCTGCTGATGATGATGATGATGACTATGATGATAACTTGTGGAGAGCGAGCCTGCGCAAGTGGAAATGCAACGTGCAAGGATCCTGATTTAGGCAGTGTGTGCTAAGCTCCAACATAAGGCGTCGCTCTGGTTGCACACACATACACATGCAAAATATTCCTGCATGGACTGCAGCTCCATTCCAGAGAAGATGCATGATGATCACAAGAAGGAAGCCCATTATGTGCCAACAACTCTGGGGTAGCTTGGACACGCGCAACACAGGCATGTGCACGCATGCACATACGTGAGAGCAGGTGCACCGGGGAGCAGATGGCCATGCAGCTGGTGCGGCAGTCCTGGAAGAACCGGCCCCTCTCTGTGGAGGAGGCGAGGCACCTGCACAGCATCCACGCCCTCAGCAACCACACTCCAGGCCTGCGGCTTCTGGTGAAGGAGTTGCTGTGCAGTGCCCAGCAGCTCAGCCACCTGTACCCAGGCACAGCAGCTTTCACAGGCACAGCAGATGCCCCCACGCTTGCAGCAGATCTTGATGCGCGTAGTAGCTACAGGCAACAAGCGCAGGCTTCCAAAAACCTAGGGTGGATGGGCTTTGAGCGCAGCCCTCGCGCGCTGCTCACATGCACCGAGCAGATGCGCGTGCTGGGCTGTTTCCATGAGCAAGCGCGTGTCCCTCTGTGGATCAGACAAATGAGGGAAGGGAGGGGGCTTCTGGATGTGCCGCCTTGTGGCCTTGCCCCAGATATTGTTGCGAGCATTGAAGCACAGCTGCGTGCGCTCGTGGTCAGCCAGCCCCCACCTACCACAGCCCCGCCTCCCTACCCCCTGCTAGGCGCTGCTCCTTTGAGCAGCGAAGACGCCGCACTTCAGCCACAGCAAAAAAAACGGAAGAAAGGTGGGGATTGCCGGTGGTGGTCCGGAGGGGAGGCGCGATGCGTATATCCTGCATGCCCATCCACTCGGGCAGCAGGGGTGCTGTGTGTGTGATGCTTTGTTTCTGCAGTGCCTAGTGTTGTGCTTCAAAGACGTGTGGACCTGGTCTCCATCACTATGCCCTTGGGCCAGCCACTGCGGAGGCATCAGGCCACGCTGTCCGAGCTGGTGTTCAGGCAGCATCCATTTGTAGGGGGCCTCTAAGAGCCGGAAAGGAACACAGGTACAGGAGCAGTACATGGGCAGAGGCACAAGAGCAGGGTAGGGGCACAGGCATGACCGTTTTCCAAGTGAGGGTAGGTTTGCAGCCTTGAGCACATTCAGTGCAGTTGGAGAATACACCCCGTGTACATGAGTGTGCATTGGGCCTGAGGGCAGGACAGGGTTTTAGGCATGCTTGTCGTCTTTGTGCAATGCAATGCAACTCATGCCTGGCCAGACCCATGACATGCAGGCCATGCCACGAGCCCTACCCGTGCATCTGAAGAGTGGTCGCTGGAGGCTGCAATGCACAAGGAGCTGAAGGACAGCTGGGATGCGCACCACACCCTGCCTCAGCACGTTGGCCTCACGATGAGCGACCAGGATGTTGGGGGGTTCATCAAGGAGCTGCAGGTGCTTGTGACTTGCTAGCGCCTCCCTGTGTCAGCCAGGTGCTGCACCTGGCGCTGGTCCGGGACAGGGCGCCATGTGCTTGCGCCTCTTCTGCATTCCTTGCACCTCTTCTGCATTCCTTGCATTCCCTCTGCATTCCCTGCACCTCTTGTGCATTCCTTACATTCCTTTGCATTCCTTGCATCCCGTCTGCATTCCTTGCGCCTGAGCCTTGTGCCACCCCTGACACTGATCTGGAAAGGGGTCTGGATTCTTGACCAATCCATCAAAAGGGGGTGACAGCGCTGACGCCCCACTAGCGCATGTTGTGCCAGCCTCATCCTTTCCCCACCTCTGGTGCTCAGCCACAAAGCCAGGTGTTGGTACTTGTCACTGCTGCTGTCCATGCTGGTGGCAAGGCGTGTCAGCGTAACCTCAAGTGTGCATGTTGCCATGCGCTATTTATGCATTGTCAGCATAGCCTCGAGTGTGCATTGCCATGCGCTGCATATACATGGTCAACATAGCCTTAAGTGAGCATTGCCATGCGCACCTACATCTGCCGCGCAATGGCCCCTGCTCATGTGTCTTGGCTCTATGACCATGCAGGCCAGGGTGACACAGCATCGCATGGAGGCTGAGCATTATTTCATGCGGGGCTTGGCGGACATCTCACAGCAGGCTGGCACGTGAGTGTATGACCCAGTAGCACAGCACTGTGGTCGGGTTGCCCATGCTTGTGAGCAACAAGCACCCGGCTCAGGGGATTTTTGCAAGGGAACTCTCCTTGATGCGAGCTGCCCATTGTCTGGTCTGCCCTGCTCCTTGATCTGGTTTTCCTCGATGCGCGCTGCCCATAGTCTGGTCTACCCTGCACCTTGATCCGGCTCCCTTGACGCACGCTGCCCATAGTCTGGTCTGCCCTGCCCCTTGATCTGGCTCCCTTGACGCGCGCTGCCCATCGCCTGGTCTGCCCCAAACTTTGATCTGGTCTGTGGCCAGTCACACTGCGAAGCCTTTGGAGTGCCCTACAGGCATGGCGCTGCCAATCACGCCGTGTAGCCTTCCAAGTTTGCTTGCGAGCGTGACGCTGTGCCTTCCGCCTGCTGCTTCTGTGTGGTTGCTTGCAGGCGTGGCGCTGCCTTCCGCCTGCTGCTCCTATGTGGGGGCGCCCCCCAACCTGGACTCCTAGACCTGGCACGAGCCACCATACAGCCCCCCCATGCGCTGCTGGCCTTCAACCCCTTCCTCTCCAACGCATCCTGCGCGCGGCTCAAGGAGGCGTCCCTGTTTTGGGGGCAGCTGTGCGTCTTAGAGGACAGGCTGCGTAGGGCTGCGGCACTGGCTGAGGCGGGCAGGGAGTCGCAGGCGCTGCTCATACGGGTGGGTCCATGAGTGATGGTGGCCCGGCTCAGTGTTTGGTGCACTGAAAGGTTTGCAGGGTACGGTGCACCAAAAAATGCATGGTGCTGATGGTGCTGATGGTGCTTTGCTGCCCTGATGATGCAATGCGTGCGGTGCACCAAATGGTGCACCAAGTTCTGATAGTGCAAGGCGCATCATGGCAACACTGTGATGGCCATGGGGGTAGGCACACGGCAAAGCACCCTTTCCTGAAGCGACATTTTATATGCATGGATAGCCAGACCGCAAGGTCATGCCATGTACCTCTCTGCCATGCCTGACCTGAGAACCTCACCCACCTGCCTGCACCTTTATCCCACATCCACATGCAGAGTTTCAAAGCATATTTCTGTCTTGTTGTCAATCCTAAGAATCATGCATTGCGCACACGCTTTGCTGTGCAGGAGCTGCAATGCCAGCGCACATGGACGGTGGCCCTGCACCCACAATGGCTCTTGCTGGAAGTTGAAGGCCAGCTTCAGATAAGGTGCTTGGCTTGATGCGTTCATCCATGTTGTCACACTCAGAAGTTTTGGACCTGTGCCAGAGAAGTGCCTGTTTGCCATGTTGTTCATGCCTGACACTGTCTTACCTGTCTCCTGACGTCATACAAAACGGGAGGTGTTGCTGCATGGCTAAGGTGAGGTGGTCAATGTGTGGTCCAGCCTGGGGTTGGGGACACATGAGAGCTGTATGCCAAGATAGTGGGTCAGGCTGGCCGCTTGGGCTTGAACTTTGATGGCTGTCCTCTTGTGCATCCAAGATGCCCCATCATGATGACTGTGCGGAGACAGCGCCTGCAGCTGTGGCCAGGCTGAGGCCCCTTTGCATGCAGGCCCCAATAAAGGTAGTCATGAGTGCCTCTACAGTGCATGTTTTGATGGCCTGCAATGTGTTTTCTCTGGTAGTATCTGTGCTCAAGCGCAAATGTATCAACAGAGCACTGCGATTTCTTTAATACACTAAATAGGCCGGCTCAACACACCATTGCTCAGCATCTGATGAGCAACCCTGGCGCAGTGGACCAGCTGAACATGGTGAGTGCAATGTTGGTGAAGAGGAGACGTGGATTGAAATGGGACTTTTGATGGCAAGGCTGAAGTTCTGGCTACTTTGCTTGTACAAAGCGTGTAGCTCTGGCTTAAGCTTAAAAATGCACACAAGAGCGTGCACACACAATTGGATGTCACTACCATAGTGAAATTGAAATAAGCAGCACCCCAAAGGACATGGTCCTCCTCTTTTGCCATCCCTTACCTTGCACTCTGAAATGAATGCTGGTGTAGGGTTGTACAAAGCACACAGGATTTCACATCTGCTGGCAGGCATAGGCCACCATGACAGCTTGCGCGCAGCAGCTCAAGGCAGTTGAAGGGACTGCCCTTATTTGCGACAAGACGGGTACCAGGTACAGGGTCAACCGTGAGCAATCCAGGCACTTGGCAGCTTGAACCAGGGGTGGATCTTCTGATGCAGCAGCTCCGTAGCCTAGCTACTGAATAATGCTTGGCAGCATAGACAGGCGGCAGGATATCTGCCATGCATTGCTTGACGCACGCGCTCCTCCCGTACTGAGCTAATTTGCATCCACAGCCTCAAACTTCTGCCCCTTCTGGATCCCTATGGAGCCAATGAGTGCCCCTTGTCTATTTTATGGGAACCCTTTGGAATCAGTGAGTGCCCCTTATGAACCCAATGGGAGCTCATGAGCGACCCTGGCATGACCAGGCCCAGAATCCCAAGCTCCACAGCCCCTATTGGAGCTCATGAAAGGGCAAACTTGCAAGCAGAGGCGCATCAGATGCGTTATGGGCAAAGAGTAAGGTAAAGCTGAGGTTTCCCTTTGGAGCCGCTGCAGCCCATACGTGCTGCAAGACATGCATTTTTTGCAGAGGGGGACGCACACAGACACACCAACGTATGCCATATGCGCACACTTCTGGCTGCAGGGAGAGGGCAAGACCCGCGTTATCCTGCCCATGCTGGCGACCGCCTGGGCAGATGGGCAGGGACTGGTATGTCCGATCGAGCAAACTTTAAGAGCTGTTCATGGCACTTGAACATACCACCCTGCAGACTTAGTGCAAAGCCGACAACCTCTTGGCCTTCATCCTGCTACTTTAACCTTCTATTTGCATTGGCAGGTACGCCTCAACGTCCCATCAACACTGCTGGAGGAGGCCTACACGTACCTCCACTCCTTCCTCACAGCCAGCCTGATCAACTGCAAGCTGTTCCTTCAACCCTTCCACCGAGACGTGGAGGTTACGCAGGATACAGCTAAGGCCATGCGCGCAGCTCTAGTGCACTGCCAGAAGGCAAGTAAGCAATCCTGCGCGTGAGGGTGTCGCTGCTGCACATGTACCACTTACCTTCAAGCTCTCCAGACCGGCATGAGAAGCTTAAATCACTTGCTCACTCTGCAGAAGAGTTGCTGCGCGCATACTCTGCTAAGCTCTTGATCAAGATATTGTAGTGTGTGTGTGTGATGCCCACTTTTTGTCAAAGCAAGAAAAATTATCCTGAGCAGAGCTCATTTCTGGACAAGAATAGGCAGGGTGTTTAGAATACTGGGCAACTAACATCAGAGCCTTTGATGCTAGTGTGGCACAAAAAGTCTAGCATTTGAAACTGTCTGCATAATATCATGCGGCGATGAGCGCAATGTGTGCCAGGCCTACAAGGCACGCATTGTGGGCCTCCCATGCTATGGTTGTGCAAGTTCAAGGCTCGCTGCTTGCAGGCATCAAGATATGTGCCGATCCTCCCCCGTGCGCTGGCTGTACAGGTTGGAGGCCTGCTGCTGGTGTCTCCGGAGCACCGCCTGTCTCTGCAGCTGAAGCGTAATGAGCTGTGTGACATAGACAGGGCTGCGTGTGAGGAACTAGACAAGTTGGCCGCCCTACCCTACATTGACCTCATGGACGAGGTGGACATGCTGCTGCACCACAAGTGCGTGTCCTGTGCAAGGCGAGGTGGATATGGTGCTGTACTTCAAATTTTTTGACTTGTGGATGACACTGTGTGTGATTGTGCTACTCACGTCTTGGGTGTGCGTGATGATGGGGACAGCATGTGTTTATGCTTCAATTTTTGGACATTTTTGTGGACATTCAAGTTGCTTTCAAGCTTGGTTTTAATACTATCCATTATGGTTTTCAAGGCTAGCCGTTGGCTTTGCACCGCCTATGCAACACATGCTTATTCTTGCATGGTTTGGGGGTCTTTTAAATGCATGGACGGAAGCATTGGATTTCATACTTTAAAAGTAAGTGTTTAGTCTTGAGCCATGCAGGGCTGTTGGATTGAATCAGAGCATCAATGCACTTGCCAAGTGCTTGCTTTGATGCTTTGAGCAAGACCGTGTGCTATTGCTTTGCTTTGCTTAAGCCCTGACCGTTCAAGCAATCCTGCCAGGTTTACGCTGTCAAAAGATGCTCCACGATAGAGATTGTTATGTGCATTACAATGCCTGCCACTTCCTTTTGCAGCTGGCTGCGTCTTGCCTGCACAGAGCTAAGTGCATTTAACCCTGCTGCATGCAGGCTGCAACTGGTTTACGCCTGCGGCGCACAGGCTGCGCTGCCCGCCATGGAGCAGCGCACAGCTGCTGCCCAGGCGTTGATGCATGCCATTGCTGACATGGCAGACAGCGGCAGCCGTATTCTCAACCAGCCTGGTGTGGCTGTGTGGGTGCCGCCTTCAGATCCCAGCAGGTGTGTTGTGCTAGATCCCAGTCTTTTGAATTGCGTCAAACAGCTACTTTTGGCCCGATGTGTTGAATAGACTTGCTCTAGGTTATCCTTTGCTAAGCAGGGGGATCCTGGGGGGCTCTGGTGAGCGTCTGCCTTGAACACTGGCAGTGATCAGGTGACCGCACGCGCCTCTCAATTAGGTGGGCCACCTTCCAGGTACATTTGCTGACTAGACGGTATGTGCCCCCTCCCCCTGTGCGCTTGCACCCACAGGGCCCCCGGAGGTTACTGTGGCTTGAGGCTCCTCCCCAGCAGCATGCTTGATGCAGTGGAGGAAGGCTTGTATGCTGAGCTGGCAAGGCGGGTCATTGCTGACCCCCCCTATGAGATGAGGTGGCTGAAGGTGCAGGGCAGGGACCAGGTGCGCGTGATCGGGCTCTACTCGGCGATGAGGTGTGGTTGTAGTGGGGCCCTACAGCTAGCTTGCTTGCAGCACTAGCAACTTTCTCCACTCAATCCGCACTGCCAGATATCATATTGATCAGTACTGCCGGATATTACTTTGATTGGCACTGCCGGATATCTCATTGATTGGTACGGCTGAATATCACATTGATTGGCACTGCCAAAAATGTATTTATTGGCACTGCTGGATATTATATTGATTGGCACTGCTGGATATCACATTGATTGGCACTGCTGGATATCTCATTGATTGGCACTGCTGAATGTGACATTGATTGGTACTGCCAAAATTGTATTGATTGGCACTGCTGGATATTATATTGATTGGTGTTGACGTTTGCCGGTGGAGTGCATGCAGTGTGCGCAGGGTTCCCCGCCTGTTGCGCTGGCCTACCCAAACTGAATTGTCGCCACCCGTGAACCTGCACAGATCTGTGGTGCCAGCCTTTCTCTTTGCTCTACATACCTGCACAGCACCAGGACCCATGTAGATGCACTGCACTAGAACCCACGTCCTAGAGCTCCAAAAGCTGACCCGCCGCACTGTTCCCCAGTGCACATACCCAAAGACAGTCAAAGGGGCTCTCGGCATGCTTTGTGTTCCAGGCAAGCGTCAAGCGGCTTGTAGCCTGCATGGTGGACGGGTCTACTGCTGCGCACGACACCATGGGCAGCGTCTGGGATGGACTGAGCGGCGAGCAGCAGAGCCACCTGCTGGCGCTGCGGGGCCTGCTGGCAGGCAAGCTGCTACTGCACTGCCTGCAGAGGCGCCACCAAGTGGATTTCGGTGTCTCGCAGTGAGTGCGTGGCTGCACGCGGCGGCATCCCAGATAGCTGCGAGTGTTCGATGCGTGGCAGCGTGCTGCAAGAGCCCCTTGGCGGTGTTACCTCCTCAACTAAGCAAGAAAGAGAGTTTTAGTTGTCACATGCACAAGCTTGCCTGCTTTCCCCTCAAACAGCTCCCATGCTCGCATCTAACTAAAATATCGCGCTTGGAACTCCTATTCAACGTAAGGCCCCACTTTTATGACTTCCATCGTGCTGTCCGGAAATCTGACAGTGTGGGGATGGAAGTAAGCTTAGCTTTAAGGACAGACTAGCCAAGGCGCTTCCACACCCCTGTGCATTGTTCCTATAAGTGTGTTCTTGCATTGAGGTTAAGTGTATGCCTCTTCTGTTCTATTGCTGCAGCCTCCCTTCCGCCCGGAAACGCCTGGCTGTACCGTTCAGGTGAGAGTGTGTAAATGCACATCAGAACAGGTGTCTGGTGTGCCTCAAGATGGCCAAATAATTCTAGCAAAAAGCCTGAGGTATTGGGTTTGAGCCCCAGGAGCGGCTATGGGGAGTCAGTTGGGGCCATGTGCAGTGGGGACGTTGGTCCTTTCCTTTATCCTAGCTACGCTCATGCATGCCAGGCTATACATTATGCTGGTGAGGAGGTGCAGGGGCTGAAGCTTGTCCATGCAAGTGCCCAAGATCAGGTTCAAGTTAACCAGCAAATGAATGCCAATGAGTGTAAATGAGTGTAACGGAGCAAACAAACGCACTGTACATGACTTCCATTTTGCTCTTGAACACCACAAACTACATCTCAAACCTCCCTCAGAGCTGCTGACATGCCGTCAGAGAGGAGTGAGTGGGCACAACCTGATGTGGCCATACTGCTGACCATCATCAGCTACTATCATATTGGTGAGAATGGCATGAGCCCCCTGCCTCTGATTGCTTACCAAATCTGAATAAACCTTGTGCCGAGGCATTCTAAGCTTGTCTACCCCGCAAAGCAGCTGCATCTGATTGAGTTGTACTAATCATGAAATATGTGCACGATCAATCAAAATGTCAACAGGTTTGACCATTGATCAACTCCATCGGGCTCTGGAGGTGCTTCAAGGGATGGGCTCCAACTCCCAGCACGACTTCTACGCAAAGTGGTTGCAAAGGTCCAAGAAGTCCATGAAATCAGGTATGTTCTAGAAAGCATCTGTGCACAAATAACAGAGACTGCAAGTAAGGATGAATACTGCAGCATGTCCTGAGGGGGAAGGAACACACAAGCACGCCAAAAGCAAACGCCCGCACATTCCTCTGTGACTCAGCCCCTGCTTTGACAACTTTCCATTCATCTCAGATCACTTTGCCATGCTGGACGACGTGCGCAAGCTGGATGCCAGCAACGCACAGCAGCTGCTCCTGCTGCACCAGTACTATGGCTGCAACATGGCAACGGTCGACTTCTGGCTGCGTTTCTGTGTCTTCAAGGATGAGACCAAGCAGTTCCCGTACAGGCTTGCAGGCAGCGCCTGGCACCTTGCAGACAACGCCAGCAGCCGCATTGTGGGATTCTCAGGTTCGGGTCTGTCTCAGTGCATATGCAGTTGAGTAGCCTCCCTTAGCTGCACAAGTGTGTCAGCGCACTCATGGTGGCATTACCTTGTTGGCGCATGTACACTGTTCAAGTCCATGTGAGGAAGATGACTGGCAAAGCTGATTAAGGAAGGGTCCCAAGCTTAGCTTACAAGTGCCAAGGTGGCACCACGTCGTCATGAAATAGGGCCGCACTTAATTTTGATTAGGAAGGGCCATTCAGGGACTTAAATCGTTTCCTGATGGGATGATCCTTGCCAATTGCTTCATAATTGTGCCTTGTGTTTGCACATATGGTCTGTGTGAAGGTACTAATGACAACCATAGGCTCCTGCCCTTACAAGTGTACCAGACACTTTCGGCTGATGCAAGCCTGAGGGCCACCAACGGGAAGATGCTCCAGATCATTCTGGACAACCGGCAGTACATCACTCTAAACATTGTGGGTTCCGCACAAAGTGGACCATTTGCCATCTTGGCCATAGTCCAGAGATAGTGGCTGGGGTTTTTTTGGTTGCATATTCCCTGTACCGACAGCAAAACGCAGATCGAGCAGAGCAAAAAACTTTGCAAAAAAATGCATCCAGCAGGCACTTTATGCAAGCTGTGCATTCTATAAATGCAGCCACTGAGCAATTCATGCATTTTGAGCATTCCATAGATGCAGCCACTGGGCTTTCCATGCATGTTGAGCATTGCATTGATGCAGCCACTGGGCACTTCATGCATGTCAAGCATTGCATAGATGCAGCCACTGGGCACTTCCTTTAAGGTTTGAAAGCAGCTCCTTGTAGGTGCCGATCCTGGAATTTCTTGATATATTTCATAAGGTGCAATGCACAGCTGACTTCACCTCAATGCAGCAAAAAAGGCTGTTAGTCTCACTGATCAACAATCCCACAAGATGCAGAAAAGAAAGAAAAGAAAAACTACGTAGGCAGTGATGCACTCCCTACATCAATTAAGGAAAAAGAGTCACTTAAGGCCTAAGCACCGTATGACCCTCCACCACAAGAAAACAAAAGAAGTCAATGGGGATCAGGGGGATAACTAGCAGTACCCCATTCCTGGTCTTGATGGTGACTGATGCAGAAAAGTCACAAAGCCAAGTTGTGCTTATGAATTTCTTCAAAGCACTGTGCACAATTTGCATACATACTCCTGAAGAGCAAGCACATTAACAAGCAAAATTACTGTACACAAGGTGCGACCTTGGAATTTTCTGACACTATTGCTTGCTTTCACTTTTGGTCCTTAAACCTGCCATGCTGTGCAGGTGAGAGACCCCTCCTCACGCAACCCCAAGCCAATGTGGCAGTGCGTGCTTGAGCAGGCCATTACTGAGTCTGCTGATGCTCTGATCGATAGTGGGGCAATGCTTGCGGGCATCAGCAACAGGTGTGTGCTATTTTATCGAATCAACACATGACCAAATAATGCCTTGAGAGGCAAATTTATACAAGGCTCCAGCAGAAGGTGTAAGCTGCTTCTCTGATCCTTTTGCTTTCTTATGAGATTAGTGCTGTTCACAGCGGACTGAAGGGCAATCACAGTCAATAGCTGCTCAGTCAGGGTGTCTGGCATATGCAATAAAAGCAATCATAATCACAGTTCGCAGTTGCAGCGATCACAATCACATGCTGCTCAGTCAGTTTTTTGTCTGCAGTGTGCAAGCGGCATGCAAAGCCATTTGACTGAAAAAGGTCTAGCAGCTTAAACAAAGGGGCATGCGTGCAGCATGCAGCCATCCCCTGTTTTTGAATCTCACTAGCGGAGCGGCTTTTGAAATCAAGAGCAGGCTGCAACAGGAAGTTTGCATTTTTGGCTTTCATGCATGGAGATTTCAGTGGGATCTGTGCACTCTTCCCCAGCACTCCCGCTGCCGGTTTTGATGCAGCACCATCTTGCTGCCTGTATAGGCTCTGTCACTGAATCCATGGCTGCAACCTAACATGGCCCCCTAGCACCAGTGCCCCCACCAAAGCAGCCTAGTAGAGTTCCAGATTGTCTTCATGCCCAGGTCTTTGTCTAAACTAAACTCATTCCAATCCCCTGTGCCCACACACTTTGACTCGTGCTGCACAGGGCCGCCGCCGAGTACGCCCTGCCCCTGCTTGACCGCTCCAGGCACCAGGGCGTGTGCTTCTTTGAGCCGCACGCACAGCCCCCCTCATGGATGGTGCTGGAGGCGCGTGGCCGCTGCTTGCCGCTGTCCAGGGCCCCAGTGTCTGAGAGGGATGCGTTTGCCATCTTTGATGACGCACACTGCAGGGGTGCAGACCTTAAGGTAGGGCCTGCGCGCGGTATTGGGAGGGGTAGTGCCAGGAGTGCTGGCGTGGGGCCTGCGCGCAGCTTAATGTTGAGCATGTGTGCGGCCTTGAGTGTAGAGCCTGCGGGCAGTCGGACAAGTGGGAAAAGGAACCTCGCAGTTTGATTTGCGAGGACGGCACCACGCAGTTTGATATGCAAGAGTGGCACCTTGCAGGCTGATACGTGAGAAAGGCACCATTGACATATGTAAGAATGGTGCAGGATGGGACGCCAAAGCCACATGGAAAGCTGGCATAACTGCAGCGGAGAACCTCAAAGCGGGTGCTGCTTCATTTTGAGGCTCATCCGGATCAGATCACCGTGAGCTAGGACACTGACCGACTGGTGTCCCCTGTGTGTGCCTCTGTGTGTGCCTCTGTGTGCCTCTCTGTGTGCCTCTCTGTGTGCCTCTCTGTGTGCCTCTGTGTGCCTCTCTGTGTGCCTCTGTGTGTGCCTCTGTGTGCCTCTGTGTGCCTCTGTGTGCCTCTCTGTGTGCCTCTGTGTGCCTCTGACCAATGTCCCATGTGCGTGCCTCTGTACTCTTTGTGGCAGCTGCGCCAGAGCGCTCTGGGCTTGGTCACACTGGGCCCTGGGATGACCAAGGACAAGCTCATGCAGGTGCGGCTGCACACACACACACACACACACACACACACACACACACA
>LFIK01001477.1_pt1 | contig 18683 bp, 16 predicted proteins | sample 643401 | NCBI WGS metagenome assembly LFIK01 (sample SAMN03777447, study PRJNA286221) | soda lake metagenome | biome: soda lake; feature: Kulunda steppe; material: water; isolation source: sample T5-Br brine of Lake Tanatar-5 | place: Russia: Kulunda steppe | collected 2010-07
GTCGAGGTCTCGCGCCGTGACCTCCGCCACGTGGTGATCCGCATCGTCGAGCGCGAGCCGGTGTACAGCGCGGTCCATCGCCGCAGCAGTGTCCTGATCGATCGGGACGGGGTCGTCATCGACCGGGGGACCGACCCGCGCCTGCCGGCCGTCTCCCTCATGACGCCCCCACCGGAGCCCGGGGAGCTGGTCGCGTCGCACGCTGCGCTCGCGAACGCGCACCGAGTGTGGACGGGTCTCTCGGGCCCCCTGCGGTCCCGCGTCATCGAGCTTCGGGCGCCGGACGAGGATGGTCTTGAGATCGTCCTTGACGAGGGGCCGGTCGTGCGATTCGGGCGTGCGGAGATGATGGAGGAGAAGGTTCGCGCCATGGGGGCGATCCTCGACGATGTGGCGGGCAGCGAGGTGACCCTGATCGACGTCCGGGTGCCCGGTTTTCCCGTCATCAGGATCGACTGAGAGCAGGCGAGGCGCAGGAGGCTTCTGGCGGGCCTCCTTGACCCCCGCCCGAACAGCCGTCTACCTTCAGTCGAGCGTGAGGTGACCTTCCCCCACCCTCGACCTCATCTTGAGGCGCGCGCAGAGTGTGTGACGGAGGACGGGAACATGGCGAAGGCACCGACGAACTACCTCGCAGTCATCAAGGTCGTCGGCGTTGGTGGAGGTGGTGTCAACGCCATCAACCGCATGATCGACGCCGGGCTCCGGGGCGTCGAGTTCATCGCCGTCAACACCGACGCGCAGGCGTTGCTGATGTCCGATGCGGACGTCAAGCTCGACATCGGACGCAACCTCACGCGGGGCCTGGGTGCTGGGGCTGACCCGGACGTCGGGCGTCAGGCGGCCGAGGATCACCGCGACGAGATCGAAGCGGCGCTCGCCGGTGCTGACATGGTGTTCGTCACGGCGGGCGAGGGCGGAGGGACAGGAACGGGTGCGTCGCCGCTGATCGCGAGCATCGCCCGTGCCCAGGGCGCGCTGACCATCGGTGTGGTCACTCGTCCGTTCGCGTTCGAAGGTCGACGCCGTGCGTCTCAGGCGGAGACCGGCGTCGATGCCCTCAAGGGTGAGGTCGACACGCTCATCGTGATCCCCAACGACCGACTCCTGCAGATCGCGGAGACCGGCACCTCCGTGCTCGAGGCCTTCCGCCTCGCCGACGACGTCCTGCTCCAGGGCGTCCAGGGCATCACCGACCTGATCATGACGCCGGGGCTGATCAACCTCGACTTCGCCGACGTCCGCTCCGTCATGAGCGAGGCGGGCAACGCGCTGATGGGAATCGGCCGCGCACGTGGTGACGACCGGGCCGTGGAGGCCGCGCGACTCGCGATGTCCTCGCCGCTCCTGGAGGCATCGATCGACGGCGCTCGTGGCGTGCTGCTGCTGATCGCTGGCGGCAGTGACCTCGGTCTGCTCGAGGCCAATGCTGCGGCTGACCTCGTCGGTTCGAGCGCCCACCCTGAGGCCAACATCATCTTCGGTGCGGTCATCGACGACACGCTCGGCGACGAGGTGAAGGTGACCGTGATCGCCGCGGGCTTCGAGGGCGAACGCCGCATCGAGCAGCGTGGGGCGATCCTGCGGACCACGCCGCCTGCGGCGTCCGAGGCCGAGGAGTCCGCTGCGACCGGTGAGGACGACGCGGAGATCTTCCGCCCCGCACCCAAGGTGATCATCGACGAGGGCGACGACACCGACGACGATCTGGATGTCCCTGCCTTCCTCCGCTGAGGTGACCGAGCGCGTCGGCATCCATGCCCGAGCGCTCAACGACGGGGTCGACGCGTTCTTCACAGGTGCACTCCTCGACGGGGTGACCGTCGCGAACCTCGCGCATCATGTCCCGCACGTCCCGGACCTTCTCGCCGCCGCTCGCGCGCGAGTCGCCGACCTCTCCGGTACCGATGTCGAGGCGTGGCACCTCATGCGTCAGGTGCACGGTGCTCGGGTGGCTGTCGTCGACGACCAGGTCCCGCCCGGTGCGGAGCTGCGTGACGTTGACGTGATGGTGACGACACTCCTCGACCGTCCACTCGTCGTGCTCGCAGCCGACTGCCTGCCGATCGTCGCCGCCGGTGCGCGCGCGGTCGCGGTCGCTCATGCCGGATGGCGGGGTGTCGTCGCTGGGGTGAGCGACGCCCTCGTCGATGCGCTCCTGAGGGAGGGCGAGCGCACCGAGGACCTGACGGTCGCGATCGGTCCGGCTATCGGTCCCTGCTGCTACGAGGTCGGAGATGAGGTCCGCGACGCGGTGGCAGCCGTCGAACCGGGTGCCGTCACGCGAACGCAGGACGGGCGCGGATCGGTCGACCTCCGGGCAGCGTTCCGGTCGCGACTGCGCGCGAGGGGTGTCACCGAGGTGATGGACGTGCCGGACGCGGGTGGCGGGCGGGGCGCCTGCACCGCATGCGATCCGCGTTGGTTCAGTCATCGACGTGACCCTCGCTCCGGACGTCACGCAGCGATCATCGTGCGACGCGGGGACGCGACGGTCGGTGGAGACCGGACGTGAGTGGCGGCGACTCGATCGAGGAGCGGATCGCTGGCGTGCGACGCCGCATCGTCGAGGCGGCGCGGTCCGCCGGCCGTGACCCGGAGACGGTGCGGCTGATCGCGGTGACCAAGACCCACACGGTCGCGACGGCCCGGGCTGCGGTCGCTGCTGGCCTCCACGATCTCGGTGAGAACCGGACCGACGAGCTGGTCGAGAAGAGCGCCGAGGTCGAGGCCCGCTGGCACCTCATCGGGCGGCTGCAGCGCAACAAGGTCCGTGACGTCGTGGGCCGTGCGACGCTCATCCACTCGGTCGACCGCCGGTCGCTCGTCGAGGCCATCGCTCGCCACGCTGAGGCGCGAGGACTCGTCCAGGACGTCCTCATCCAGGTCAACGTGGGGGAGGACCCCGCCAAGGGTGGGTGCCGCCTCGCCGAACTGCCGGACCTCGTCTCCTACGCTGCCTCCTCACCGGGTCTCCGGGTGGTCGGACTGATGACCGTCCCCCCGCTGCCCGGAGAGGGTGTCGGACCGGCCGCCGCAGCACGTCCGTACTTCCGGGCCCTCCGGGAGGCGCGGGACGCACTGCGGTCGGACCATCCGACGCTGGAGGAGCTCTCGATGGGAATGTCGGCCGACCTCGAGGCTGCGGTCCAGGAGGACGCGACGATGGTCAGGATCGGATCGGCACTGTTCGGAGAGCGCGAGGAGGTCATCCGATGAGCATGTGGTCCCGCACGCTGATCTACCTCGGCCTGCGCGAGGAGCCGGACGACGTCGTCGGGGACTGGGAGGTCGTCGAGGACGAGCCGGAGGCCGCCGAGCCGCGCAGCCCCGCCCCCGTCGCGGCAGCACCTGCTCCCGCGGCGAGGCGTCCCGAGGTCGCCTCCTCCAATGTCCGACCCCTGCGTTCCGGTGTGGACATCGCCGGTGACCGCGTGAGCGTGGTCCAGGTCCGGGTCTTCGACGACGTGGAGGCCATCGGCTCGCGGTACCGCCAGCGTCAACCGGTGCTGTTCGACGTGAGCGGGTGCTCACGCGAGGTCGGCCGCCGAGCCGTCGACTTCGTCTCCGGACTCACCTACGCGAGCCACGGGAGCCTGCGCCGCGCCGCGCCGCGCGCGTTCCTGCTCGTCCCGGACGGTGTCGACATCCCGCTCGACGAGCGACGCCGCCTGTCCCAGCTCGGCTACGACGTGGAGGGTTCCGCCCGATGATCCGCCCCGTGTCCCTGGCGCTCCAGCTGTACTCGTACGTCGTCATCCTCTACGTCATCTTCTCGTGGGTCCCGCGTCCCCCCGAGGCGCTGCGACCCTTCATGATCGGTGTCGCGCGGCTCGTCGAGCCCGTCGTCGCACCGCTGCGTCGGGTCATCCCACCGCTCCGTCTCGGGATGGTCGCGCTCGATCTCTCCGTCATCGTGTTGCTGATCGGGCTCGGGCTGCTGCGCTCGATCGTCTTCGGGCTCGGCCTCTGATCGGAGGGCGTCGCGTCCCGCCCGATCCGATCACCTCCCGCCCGCGCGCCGCGCACCACGACGAGCAGCGTGCTCGAGCGGGTTGTCCCGGTAACCGTGCAGCGCGTTGAGCCACAGGTAGGCGGGCACCAGCAGCGGCCCGAGGCGCTCGCCCTGCCGGACGTGCACGGCCTCATGGTCGAGCAGCGCCTCGCTCGGGGCCGCGCCCGTGCAGATGACGACCTGCCCGATCGTGTTCGCGCCCGCCCCGACGATGCGGAGCGCGACCCCCGAGGGGCCACCGACACCGGTGGCGACGAGGCAGCGTCGTGACGGGTCCCACCGCGGGCGTGCACCCGAGAGCGTCGCGGCCGCGAGCCCGACGAGTGTGAGCGGCGCGCTCCACACGGTCGCAGCCAGCTGGCCCATCAGGGTCCGCGGGGGTGCCGGTACCCAGCCGGCGATGGACGCGGCCACCGCACCATGGGGGACGGTCGGCGGCCGGTCCCCTTCGGGTCCGTCGGGTGCGATCTCGCCGCGGCGCACACGCTGCGCCTCCGCCCGCTGACGGACGACGCCGACCGCGCCCGCGACGAGCGTCGCCGTCCAGAGCAGCCCGGCGACGCGCGACGCACGCTCCCGGCTCATGTGCGGGTCACGCCGATGCGCGCGGAGCCCAGCGATCCGAGCGCGACCTCAGCGGTGTCGGCCCGCCCGTCGGGCGTCGAGGCACTGACGACCTCCGTCGCGAGAACCTCGTGCGCGACCGTGTCGAGCAGTCCCGCGTCCGACATGCGCCGGCCGAGCTCCGGGGGGTCGAAGTCGACCTCGAGGCGGATCCGGTCAGCGAGGTCGAGGCCCGCGGCCTTGCGGTGCTCGTTGACCGCGCGCACGAGCTCGCGTGCCGCGCCCTCGACCTCGAGCTCCGGCGTCAGCGTGGCGTCGAGCGCGACGGCGTAGGAACCGTCGCTCGCGACGCTCCATCCGGTCCGGGGCATCTCGACCACGTCGTACATGTCGGCGGTGAGGGTGAGGCTGCGGCCGTCGAGCTCGATGTCGAGGTCGCCATCGCGCGCCGTGGACAGCAGGGCCTCGGCGGCGGTGGTGTCGAGCCCGGACAGGTGCTTCGCGACCGCCGGAGCGTCGGGTCCGAAGGCGGGCCCGAGCGCACGGAAGTTCGGCTTCAGCGATCGGTCGACGACGCCTGTCGCCGCGTCCGCGACCTCGACCGCATGCAGATTCAGCTCCTCAGCGATCTCCGACGCGACGAGGGTCAGTCCCGCGGCCTCGCGCGCTGGCACGGCGACGAGCGCCCTCGCGAGCGGCTGGCGGATGCGGTGCCCGCTGTCGGTGCGTGCCTGCCGGCCGAGCTCCACCAGCCGCCGGGCGGTGATCATCGCTCCCACCACGTCCTCGTCCCGCCAGGCCGGGTCGGCGACGGGGAAGTCGGTGAGGTGCACGGAGTCGGGGGCCGAAGGGTCGACGTGCACGACGAGGTCCTGCCACAGCCGCTCGGCGAGGAACGGCACGAACGGTGCGAGCAGCTGGGCGAGCGTCGTCAACACGGTGTGCAGCGTGTGGTAGGCGGCGGCCTTGTCGGCGGGGTCCTCGTCGGCGCCGCGCCAGAAGCGGCGTCGGCTGCGCCGCACGTACCAGTTCGAGAGGTCGTCGACGAAGCGCTCGATGCGCCGAGTCGCGCTCGACACGTCGTAGCCGTCGAGGCCACGGTCGACGACGTCGACGGTCTCAGCGAGCTCAGCGAGGATCCACCGGTCGGTGACGGGACGCTCGCCGACGGCCGGGGCGGTGGAGGTGGGGTCGAAGCCGTCGATGCGCGCGTAGGTCGTGAAGAAGACGTGCGTGTTCCAGATGGTCAGCATGAAGCGGCGCACGACGTCGTCGAGCTGGTTGGACCCGACCCGTCGCGACACCCACGGGTTGCCGTCCGCGAACATGAGCCAGCGCAGCGCGTCCGCACCGTGCACCTCGGTCACCGACCACGGGTCGACGACGTTGTCCGCCGACTTCGACATCTTCCTGCCGTCCTCGTCGACGATGTGTCCGAGGCACACGCAGTTGCGGAACGACGAGTCTCCGAACAGCAACGTCGACTCGGCGAGCAGCGAGTAGAACCATCCGCGCGTCTGGTCGATCGCCTCACAGATGTAGTCGGCGGGGTAGTGGCGCTCGAACTCCTCGTGGCCCTTGTGGGGGTAGCCCCACTGGGCGAACGGCATGCCGCCCGAGTCGAACCAGGCGTCCGCGACGCTCGTCACGCGCTTCGTCTCGCCGCCACAGTCGGGGCATGGGAACGTGATCCGGTCGACGAACGGCCGGTGAGGGTCGAGCGACGAGTGGTCCTCGCCGGTGCGCTCGCTGAGATCCGCGCGGGAGCGCACGACCGTCACGCTCTCGCATTCGTCGCAGCGCCAGAACGGCAGGGGAGTGCCCCAGTAGCGGTCGCGAGAGAGCGCCCAGTCGACGTTGTTCTCGAGCCAGTTGCCGAAGCGACCGTCGCGGATGTGCTCGGGCTGCCAACCGATGCCGGCGTTGTTCGCGAGCAGCTCCTCGCGCCGCGCGGTCGTGCGGATGTACCAGGAGGGCTTCGCCCAGTAGATGAGCGGCTGCTTGCAGCGCCAGCAGAACGGGTAGGTGTGCGTGTACGGGCGGCTCGCGACGAGGAGCCCTGCAGCTTCGAGCGCAGCCGTGATGTCCTCGTCCGCGTCCTTCACGAACCGGCCCTCCCACGGTCCGCCCGTGAAGCGGGCGTCGGGACCGACGGGGTTGACGACCGGCAGGCCCTCGCGGCGGCCAACCACCATGTCGTCCGCGCCGAACGCAGGTGCGAGGTGCACGATGCCGGTGCCATCGGTCGTCGTGACGAAGTCCGCGGCGACGACCCGGTGCGCGTCGCCCTCCGGGACGAAGTGGTCGAACGGTGCCCGGTAGCGCACACCGACGAGCTGCGCGCCGGTCAACGTCGTGACGAGCGTGTGCTCCTCGCCGAGGACCGCGGCCGCGAGGTCCGCAGCGACCACGAGCCGCTCGGTCCCCGTCGCGGTCGCCCGCTCGACGACGGCGTAGGTGAGATCCTCGCCGACCGCGCAGGCGACGTTCGACGGCAGGGTCCACGGCGTCGTCGTCCAGACGACCAGCGCCGCGTCCTCGAGCCCGTCGGGTCCGTCGACGATCGGGAGCCGCACGTAGACCGACGGGTCGGTGACCTCGTCGTAGCCGAGCGCGACCTCCGCGTCACTCAGCGCCGTTCCGCACCGGCCGCAGTACGGCGCGACACGGAAGTCCTCGAACAGCAGGTCGCGGTCCCACAGCTCACCGAGCGCCCACCACAGGCTCTCGACGTACTCGGCGTCCATCGTGCGGTAGGCGTCGTCGGTGTCGATCCAGAAGCCGATGCGCTCCGTCAGCTCCTCGAAGGCGCCCACGTAGCGGAGCACCGACTCGCGGCAGCGAGCGTTGAACTCCTCGATGCCGTAGGCCTCGATGTCTGCCTTCGAGTCGAGTCCGAGCTCGCGCTCGACCTCGAGCTCGACGGGCAGGCCGTGGCAGTCCCAGCCGCCCTTCCGGCGCACGGAACGGCCCTTCATCGTGCGGTAGCGCGGGAAGACGTCCTTGAACACGCGCGACTCGACGTGGTGCACGCCGGGGCGTCCGTTCGCGGTCGGCGGACCCTCGTAGAACGACCACACGGGGCCATCCGCGCGCTGCTCGACGCTGCGACGGAACACGTCGTCACGCTTCCAGCGTTCGAGGACCTCGTGCTCCAGCGCAGGGAGGTCGGGTCGCGCCGGCACCTCGGGCCAGCGGGGTCCGTCGGTCACTGCACCCTCCTGTGACCTCGCCAAGCGATATCGGGCCGCAGAGGGCCGTCGGCGGGGCCCCGCGCGTCATGCCGAGGCGAAGGGTGAGCCTAACCGCCTCCGTTCCGAGGTCCGGCCCCGCTGCTACCGTCCCGCGCCCTATGGCACGCCAACGACGCCCCCTCTCGGCCACGCGGCTCACGAAGTTCCGCGAGGGCCTCCTCGCCGAGCGCGCGCAGCTCCTCGGGACCGTCGAGGACCTCGATGCCGAGGCGGACGTGAAGAACTGGCGCGAGAGCGGGTTCGACGACGACCCCGCCGACGCCGGTTCGGCGAGCTTCGAGCGCGAGACCGCGCAGTCGCTGTCGCTGCATGCGCGCAACCTGCTCGCACAGATCGACGAGGCGCTGCGGCGCATGGACGACGGTGTCTTCGGGGACTGCATCGGGTGCGGCATGCGCATCGAGCTCGAGCGTCTTGAGGCGCTTCCCTACACGACGCAGTGCATGGACTGCCGCCGTCGTGAGGAGACGGGACGCTGAGCACCGCTGCCCGTTCGGGCGCTCGCGGACGCATCGCTGTCGTCGTCCTCGTGGCCTTCAGCGTGGTGGTGCTCGACATCTTCACGAAGGAGCTCGCGCTCGCGCTGCTCGAGCCCGGACGTTTCGTCCCGTGGATCGGCTCGAGCGTCGGCTGGCAGCTCGTCTTCAATCCTGGCGCCGCGTTCGGGCTACGGCTGCCACCGATCCTCTTCCCCGTCGTGACGCTCGTGCTCATCGTGGTCATCGGTCGGGCGCTCACGGAGGGCCAGCACCCTGTGGCGGTCGTCGCGCAGGGACTCGTCGTCGGTGGGGCGCTCGGGAACATCGTCGATCGGCTCATGCGCCCGGGCGACGGGTCGTTCGTCGGGGGGTTCGTCGTCGACTTCGTCGCCTGGGGCGCGTTCCCGCGCTTCAACGTCGCTGACGCCGCAATCACCGTCGGCGTGACGTTCTTCATCGTGGTCACCCTGTTCACCGAGTGGTCGGAGCGCGCCGCCCGTGCCGACGACGCGGGCCAGCGGTGAGTGGCACGCCGGGTGTCCGCCTGACGGTCGACGAGGAGCATGACGGGGCGCGGCTCGACGTCGTGCTCGCAGCCGTGCTCGGGGTGTCACGCAGCGCCGCCGCGCAGCGGATCGACGCGGGAGGAGTCACCGTCGACGGTCGTCCGGCGCGCCGTAGCCGGGTCCTCGCGCTCGGGGAGATGGTCGAGGCGGCGGACGTCGCTGCGCCCGAGGCCGGTCCGGCACCTGAGCTGCCACCGGTGCGCTACCGCGACGAGCACCTCCTGGTCATCGCGAAGCCACCCGGACTCGTCGTGCACCCGGGCGCCGGCCACGTGGACGACACCCTCGTCGACGCGCTCCGCGCCGCGGACGTCCCGCTCGCAGCCGTGCAGGACACGACGCGACCCGGGATCGTGCATCGCCTGGATCGGGACACCTCGGGTCTGCTCGTCGTCGCATCCACCGACGAGGCGCACGCGGGACTCGTCGGGATGCTCGCCGACCGGCGCGTCGTGCGCCGCTACCTCGCGCTCGTCGTCGGGGTCCCGAGCGAGCCGCGCGGTGTCGTCGACGCCCCGATCGGTCGCCATCCGAACCAGCGCAAGCGGTTCGCGGTCGTCACCGGGGGGAAGGAGGCGAGGACCCGTTTCCGCGTGATCGGGGAGGGTGGGGTGCGCACGGGTGATGGTGCGCAGCGCAGCGTCGGTGCGGTCGTGTGCGCGCTCGAGACGGGACGCACCCACCAGATCCGGGTCCACCTCGATGCGGTCGGTGCGCCGGTCGCGGGGGACCCGGTCTACGGGCCCGACGGGGCGGTCGCGGATGCGCTCGGTCTCGCCCGTCCCGCCCTGCACGCCGCGCACCTCTCCTTCCCTCATCCCGTCACGGGTGCGGAGGTCACGGTGAGCGAACCGCTGCCCTCCGACCTGGACGCCGCATGGCGCGCCGCGGGGATCGCGCTGCCGTCGGGCGACGAGCAGCCCTGAGCGTCGGCGCTCCACGGGTCGGACCTCGGTGGGCCTGTCGAGGGCCGCTGCTAGGTTCGCGCACCCACCCCGTCCGGAGGTCCGAACCGTCATGTCCAACGGTGCGGGGGGCGGAGGACGCGGGTTCGTCCACCTCCATGTCCACACCGAGTACTCGATGCTCGACGGGGCGTCACGGGTCGACGATCTGCTCGACGCCGTCCAACGTGACGGGCAACCGGGCGTCGCGATCACCGACCACGGTGTGCTCTTCGGGCTCGTCGAGTTCCATCGCGCGGCGCGCGATCGGGGCCTGAACCCGATCCTCGGCTCAGAGCTCTACCAGGCCATCGGGTCGCGGCGCGACCAGGAGACCGGTGGGGCCGACGGCAAGCAGCGCGCGTACCACCTCACCGTCCTCGCCGAGGATGACACCGGCTACCGCAACCTCATGGCGCTCTCCAGCCGCGCCTCCCTCGAGGGCTACTGGTACAAGCCGCGCATCGACCTGGAGCTGCTCGAGCAGCACCATCAGGGGCTCATCGTCCTGTCCGGCTGCCTCGGGTCCGAGGTCAACCAGCACCTGATGCGCGGCGACGAGGAGGCTGCCCGCCGCGTCATGGCGGACTTCCGGGACCTGCTCGGTCCGGACCGCTACCTCGTCGAGCTGCAGGACCACGGCATCCCGGACCAGCGCCGCGTGTGGCCGCTGCTCGAGCGGCTCGCCGCCGAGCTCGGGCTTCGCACGGTCATCACGAACGACACCCATTACACGAGCGCGGACGATGTCGCCGCCCACGATGCGCTGCTGTGCATCCAGACGGGGTCGAAGCTCACCGACCCGGGCCGCTTCCGCTTCGAGTCGGACCAGTTCTTCGTCAAGACCGCGGCGCAGATGCGAGCCGCGTTCCCTGACCATGGTCACGCGCTCGACGCGACGCTCGAGGTCGCTGAGCGCTGCGACGCCCGCATCGAGTTCGACCTCGACCTGCTCCCGCGCTTCCCCGTGCCGGAGGGGCGGACCGAGGCGGAGCACCTGCGCGCGATGGTGATGGAGGGCGCGCGTGAGCGCTACGGCAGCCCGCTCCCCACCGTCGTCGCGGAGCGCGTCGAGTACGAGCTCGGCGTCATCGAGCAGATGGGCTTCCCGGCGTACTTCCTCATCGTCGCGGACCTCTGCCGCTACGCGCGCTCCGTCGGCATCCGCGTCGGGCCCGGGCGAGGCTCCGCCGGCGGCTCGGTCGTCGCGTACTGCACCGACATCACGCGCGTCGACCCGATCCGGCACGGGCTCATCTTCGAGCGCTTCCTCAACCCCGCGCGTATCCAGATGCCTGACATCGACATCGACTTCGACGACCGTCGTCGAGGGGAGATGATCCGATACGCGGCCGAGCGCTACGGCGCCGACCACGTCGCGCAGATCGTGACCTTCGGGACGATCAAGGCGAAGTCCGGCATCCGCGACGCGGCGAGGGTCCTCGACGAGCCCTTCAAGGTCGGCGATGACCTCGCGAAGATGATGCCGCCGGCGGTGCAGGGCATCGAGTCGACGCTCGAGGAGGCGTTCAAGAAGTCCGCCGAGCTGCGAGCGGCCCGCGAGAAGCCGGAGTACCGCGAGGTCCTCGAGGTCGCGGCCCGGCTCGAGGGACTCAAGCGTCACCACGGGATCCATGCAGCTGCGGTCATCATCGGCGCGCGACCGCTGTCCGAGATCGTGCCGCTCATGCGCGCGGAGGGCGGCGAGATCCTCACGCAGTACGAGATGGGCGCGGCCGAGGCCATCGGCCTGCTGAAGATGGACTTCCTCGGTCTTCGCAACCTGACCGTGCTCAGTGACGCCGAGCGTCACGTCCGCAACAACCGCGGTGTCGAGCTCGACATGGACGACCCCGCCGTGCTCGGGGACATGGACGACCCGCACACGTTCGCGATGCTGAGCACCGGGGACACGCTCGGGGTCTTCCAGCTCGACTCGGCCGGCATGCAGGCGCTCGTCCGGCGCCTCAAGCCCACGCGCTTCGAGGACATCTCCGCGCTGCTGGCGCTGTACCGCCCGGGCCCGCTCGGGATGAACATGCACACGGCGTTCGCGGACCGCAAGAACGGACTCGAGGACGTCGTCCACGACCATCCGGATCTCGAGGCGATCCTCGGCGAGACCTATGGCGTCATCGTCTATCAGGAACAGGTCATGCAGATCGCGACCGACCTGTGTGGGTTCACGATGGCCGAGGCCGACGCGCTGCGCAAGGCGGTGGGGAAGAAGCAGCGCGATCTCATGGAGGCGCAGCGGGAGAAGTTCGTCACCGGTGGGGCCGAGAAGGGCTACGAGAAGCGCTTCGTGAAGCGCCTATGGGACCTGATCGAGAAGTTCGCGGAGTACGGCTTCAACAAGGCGCACACCGTGGCGTACGGCGTCGTCAGCTACCAGACCGCCTACCTCAAGGCCCACTACCCGGTCGAGTACATGGCGGCGCTGCTCACGAGCGTGCGCAACAACAAGGACAACAAACCGCTCTACCTCAACGAGTGTCGGCGGCTGGGCATCCCCGTCCGGCTGCCCGACGTCAACGCATCGGAGGCCGACTTCACGCCGCGTGGCGAGGAGATCGTCTTCGGACTCGCCGCGGTCCGTGGCGTCGGTGAGGGGGTCGTGGAGCGCATCGTCGCCGCACGCACGGAGCAGGGCGCGTTCACCGACTTCGCCGACTTCTGCGCGAAGGTCGATGCGAGCGTGCTCAACCGCACCGTCCTCGAGAACCTGATCCGTGCGGGTGCCTTCGTCAGCCTCGGTCATCCTCGGCGTGGACTGCTCGCGGTCTACGAGGGCATCGTCGCGGATGCGCTCGGACGCAAGCGTGCCGAGGCTGCCGGTCAGTTCAGCCTGTTCGACGAGCCGGGGGATGGCGGCGGAGGTTCCGACGCACCGAGCATCGATGTCCCCGACGACGAGTTCCCTGCACGCGAGCTGCTCAAGCTCGAGCGCGAGCTGCTCGGTCTCTACGTCTCCTCGCATCCGCTCGACGGGACCGAGGCGGTCCTCGCCTCGCTGACGGACTCGACCGTCGCGGACCTCCGCGAGCGCAGCGACGCAGCGACCGCGACCGTCGGTGGTGTGCTGACGTCGGTCACCAAGAAGTTCACCCGGAAGGGCGACACCTACCTCACGGGCGTGCTCGAGGATCTGACCGGCCAGGTCGAGGTCGTCTTCTGGCCCTCGACCTACCGGGTCGCGCACGAGGTGCTGCTCGAGGACGCCGTGCTCGTGCTGCGCGGTCGCGTCGAGCGCCGCGACGAGGCGGTCAAGTTCACCGCGGACGCCGTCACCCCACCGGACCTGTCCGAGGCGCTCGGTCAGCCGCTCATCATCCGGTTCGCGACCGACCAGCTCACCCCGGAGTCCATCGCGCGGCTCGAGGGTGTGCTCGCCGGACACCCGGGTGCCGCGCCCGTCGGAGTCGAGGTCGTCGCCGACGACGGTTCGACGCAGCGCTTCCGCCTCGGCGACCGGTTCCGCGTCGAGCGCAGGCCCGGCCTCTTCGGTGAGCTCAAGGCCACCTTCGGGCCCGATGCCGTGCACGACGCGCCGGTCCGCACCCTCGAGGCGCCGGCGGAGGACATCCCGGTCTGGCGGCGCGCGGGCTGAACGACCGGCCGTCCCGCGGGTGGGAGGGCGTACGCCGGTAGCCTGCGGGCATCCTCGGTATCCCCTTCCGGAGCGAAGCGACCATGGCCCGCCTGCGCGTCCTCGACCTGCGTGGCGACCGCACGGACCCGCGCGACCGCATGCCGCGGCCGCGCGTCGACCTCGATGCGGCGCGGGCCGGCGTCGCGGAGACGCTCAAGGCGGTCGCAGGCTCGGGTGACGCCGCGCTCGTCGAGCTGACCGAGCGCTTCGACGGCGTCGACATCAGCGGGGCGCTCGTCGTCCCCGACGAGGTGCTCGACGCCGCGGTGGACGGACTCGCCCCCGACCTTCGGGCCGCGATCGAGCGTGCGTCGGACCAGGTGCGCTGGTTCCACGAGCGCGCGCGTCCCGTTGACTGGTCGGACGAGCGCGACGGTGCCCGCATGGGTGTCTGGCACCGTCCCGTGTCGCGGGCCGGGATCTACGTGCCCGGTGGGAAGGCCGTCTACCCGTCGACGGTGATCATGACCGTCGTCCCTGCGCGGGTGGCCGGGGTCGACGAAGTGGTGCTGTGCACCCCGCCCACCGGCGTCGGACCCGACGGCTCACCCGACGGCTGGCCGGACCGCACGATCCTCGCAGCTGCGCGGATGCTCGGTGTCGACCGAGTCGTCCGAGTGGGAGGTGCGCAGGCCGTCGCGGCGATGGCGTACGGCACGTCGAGCGTCCCGCGCTGCGACGTCGTCGTCGGGCCGGGCAACCTGTACGTCTCGCTCGCGAAGCAGGTGCTCGCGTCCGAGGGTCGTATCGGCACGGACGGCTACGCCGGCCCGACGGAGATCGGCATCGTCGCCGACGACACGGCCGACCCGCGCATCCTCGCTGCCGACCTGGTCGCGCAGGCCGAGCACGACGATCTCGCCACCGCGATGCTCATCACGACCGACGCCGGGATGCTCGACGCGGTGGAGCGAGCGCTCGCGGACGAGGTCGCGCGCACCCACCATCGCGAGCGTGTCGAGGCAGCGCTCGCGGGCCAGGGGACCGTCGCGCTCGTCGACGACATCGAGCACGCCGTCATGGTCGCTGAGGCGTTCGCCGCCGAGCACCTCGAGGTGCACACGCGTGACGCGCGCGACGTCGCCGCACGCGTCCGCTACGCGGGGACGACCTTCATCGGCTCGAAGACGCCGGTCAGCCTCGGCGACTACGCCGCGGGTCCGAACCACACGCTTCCGACGTCGGGGACCGCACGCTTCCGTGGCGGCCTGACGACCTCGTCGTTCCTCGTGCCGGTGAACTTCGTCGAGTACGACGAGACCGCCCTCGCCGACCTCGCGGACAGCGTGCGCGTGCTCGCTGACGCCGAGCACCTCCCGGCGCACTGGCGGGCGGTCGAGGTCCGGCTCGAGGGTGACGCGTGAGCCCGAGCGACGCGACGTCTGCAGGGCGCGCGATCCCTGAGGTGCGTGACGACCTGCGGGACGTCGTCCCCTACGGGGCACCGCAGCTCGACGTCCCTGTGCGGCTCAACACGAACGAGACGCCCGTCCCGCCGCCCGCCACGTTTCTCGACGAGCTCGCCCGTCGGCTGCCGTCGCTCGAGCTCAACCGCTACCCGGACCGCGACGCGGTCGAGCTTCGTCAGGCGCTCGCGCACCGTGAGGGGCTCGACGTCGCGCAGGTCTGGGCAGCGAACGGCTCGAACGAGGTGCTCCTGCAGCTGCTGCAGGCCTACGGCGGCCCGGGACGATCGGCGCTGAGCTTCCGTCCCGGCTACTCGATGTACCCGGAGCTGTGCCGAACGACCGCGACGACCATGCACACCGTGGAGCTGGCTGACGACGGTCGCCTGACGCCGGCGATCGTGGAGCAGGACGTCGCGCGCGTCGTCGCCGACCATGACCCCGTCGTCACGTTGATCGCCAACCCGAACAACCCGTCCGGCGCGCTCATCGATCACGCGACGATCGCCACGCTGCACGACGCCGTCGGCGGCCTCCTGGTGGTCGACGAGGCCTACATCGAGTTCGCGCCCGCGGGCGCGTCCGCGCGCGAGCTCATCCGATCGCTGCCACGGCTCGTCGTGAGCCGCACGTTCTCCAAGGCCTTCCGCCTCGCGGGCCTCCGGCTCGGCTACCTGCTCGCACCGGAGCAGGTCGTCCGCGACCTCCTCCGCGTCCGCCTTCCCTACCACCTCGATGCCATCACGCAGCTCGCCGGGCTCGTCGCGCTCGAGCAGGAGGCGGCCTTCCTCGACCACCGTCAGGAGACGGCGGAGGAGCGCGAGCGTGTCGCCGCCGCTGTCGCTCAGATGCCGGGGGTCGACGTCCTACCGTCCTCAGCCAACTTCCTGCTGCTCCGCACGGTGCGGACGGACGTCTTCGACCGGCTGCTCGACCACGGGGTGCTCGTGCGTGACCTATCGTCCGCTGTCGCCCGGCCCGGGACCTGGCGGGTGACCATCGGGACGCCCGAGGAGAACGACCGGATGATCGTCGCCCTCGCGGCGGTGCTCGGTGACGATGCAGGACGACAGGAGCCACGATGACCCGCAGCGCGCGCGTGGAGCGCGGCACCAAGGAGACCCGCGTCGAGGTCGCGCTCGACCTGGACGGTGGGGGGACGAGCGACGTCTCGACCGGGGTGCCGTTCTTCGACCACATGCTCGACCAGCTCGGTCGGCACGGCCGGCTCGCACTCGTCGTCCGGACCGAGGGTGACCTCGAGATCGACGCCCACCACACCGTCGAGGACACGGGCATCGCGCTCGGCCAGGCGCTCGCGGAGGCATGGGGCGACCGCGAGGGTGTCGAGCGGTTCGGTGATGCGACCGTCCCGATCGACGAGGCGGTCACGCGCGTCGCCATCGACCTGTCCGGCCGCCCCTACCTCGTCTGGGAGGTCGACACGCCCGTCGAGGTGGTCGGCACGTTCGAGACGACGCTCGTCAAGCACTTCTTCGAGGCACTCGTCGCCAACGCGCGTATCACGCTGCACGTGACCAACCTCGGTGGTGACAACACACACCACATCTACGAGTCGGTGTTCAAGGCGGTCGCCGTCGCGCTGCGTCGCGCGGTCAAGGTCACGACGACGGGCGTCCCGTCGACCAAGGGTGTGCTGCAGTGACGTCGCGCCTCCGGGCGGCCGTCCTCGACTACGACGCCGGCAACGTCCGCTCCGCTCGCCGCGGCGTGGAGTCGGCCGGGGCCGACGCGGTCGTCACCTCCGATCCGGCGCAGGCCGCGTCCGCTGACGCCCTCGTCATTCCCGGCGTCGGACACTTCGGGACGTGCAGCCGGCGGCTGCGGGAGCGCGGACTCGAGGCGGTCGTGCGCGACTTCGTGGCCGAGGGCAGGCCGGTGCTCGGCATCTGTGTCGGCATGCAGCTGCTCTACGGTGGCTCGCAGGAGTCGGAGGAGCCGGGTCTCGGCCTCCTGCCCGGCCGTGTGGTCCGCTTCCCCGACCGCGCGGTGGTCCCGCACATGGGCTGGGACGTCGTCGAGGTCACGCGACCCGACGAGGTGATCGCCGGGATCGATGGGCGACGGCTCTACTTCGCTCACTCCTACTACGCGGTCCCCGACGACGAGGCGCACGTGCTCGCGCGCTGCACCTACGGTGGCGAGCAGTTCCCCTGCGTCGTCCGGGAGGGGAGCGTGCTCGGGACCCAGTTCCATCCGGAGAAGTCCGGTGCTGTAGGTGCGCGGTTGCTCGCGGACTGGGTCGCGAAGTGCTCGCTGGAGGTCACCTGATGGATGATCGGACCTTCGAGCTGTACCCGGCGGTCGACATCCGTGACGGCCGTGCGGTCCGACTCACGCAGGGGCGTGCGGACGCGGCGACGGAGTACGACGATCCCGTCGACGCGGCGCTGCGGTTCGCGGCGGCCGGCACCCGGTGGCTGCACGTCGTCGACCTCGACGCGGCCTTCACCGGTGAGCCGCGCAACCGTCACCTCATCGAGCGCATCGTCGAGGCGACCGGCTGCGCGGTGCAGGCCTCCGGTGGGATCCGCACGCTCGACGACATCCGGGCCGCGCTCGGCTTCGGCGCTGAACGGGTCGTCGTCGGGACCATGGCGCTGACCGATCCGGACTTCGTGCCTGCGGCGCTCGAGGTGGCGGGGGACCGGCTCGCGGTCGGACTCGACGCGCAGGGCGGCACGCTGCGTGCGCGGGGCTGGACCGAGGACGCCGGGGACCTGTTCGAGGTGCTCGGTCGGCTCGATGCGCTCGGTGTCGCGCGCTTCATCTTCACCGACATCGAGACCGATGGGATGCTGAGCGGGCCGAACCTCGCGATGCTCGCGCGGGTCGCGGACGCGACGAGCGCCTCGGTCACCGCATCGGGTGGCGTCGCCTCGGTCGCCGACCTCGTCGCCCTCGCCGCGCTCCACCCGCGAGTCGACGGCGCGATCGTCGGTCGGGCGCTGTACAGCGGCGATGTCGATCTCGGGGATGCCCTCGTGGCGGTGGCGGCGACCCGATGAGTGACGACGCGACGACGGGTGCCCGGCGGGCGTCACACGCGTCGGACCGGCTCGCCGCACGGGTCATCCCGTGCCTCGACGTGGAGTCCGGACGGGTCGTGAAGGGCATCAACTTCGTCGGACTGCGCGACGCAGGGGATCCTGTCGAGCTCGCGCGACGCTACGACCTCGCGGGGGCGGACGAGGTCGTCCTGCTCGACATCACCGCATCGAGCGATTCGCGCGGCATCATCCTCGACGTCGTCGAACGCTGCGCAGCAGAGCTCTCCATCCCCTTCACCATCGGCGGCGGTGTCCGCAGCGTCGATGACGCGCGTGCGCTGCTCGCGGCAGGGGCGGACAAGGTCAGTGTCAACACCGCAGCCGTCGCCGACCCCTCGCTCCTGGACCGCATCGCCGACGCGGTCGGTTCGCAGTCCGTCGTCGTGGCAGTCGATGCACGACGACGCGACGTGTCGGACCCGACGGGCGGCTGGGAGGTGTTCACGCACGGTGGTCGCCGCCCGACCGGTCTCGACGCGGTGCAGTGGTGCGCGGACGCGGTCGCGCGCGGCGCCGGTGAGGTGCTGCTCACCTCGATGGACCGCGACGGGACGCGCGAGGGCTTCGACCTCGAGCTGCTGCGAGCGACCAGCTCCGCCGTCGGGGTCCCCGTCATCGCATCGGGTGGGGCGGGCAGCGCCGAGCACATGGCTGAGGCCGTCGCGCACGGCGGCGCGTCCGCCGTCCTCGCCGCATCGATCCTCCACTTCGGGGACGTCACGGTCGACGGCA
>LFIK01001478.1_pt1 | contig 18656 bp, 7 predicted proteins | sample 643401 | NCBI WGS metagenome assembly LFIK01 (sample SAMN03777447, study PRJNA286221) | soda lake metagenome | biome: soda lake; feature: Kulunda steppe; material: water; isolation source: sample T5-Br brine of Lake Tanatar-5 | place: Russia: Kulunda steppe | collected 2010-07
CCCGAACGAATTCTGAATGTCACAGATCCGAGCTACCAGGTGACCATCAGCGGGAAGGCCGTCAAGAGGGGCTGATTCCACGGACGGGGAACGGAAATGGACGAAAGACCTTCGACGCTCGTATCGGTAATCATCTGCTTCTTGAACGAAGAGACCTTCCTTCCGGAGGCGATTGAAAGTGTCTTAAATCAGAATTACGCTAACTGGGAGCTGGTTCTCGTGGATGACGGATCAACGGATCGCAGCCCTGCGATTGCCAAAAGCTACACGGAGAGCTTTCGGGACCGAATTCGGCTGGTGGAGCACCCGGACCATGCGAATCGTGGCTTGAGCGCCAGTCGGAATGCGGGTGTGAGCCAATCGCAGGGCCGGTTACTGGCGTTTTTGGATGCTGATGACGTGTGGCTGGCGGGAAGGCTTTCAGAGAGTGTGAAAACGATGGCCAAGTATCCGGAGGCGGGAATGGTGGTGGAAGCCTCAAGATACTGGCGCACGTGGGATGTAAACAAACATCAGACCGACGAGATTGTCCCGGTTGGAGTAAAACAAGACGCTCTGTATTTCCCGGGGGAGCTTTCGGCAAACCTGTATCCATTGGCAAGGGGCGCGGCTCCATGTCCATGTTCCATTACGGTCAGACGGGAAGCGTTCGACCGGGCAGCGGGATTTGAAGAAAGATTTAAAGGGATTTACGCGCTTTATGAAGACCAGGCCTTCTTCGCGAAGATTTACCTGAAAGAACCCGTCTTTGTATCTTCGGCTTGTAATTGTCTCTATCGGCAACGGACAGGGTCGATAGTACAGTGCCTGTATCGTTCGGATAAATACGACCTTATCCGATCCTACTTTCTGGAGTGGCTCGAAAACTACCTTGCAACGGAGGGAATTCGTAACGCGGAAGCTGACCGGCTTTTAAGAAAAAACCTATTTCCCCACCGCTTTCCGCGGACGTATGCGCTTCAACCTTGGGTGCGGAAGTTGGGGCGAAGGTCCATGCGGTCGGGATCGTTCACTCACAAGGGCTCCCTGCCAATTTCGAGCTAGATGGACGGAATTGAAAGTTCGGAGGGCTGGACGGGACTGTTTTCTGTGGTGATTCCGGCTTACAACCAGGGGGAATGGGTAGGAAAAGCGATTGAATCCGCGTTGGCGCAGGAGTTTCCGGCCCATGAAATATTGGTGATTGACGACGGTTCCACCGATCAAACTCCCCGGATCCTCTCGGAATACGCTGGCCGGGTCCGAATCATTCGCCAGGAGAATCGTGGTTTGAGCGCTACGCGTAACCGGGGGTGGCGGGAGGCGACCGGGCGTTATATTGTTTACCTGGACAGTGATGATTTATTCTTTCCATGGACGCTGCGCGTGCTTCGTTCGGTGATTGAAGAGGCGGGAAATCCTTGCCTTGTCCTCAGTTTGGTGCGTGCCTTTCGGACGGAATCCGAGCTCGCCCACGTATCGGCCGAACGGATTGAGCGGGACCAATGGACGGATTTCCTTGAAAGCGCCGCTGTCGCTTATTCTATTTGCGTCGCCGGGGCGATTCGAAGGGACGTGTTGGTGCAAGTTGGAGGCTTTTTGCAGGATGCCTTTGCGGCGGAAGACCAGGACTTTTGGATCAGGAATGGAACCGCGCCCGGTTTCACGTATGTTCGGTCCCCTTCGATCTATGCCTACCGCCAGCATGAAGGAAGTCTGACGCGCTCACCGGGACCGGTGATCAACGGAATTCGCTTCATTCTTAAAGGGGAAAGTCGTGGCAGGTATCCTGGTGGGCGGAAGCGTGCATGTGAGCGAAGGCAATACATTTCGCGCCTGACTTACTGGGGAGTTCGGCGGTGTTTCGACATGGGTCACGTTTTCCGTGGTTACTGGCTTTATTTTCTCGGAGCGCCTCTCCTGTTACGGAATGGATTGGAGCGGCAGGCCGTCAAGCTGGCGGTCCTGCCGTTTTTGCTGTACGGGTCGCGCTTTAGAGTCTGGCTTAAGGGGAAACTGTGAGATACGAATCGCTTACCTAATTCCTGCGCATCTCTGCCGAAATTGAAAGGGATGGGCATTCATCTGTTCCCCATTCCGGATGACCCGGTTCAGGCCAGGGCCGCGAGCCGTCGGAAGGGATCGCTGCGGTTAAGGATTCCATCGAAGGTCCCGATCTCTGCAATGGAACCATTCTCCATAAAGACGATGAAATCCGATTCGCGGATGGTCGAAAGCCGGTGAGCAATCATCAGGATGGTTTTGGATCCGGAAAGCGATTGTACTGCTTCGACAATTGCCTGTTCGGTCTCGGGATCGAGAGCGCTGGTGGCTTCATCGAGGATGATAATATCAGGATCGTGGTAAAGGGCGCGCGCGATCCCGATGCGTTGCCGTTGTCCGCCGCTGAGTCGAATACCGTCTTCACCGACCTTGGTGTGATATCGGTCGGGCAGTTCGTGTTCGATATAGTGCGATAGGTTCGCGAGTTTGGCGGCCTTCCTTACGGCTTCCTCATCAATCGCCTCCGGCGAGATCCCAAAGGCGATGTTATGCTGAATGGTGTCGTCGGTCAGGTAGATCCGTTGAGGGACGTATCCACAATTAAGTTGCCACCTGGCACGATTGGACTCATCGATTTTGACACCGTCGACGAGCATTTGTCCCTCGTGGGGTTCGAGGAGACCCAGGACGATATCGGCAACGGTCGTTTTGCCGGAGCCCGATTTTCCGCAGAGACCCACCCGAGACCGGGCCGGTATGGTGAGGTTCAAGCCATGGATTGCCGGTCGTTTGCTGTTTGGATAGATGTAGTGGATATCCTTAAGGGTGATTCCCTTCCGGAGGGGTAACGGTTGATGGTCGCGTCCTTCTACGGCATCAACGAAGTCTATTGAATGGTCCACGCCGTGCCGCCCGTCCATCGTCGGGGAGAATTCCTTGAAGATTGTATCGACGCTGGGCCGGTAATACCGCAATTGACTGGAACACCTGTAGATACCCTGGATCGCTGGGAACAGCCGGTAACTGGCAACGGCAAACAGTCCCAGCATCGGCAAGGCATCGGTAACCCCGTTGTGTTGGCTCAGAATAACGAGAGCCACGCCCACCATACCGGCAAACGCGACCGTTTCGACCAGATTGCGGGGAAGTTCACTATACAGGTGGGCCCTTTCCTGGTAACGAAAGAAAAGTCGGGACGGCTTAGTGAACGCGGTGATGAAGTTGCGTTCCCTGCCTAGCACTTTAAGTTCCTTGATCGTGCCAAACGCTTCGCTTACCGCCTTGTAGCGAAGATTGTCGGCTTCCGCCCGTTGGTTGGCAATGTGAAACAACCGTCTACGAAGGGTAAGATAGATGACCCCGTAGCTGCCGCCAAAAAAGACTCCGGCGCCGAGTGCGATCCAGGGATTGACCATCAGGAGAAGGACGCTGAGCGCGATGATCGTCAAGAGCCGGGAGACGGCATCCATAGTGGTCTGGAGAAACCCTCCGCAGACCAAGTCCACCTCCGAGAAAATATTTCGGAGGAACTCCGAGCTATTCCGGTTGAGGAAAAAAGGATAGGGACGCATCAAATAATTCCGCAACAACATAGCCGAGAGAGTCGCGCTGAGTTTTGAAGCGAACCTGGCGCCGAGGATTCCGTGCAGCGCCCGGAGGAAATTGGCGATGCAAACGGTGGCGATGACGACCGCGCCGAGAACGAGGAGAAAGGCATGATCGTCTATCGGTCCAAAAAAGTCTCGAAAGCCGGTGAAAACGCTGTTACTCTCGATTCGAGAAGGGTCGGAGATTGCGTGAAGAAACGGCAGCATTGAAGCGACCATCGCCAGTTGAGCGAGGGCGTTCAGGTTCATGAGAAAGAAGATCCCTAAACAAGCCCATCGGAGTTTCGGGGGCAACAGAGACCAGCATTTTCGAAAAGCGTCCAAAATATCGTATGGGTAATCGAAACAATAAAGTAAACCGCATTGGAAACGATCAATTCCGATTCAGCTGTAAAGCTTATCTTGATACTGCTTTAGATGCAAGAATTTCTGAGAAAACGATTGAAAATGATTGAGGACCGTCGGATGCGGTTGGCCCGTGGATTGAGATTCGGCACGGATAACGGCTTACAGAACCTCGGCGCCAAACGTGGAATGGGCTGCTGTTTGGGCGTCCTCATGTGGCTGAGCCTGTCCATGCCTTATTCTCTCTTGGGTGTGGAAGAGAATATCTTCTTGAATGTGCCCGAAATCATGGACGAGGGCTATGAATTGATTTACAGTTTAGATCTCCCCTTGAACGCTGAATTCCGCGGTTCCACCCACGTTCCCTACAGTGTCGATAACAGCGGATCCGCGCCTGACTTTGACCGGATTGCGTATTATTTGGAGTTAACCAATGAAGACGCCACTAAGTGGGTGTATGTTTCGATGGACGCGTTCACGAGCGACCCGATTGCGATCGGTATCCCGCACTCGGTCAATAATCCGGTGAAGCATCAAAGACCTGTCGCGAACATGAACGTGTTTTCGAACGTTGGAGGCGTTACGACCGGCACCTTCATCGACACCGGCAACATTGAGATGTGGCCCAGTAACTATACCACGACGGATACCTACGGAGTTTTTGCCGCGAGTAGCTCCATCTTTGATTGGGGGAACGGCGGTGCGGATAACAGTCCGGGTTACGGCGTTTTTCAGATCCACAACGCCGTGGCTCGACAAACGATTCTGGCCTACAATGCATGGGGTGTTTCGGCCGGAGGCAACCGAGAGAACGACGACATTGGAATTGGTTCGCGTCCTCAAGGTCACCCCGATTGGACCTTTGCGGGAAATACTGGCGATTATTCCGAACGAAAGCTGATGGTGTTGGTCCGCCCGCGCCGCCACGACATCTCCTTTTGCGAATTGCCTCGCGATCGGCAACTCTATTCGCGGGACCTTTCGACGAACCGGGCGAAAGTAAGAATCAGTGGAGAAGAAAGTTTCGGCGGTTATGACGAAGTGGTCCTGCGGGTATCCCGCAATGGCGAGGTGCATGAGGAGGTTGGGAAACCACTTGGGTACGAGGAGGGCGCGGCGCCGTTCTCCTTCGAGGTGGAAATCGATGCCGAATTGGCGAAATACGATTTCGATGTGCTTCTCAGGAAGGACGACGATCTGACGGTGGTTGAACGGGTGAAGGACGTGGTCGCGGGGGATGCGTTTTTCTTTTACGGGCAATCGAACGCGGAGGCGATGAACTATAACCCGCAGCAAAGTGCAAACGATTATTCGAGTGAATGGCTTTTGACCTTTGGCCAAAACGGTGACGATGGAGTCCGCGCACAAAACATCCTGCACTGGGTTGAGGCCGAAGGTGACGGCGGGCGTGACGGGCCGGGATCGATCGGGCAGTGGGCTATGGTCCTTGGCCGCGCCCTGATTGATGAACACGAAGTTCCAATTGCCATTCTGAACGGTTCGCGAGGGGGGTACAAAATGTCCGCTTTCAGGAAGGACCGGGAAGACCCGGATAATCTTCACGATGGAGGAGGCGTCAGGCGTCCCTATAACCGTTTACTTTTCAGGGCAAAAGAAGCCGGTGTCGCGGAGACGGCTCGGGCGATGTTCTTTTACCAAGGTGAGTCCGACCGGACCGAATGGTTGAAGCACTATAATGGACACGTGATACTACGGCAGGATTGGGCGGGAGATTACCCCGGATTGGAGCACTTTTACGTGACCCAGGTGCGGCCGGGTTGTGGTTTGATGCGGGTGGAGGATATGGAGGTTCGGAATGTGCAGAGACGCCTCGGCGACCTATTTCCGAATACAACCGTGATGGCGAGTAACGGATTGGAAAGTCATGACGGCTGCCATTTCTGGTTTGAAGGAGGTTATGAAGATCTCGGGTGGAATCATTTCCGGATAGTTTCTCGCGATCTATACGGTGGCCCGGATGGCCCGGATATTGAAGCGCTGCATCCGTCTTTTGTTGTATTTACCGACGAAACACGAACGGAGTTGCGCCTCTCTCTGCGGAACCAGGGCGCCACGGTGAACTTTCCGGAAGGGGCGATTTCCGATTTCGTGATTGAAGATTCGTCCGTATCCATCGTGAGGAGGTCGGTTTCCGGAACGGATCTCTATCTCGAACTCAGTGAACCCGCTGCAGAAGGCAGTGTATTGCAGTACCGGGGGCATCTCGGCCCCGGTGAGTGGATAACGAACGCCAATGGAATTGGTCTTTTGAGCTTTATCAAAGAGGTATCTCCGGCCATTAGCGCCGGGCCGGGGGGGAGTCAGTTGTTCGGGGAAGAATTGAGCCGACTGGCCGATGGGAGCGAGGAAGCGGTGGTACATATCCAACTACGGGATCAGTCGGGGAATCCTTTACGGTTGGGGGGGATTGAGATTACGTTTTCGACTACTCTCGGAACCTTCGCTGATGGGGAATCGACATACGTGGTTCGAACCGACAACGACGGCCGAGCTATAGCCATCCTTACCTCGGAGAATCCCGGGACGGCGGATGTGTCAGCGGAAATCGACGGTGTGGGCCCCGTGGCTGAAGAAGAATCTCTGAGTGTCAACTTTGAGACCGGCCCTCCGGCTGGGTATCAGGTGGAACTTGATGCGGACGATGCGGAACACGTATACGTCGGCAAGCCGTTCAGCTTGAAGGTAACTCTTACGGACGACTTCGGTCGCCCGGTGGTGGCTGATGAGGAGCTGGACTTCGCGATAACCCTGAAGGAAGGAAGCGGTTTCCTGTCGGGATCAACAGGCGGGGTATTCCAGGATGGAACGGGCGAAGTGGTGGTCTCCGGCCTGCGGTACTCGGCGGCGGAAGGCGACGTTGTTTTTCGAGCGGAGACACCATCGGGCAATGGTCCCATTCTTCCTGGGAAGACCGAAGGAATCGACGTATTTCCCGTTGGTGTACACGTTGGAATTGATTCAGGCCCTGGAAGCGTGTTGGAGGGAACAGTGTTGAGCGTGACAGTGAGCGTGTCAGGGGCTCTTGACACTCCGAGGGAGCGTGAAGCTTTGTCTGGAATCCCAATGAAGCTCGGGACAGACAGCCTTACGGGCGGCAAATTTGGCAATGGAATGTCCGAAGTCGAAGGGGTTACCGGTCCGGGAGGAAAGTTTTTCGAGAGCTATTCGGTAGGGACAGGCTCGGGAATCGAGGAGATGCGGGCGGAAGTCCTTCTCAACGGGGAATATTTTGACCTGCTTGCAGTCGACGTGATCAGCGTTCTCAGCACGATCAATATCACGGAAAGCGGCTCACTTCTTAGTGGGACGCAACTCGAATGCGTGGCTGACGGAATCGATGAAGCGACGCTATCCGTGCAGCTTCGTGATGAATCCGGAAATGACCTAAAGCACCCCGGCATCGCGGTTTTGTTTGAAACCGATCTGGGCACCTTTTCGGGCGGAGCCTCGGAGAGTTTATGGGTGGAAACGGACGAGGATGGATTGGCCACGGTCGCATTGAGCTCAACCGTGGCGGGAGAAGCGAGCGTCACCGCGAAAGTGGATGGATTGGGAGATGTCGGCCAAGGAAGCCCGCTGAAAGTGAGTTTCTCTCCCGGGGCAGCGGCAAAACTTGAACTCACCATTGAGACGATTGAAGATTTCTACGTGGGGGCTCCCTTCGGCGCCATCGTGACGTTAGTCGACGAATTCGGAAACATCACCACTCGTGACACGGAGACTGAGATTTCAATCGCTCTGGACGGGGACGAACATTTGGGAGAACTCGTGGGTGTCGTTTCAGGAACCGTGCCTGCGGGGAGTCCGTCGGCGATCTTTGAAACCGTTCGTTTTAACGTGGTCGAAGAGGATGTCAGAATCATCGCCAGGGACTCACGTGGAGCGTTAGGCAAGGGGGTCAGTCCTCCGATGAAGTTTTATCCAATGGAGCTGAACCTAGCCCTCGATTCGAACTCCGTCGTCGCGGGCGATGAGACAGTGATATCGCTGGTGGCAACGGCAAGAGGCGTCGGAGGATCGCTCGATGCGGCCGAGCTCGAAGGGATCCCCATCGTATTTACGAGCGGTGCCGCAAGCGGTGGCAGTTTTGCGGGCGAATCGCTGGTTGAGACCGATTCAGAGGGCGTGGCGATTGCGGCATTCCTTCCGGGAACCGTTGCCACGGATGTTTCTTTGAAGGCGGCATTCGAGTTGAACACGGCCTTCTTTGACGACGGGCAACTGAAGATTCGCCCGGGCGAGCCCCATGAGATGCGCTTAAGCGGTTCCGCGGAAAGTCTGGTCGCGGGTCGATCGCGCGACTACCTGGTGGAAGTTCGTGATGTTCATGGAAACCTCGTCGGTGAGGGTTGGAATGGGGTGCTCGTCGATGTAAATGCAACCGGTGTTGGGACGGTCGACGTCGCCTCTCCGACGGCCTTGGAAAATGGACGGGGCTATTTTTCGGTGGAAGGGGTAAAGGCGGGTGAAATCGATCTGCAATCCACTATCCTTGAGAGTGACGACGGCCTGATTAGCAATGTCATTCCATTCAGCGTCGTCGGGGGCGCGGCCGATCGCTTGGTGATTTCGACTCAACCGGTCGGTGACACGAGCGGTGGAGCGTTGGCGATGCAACCGGTGGTTGAGGTCTGGGATTTTTACGGAAATCCGGCGAAGGGAAACGAAAGCATGGAGGTTGTGGTGAACATCATTTCCGGCGACGGAGGCGTTTTGAACGGAACAACTATTCGGAACGCCGGTGGGGGCGTGGTTGAATTCGACGACTTGGAGCTATCCGGTGTGGCGGGGGAGCCATATGTATTTGCCTTTGCCGACACCGCCGGAAATCTCGGGCCTGTGGAATCCGAGGTGGTGACGGTTACATCCGGGGAGGCGACCCGTCTCGTATTTCTGGACCAGCCGGGAAACTCACTGGAAGGTTGGCCGATCGTTCCGGCCGTGGTGATTGCCTTCGAGGATGCGATGGGGAATTCAGTGACCGCCAACAATGATTCGGTTACGGTCACGATCGAAGCCAATCCGGGTGAAGCACTTTTGTCCGGGGCGACCCGGGTTTCAGCGCTGGAAGGTGTGGCGACATTTACCAATCTGCTACTTGATGCGCCGGGGGAGGGGTATACCTTGCGAGCGGAAGCGGCCGGACTGACCGGAGCCGTATCGAGTCACTTTGACGTTTCTCCGGCGATGCCCGTGCTCAATGAAACCAAAGGCGATTATTACCAATCGATTCAAGCAGCAATCGATGAAGCTACCGAAGGTGATGTGATTCGGATTGCAAACGGAATTTACTCGGAAAACCTGATCCTCGATCGCTCCTTGATTTGGAAAGGGGATTTCACTTTATTCCCGGATCTGGGATCGATAATTGTGGAGAGCGACACCTTCTTTGCAGGCGCTGTTCGTATTCAAACTGCGAACATGCAGTTTGCCGATCACGTCTATTTGCAAGTCGCTCCAGAGGGAGAACTGGTTATCGACGGATCCATGGTCGATTCTCCCGGACGCATTAATCTTTGGGTCGAGGACGGGGGAGAACTGTATTTGGCACGAAATTTTCTTCAGCGAGTCGACATCACTCTCGATTCGCCGAATGCCGAAATCTACAACAATGTTCTCACCGCCTCCACGCTCACGGTGAATTCGACGGCCGACGGAGCGACGGTCTTTCACAATCTGGTCGACGATGCGGATTGGTTACATGCGGCGGAAGAGACTGCAATCATCACTGCGGTAGATGGTTGGGACAATGTAACCGAACTGGCCGGGTTGAAAAACCGCCTTGTCCTGGATCTGAAGTTGGATCCGGCCCCCCTCGGTTCACAAGGCGAGCGATCCCATCCCGATCTGGAAGCAGCAGGGAGAACGGTGGATGAAGGGGGCAACATTTACATCCAACCTGGTGATGTCTTCGATGTCGCGCTGGATACGGACAAATTAACCCATCCGGTGGAAGCGGTGCGGGTTATGCTTGGGCATAGCGCGGAGCGACTGTTGATGGAGACGATAACGGCATTTCCGCCATGGACCCTTTTCGAAACCGGGGGAGGAACCGATGATTACTTTGGGTGGATCGATGCTGTATTCAATGTTTCTTCAGAGGAACACCTCGCCACGCCAGGATCGGTGACAATGCGCGCGGGTAGTGAAGAAGGGCATACACAAGTTTTTTTCCGAACCAAAAGAATCCATGAAAACACCCCCGGTTCGGCGTACGGAACGAACTTTCGGATTCGCGACACGATATCCTCCTACCTTACGCCATTTACGACCAACCCCGGCGTGGTGACGATCGATGGGACTTCGCCTGAGGTGAAGTATGACCTACATGAAGCGGTGACGCAGGGTGGCCGTGATATTATGAAGGATGGTAAGCTGGTTGAACAGGGAACGGTTTCGGTGGTTTTTGACGCGTTCGACGCCTTGGCTGGAATCGCCGAGGAAGGCGTGAGTGTTTTGTTGTCTCCGATGCAGGGGGGAGGGGAAGTTCATGGGATTTTGGAAGACGTGGCGCCGAGTCCGGATACCCCGCAATTCATTCGCTACACCTTTTTTTTGCCAATCGAAGCGTCACAGCCGAATGGGTACTATATCCTTGAGGCGCGCGTTGTGGACAGAGCCGGCAATGAAACTCAGGTTATTCTTGGCGAAGTGAAAGTTCATAAAGACCAAATTGAGTTGGAAATTGAACTCGACGGCATTGGTGACGGGGAAGAAGGGAGCACACGGGAGATCGACTTCGTGTTTTCCGATGAAGGCGGAAGCGTTTTGGAGAGGCGGACGGAAGCCGTGAGTTTTCGAGCAACCGGTTCGGTCGTCCTTCCTTTGATTCCTGAAGGAGTGACGCATGTGAGCGCGAAAGGTCCGAAGCATTTGCGGCGGAAAGTTTCTGTCTCTCTTGATGAAGATGGGCAGGGAGTGGCCTTCTTCAACGGAGCCAATCGTTTATTGGGCGGGGATTTGATTGGAGATAATGTGGTCGGTCCGCGGGACTTGGGGGTGTTAAAGAGGTTCTGGGATCAAGCGGTTGCGACGGAACCGAAAGCGGTTTGGGCTGATATTACCGGTGACGGATATGTGGGGGCGGACGATGTGGAGATTTTTCTGGCCAATTGGCGGAAGGTGGGTGATCCCGAGTGAGTCTGCGGTTGATGAGGGAGACAAAAAAAGGGTCCGGACCTTGCAGTCCGGGCTATACGGGACGCGCCCCCCGCCGTGGGGAGAGTTCCTGTTTCGGTCGATGATAGTATCGCGATGGTTCAGTCGTTACCGTTTCGTATGAGGAGGCGGAAAAAGATCGCTCCCCCTGTTCCGTTGGGCAGATCCGTGACGGAAATCGTTTCGCCGTCGCCCGCGAACGGCTCACCGTAGTTCGACCAGCTTTTCAGGTCACTGGAATACTGGAGCTGGTAAAGTTGCCCGACTTGTCCGGTCCAACTGGCGCTTCGAGAACCTGCGTTCAGGGTAAAGACCAAATCTGTCGGGGAGACGACGGGAGCATCCGGAGTCATGCCAGACTCAAGTCCGCTCTGATACCTCTCCCCAATCTCGGAGTCGCTCAAGGATTGGTCAAAGATCGAAACCTCGTAAAGCTCACCGGCCCAGCCACGATCACCACTGTCTTCATTACCCAGCACGAGGGGGAAGCCGGAATTCCAATTGGACAACGCGCCGTTGCGGGTCTCGGTTTGAACCAACTCCCCGTTCACGTAAACCTTGAGAGACGAACCGTCGAAGGTCACCGCATAGTGGGCAATGGTCTGATCAATTCCGCTATCGAGGATCGTTTCGGGAAGGCCGTTTCCATCGCCGGTATTCGTGGTCCGAAGGCGAACCACAAAATCGGACCCGGACGGCCCCCCCTGGCCCAGCGTCAGATTCCGGGTTGAAATGCCGTCCGAAATTGTCAGGAGGCGAGCGGGACCATCTTGATTGCTGAGAGTCGGCTTTGCCCAAAGGTCGATGGTGAACTGCCCGGTTTGTGTGATCTGATCGGCGACCTTGGCGGCCCCCCCCGAGCTGCGAGCCATTGCTGCTTCGCCGTCGAAGGCAATTCCTTTGCCATCCAGCCAGGTAGCGCCCCCGGAAATGGCCAAGTCGAGGGAGGCGCCGAATTCGGCGTGGTCAGACGCGGTGCTTCCGCTGCCTTCGGAAAGGGGGTAGTGCGCGATCAAACCGACCGGTTCCGGCTCTTCGGGCGGGTCTTCCTCATCGGGAGGTTCCACTTCGCCCGGCGGATTCCCGGGTCCCTCGTCCTCCGTGTAGTTGGCGTTAAAATCGAAGGTATTGTTGCTGACCGTCTCGGTAGGAGAGCTCAAGGTGTAGCCAAGGGTGCCCGAGTTATTTTGAACCACATGGTTGCCAATCACCTCGACCTGTTGGACCGATCCATTGGCGACCAAGTTTACCACGGAACCGCTTCCATGGTTACTGTGCAGATATTCAAAGCGATTGTTCCGGATGGAGATGAATTGGTCGGAGACTTCATTCGCGAAGCGAATCAGGGATGTTGCGCTTCCCGGCCACTGAAAAAGATTGTCCTCGATTCGAACCGCGGTGCGATTCGAAGGACTGGAGCGGCGTTGACTGAGCCAAATTCGCGACGCGACATAGTGGTTTCCGGATATGACGATTTCCCCGCGTTGAGCGCGGATGTCGGTATCGGCATTGCGGAAGGTATTGTCCCGCATGGTCAGACCTTCGCCGAGACGTTGCTGAAAGCCTCTCGGGCTCGCATTGATGATTTCGTTATTGGAAAACAGAAGGTGGGACGTGGATGCTTCCACGGCTGACATACCCTGGATATTTTCGAACAAATTATAGGAAGCGACATTGTATTGGCTCCCGAGGTTGAGCCCCCCTTTAAAAGAGAGGGCACCGTCGTCGTCCGCGCCTCGGATGTTGCGAATGATGTTTCCGGTAATCTCGTTAAAGGCTCCCCGGATGTACATGGCATTCGTGTCGCCGCCTTGGGCGGTTCCATCGACCCCATCGATCACGTTGTTCTGAATCGTGCTGAAATTTCCGTAAATGAGCATCCCGATCAAATTCCCGTTCTCGACGTGCTTCCGCAGGTTGTGGATAACATTTCCTTCGATCAGATGGTTTCCCTGGTCCGCGAAAATGTCGGTCATGCCGGCGTCGTCGGAACTTTCACCGAGGCGAATGGCGAAACCGCCGAGGGGGGAATCGCTGTTTGGGTCGTTGACAATATCGCGGAATTCGTTGTTGAGAATCCGGGCCGCCTGCACATTCGCCCGGATGTTGATGGCATGCGCGTCGATATTGCGAAAAATGGAATTCTGTACCGTCAAATTGCGAATCGGGTACTGTCTTTGCGTCGAACCGGTTCCGCTCAATCCGATAATGCCCAGGTTACGATTGCGGACCGCGAGATTTTCGAATCGGCAGTTGTCGATCACAATATCATCCAGCGAGTAGCCACTTCGGCTGACCAGAGCGATGGGTTCCACCAGGTTTTCGAATCCAAGGTCGCGGAAGCTGGTGCCGCTGTGACGAACCATGAACCGCGCGCGCCTGCCGCCGCCGGTTATGACTGAATCTTCATGGCCGCTCCCCGTGAAGGCGATTGAGGAGTCGACGGAGAGGTTTGTGGTGATGAGATAACGCCCGGCCGGGACCAGAATCGTTCCTCCCTGGGAACCGGCTGCGGCGATTGCCTGTTGAAAGGCCTGTGTATCGTCCTGAGTGCCATTCCCGACCGCGCCAAAATCTCTCACTGACACTGCGGACAGTTGAGGCACCAGAAAGGTCGCGGCGAGGAGGGGTAGAAGCCATCGGTAAAAATGATTTTTTAAAATATTCATTAATGAATCACGCAAGTTGTTGTTCGATGAAATGATAGCTAATCCCATGTTTTAATGGTTTCACTTATGGAACGCATAATGTTTTCCATTAATGATCCATCAAGGAAAATTCGGTAAGTAAACTGTAAATAGTTATAATAACTGTATTGAGTATTATTATAATCAATAATTGTTTTACGCGGTTATGTCTTTTTCGCGTCCTTGGTAACCGGATTGCCATTGCTGGTAACTAGAGTAGATCCCGGTCAGATCCGCCTTGGAAATCGTCTGCATGAAGGATGTCCGGAGATTGACCCCGAGTCTCAGTGGGAAAAATGTGATTCAGTGATGGACTTTGGGAATCCATGAATCTTGGTCTTTTTCCGGTGAGTAAGAGCTATGCTTTAACCACTTATATGATTGTTTTCTATTTGCATGGTTTTATTATTCGGTATGTTAAAATCATCTCAATGAATGGATCTATAACAACTTAGAATGCCGATTGTGCAGCATGTGATTTGGTGTGAAATTGTAAATACCCTTAAAGAATTCGCTCCTCTTCCGATTTGAATTTGTAATGAAACCACTCAAGCGGCGACTCCGTGGCCCCGGGCAGCGCTTCCTGGTTGAGGCTGGTGGGTCCGGGGAAAGGGTTAAACCGGGGCCTGTCGTCGCCGATACTTATTTTAGACGGACCGGCATACTCCGGACGGTTACGGGGTTGCGCCTCAGTCAGATGGAGAGAACGGGAAGGGCGAGGCGAATAATTGAAAGGCGTCCGGGTAGCTCTCCCTTGACTTTGATGAGCGGAGGTGTTCGCTTAGTCTATTTTAAGAGGACGAATTGTGGCCAATCAATTTACAATAGGAATTGTCGGTGCGACCGGCGCGGTGGGGCAGGAGCTGCTGCGGCTTCTTTTGAAGCGGGCGTTTCCGTCGACGGAGATTCGACTTTTCGCTTCCGCCCGTTCGGCGGGGCGGGGGATCAACTACGAGGACTTCACGGGGCTGGTCGAAGAAGCGAAGCCGGAGATTTTTGACGGGCTGGACATCGCCATTTTCAGTGCCGGAGCCGATATTTCGCGAAAGCTGGCGCCGGAAGCGGTTAAACGTGGTTGCCTTGTCATCGACAACAGTTCGGCGTTCCGGATGGATCCCTCGGTGCCTCTGGTAATTCCGGAAATCAACCCGGAAACGCTGCGGGATCACAGTGGAATCGTCGCCAATCCGAATTGTTCAACGGCGATCGCGTTGATGGCGCTATACCCGCTGCATCGGGAATTCGGGTTGAAGCGGTTTTTCGCGTCGACCTATCAAGCTGTTTCCGGGACCGGGGCCGAGGCCATGCGGGAACTGGAGGAGCAGGTTCGTTGCCATGTGGCGGGGAAGCCTTTGAAATGCGAAGTCTATCCTCACCAGATCGCGTTCAACCTGCTGCCGCAGGTGGATTCCTTCACGGAGGATGGTTACACCAAGGAAGAGCTGAAAATGGTGAACGAGGGCCGCAAGATCATGAGTTTGCCGGACCTTCGCGCGTCCACGACCTGCGTGCGGGTTCCCGTTTTCCGGGCTCATTCGATCGCGATCAACGCCGAGTTCGAGAGACCGTGCAGTGTGGCCAAGGCGCGAACCGCGCTGGAAGCGTTTTCGGGGAGTGAAGTGGTGGATGACATGGACGCGCAGCATTACCCAATGCCAATTGATTACGCCGAAAAAGTGAAATGCGGGATTGGGCGCATCCGGCGGGACAGCGCCCTCGACAATGGGCTCGCGTTCTGGGTGGTCGGCGATCAATTATGGAAGGGAGCGGCTCTAAACGCGGTGCAAATCGCGGAGGCGATGCTTGAGCAGGATCTCGTCGCGGCGCGTGAGCTTCGGGCCACCTGAAGCGGATGTCGGAGCTACCGGGGAAACCCGTTGTCCGACACGAAGCAATGATGAAAACCAGTCGGAACACCGTTCGTCTCGGCATTCGGGGAATGAGCTGCGCCGGTTGCGTGGGCAAGGTGGAAAAAGCCTTGGCGCGTGTTCAGGGAGTTCAAAAGATTCAAGTCAACCTGACGGCCGGGGAGGCGAGCATTGTTTACGATTCTTCGGGCGGCTCTCTTTTGAACGAGTTTCAGAAGGCGATCCGCTCGGTCGGTTTCGAACCGGAGGAGGTCTCCGCTGAGGCTGAGGAAATCGAACGAGAGGAGCGCCGTTCGAATCGGTCGATGTTGATCCGACTGTTGGTGGCGGCGGTTTTCACCGTGCCGGTGGCGGTCATCGAGATGGGCCACGCGACCGTCCCCCATCAGGGATGGGTGCTGCTCGCGTTGACGATCCCGGTTTTATTTGGCGCCGGCGGTCTCATTTATCTCGGGGCGTTGCGGGCGTTGCGTTTTGGCACGGCGGATATGAACACGCTCGTGGCGCTCGGCACGGGGGCGGCTTTCGCCTACAGCAGTTTGGCGGTGGCGGCGCCGGGGATCTGGACCGACGCGGGTAAGGAGGCTCATACCTACTTTGAGGCGGCGGCGGTCATTATGCTTTTCATTCTGACCGGACGTTTCATCGAGCACCGCGCGCGCGGGCGGACTTCCGAGGCGATCAAGAAACTGATTGGCCTCCAGCCGCGGACGGCGCGGGTATTGAAGGGAGAAGGCGAAGAGAAAGACGTGCCGATTTCGCGAGTCCGCGTTGACGATGTCCTGCGGGTTCGGCCGGGGGAGCGGGTGCCGGTTGACGGCGAGATTTTAGAAGGAGAGTCGTCTCTGGATGAATCGATGATTACCGGGGAGTCGATGCCGGTTCAGAAAGGGGCGGGAGCTGAAGTCGTCGCAGGCACCATCAATAAGACCGGCACGTTCACCTTTACGGCAAAGCGGGTCGGAGCGGACACGGTTCTCCATCAGATCGTGCAAATGGTGAAGGATGCCCAGGGATCGAAACCTCCCATAGCTCGCCTGGCGGACGTGATCTGCAGTTATTTCGTCCCCTCCGTGCTGCTGATCGCGGTGGCGGCGTTTGGGGCATGGCTTTTTCTAGCTCCTTCGGATCCGTGGACGTTCGCCTTGATCGCTTTTGTGTCGGTATTGATTATCTCCTGTCCGTGCGCGCTCGGTTTGGCGACCCCGACCGCTATCATGGTTGGGACCGGAAAGGCGGCGGAAAAGGGGATCCTGATTCGCAGCGGTGAGGCGTTGGAGCGAGTGCAGCACCTTGATCGCGTCATTCTTGACAAGACGGGAACGGTCACGAAAGGAGAGCCCCAGGTTACGGATGTCATTCCGGCCGCCGGGCTTTCACAATACGAGTTGATCGAGTTGGCGGCTGCGGTGGAGAAAGGATCGGAACATCCGCTGGGGGCGGCGATTATGACCTGCGCCGAGGAAAACGGGATTGAGGTCAAGCCCATGGAACACTTTCAATCCTATCCCGGGCTGGGGGTTACGGCCGTGGTCGGGCGGGACGCGATTCTTTTGGGGAACCGAGATTTCATGGAGGAAATGGGAATTTACACCGCCCCCATGGAAGCCCGGATGGAAGAACTGGAGAAAGCGGGTAAAACCGTATTGCTGGTCGCCACCGGGGAGGACGTGTCAGGAATCATTGCCGTGGCCGACACGGTTCGGGAAAATGCCGCTGAAGCGATCGGGCGAATGCGCGATCTCGGTCTGGAAGTGGTGATGCTGACCGGTGACAACGCGCGGACGGCACGGGCGATCGCGGATCAGGTGGGAATCGACGTGGTATTGGCCAACGTCCGTCCTCATGAGAAAGTGGAGAAAGTGCGAGAGTTTCAGCAAGAAGGTTCACGGGTCGCGATGGTCGGTGACGGCATTAATGACGCTCCGGCCCTGGCTCAGGCCGATGTGGGATTTGCGATCGGGAGCGGGACGGATGTCGCGTTGGAGGCGAGCGACATTACGCTTTTGCAAAACGAGTTGAGCGGTGTGGTCGAAGCGATCAAGATTTCGCGCCGGACGATACGAACCATTAAGCAGAACCTCTTTTTCGCCTTCGTGTATAATTCACTCGGAATCCCGCTCGCGGCCGGTGTTTTCTTTCCGTTTTTTGGCTGGATGCTCAACCCGATGTACGCGGCCGCGGCGATGGGCTTAAGCAGTGTCTCGGTGGTCCTGAACAGCTTGCGGTTACGTGTGGCCAGGTGAAACCGGGATCCAACAGGCGCGATTGATGCGTTTCGATTACTTGATAGTCGGGCAAGGATTGGCCGGGTCGATTTTGGCCCGTCTGCTCCTCGCCCGGGGTAGGACAGTATGCGTGATCGATCAAGAAGATCCCTCCGCCGCATCGCGGGTTGGAGCGGGCTTAATCAATCCCGTGACCGGCCGAAAACTGGTTGTCACCTGGCAGGCGGAAACGCTGTTGCCATTCGCACGGGATTTTTACCGTGACTGGGAACGTGAACTGGGCCGGGGCGTTTATTCGGAAAAAACCGTCTGGCGATTTTTTCAGTCGGATGACGAAGAGAGGCGGTGGGAGCGAAAACGTCACGAAGCGGACTTCTGTCGCTACGCCGATCCGCTGCCGACTGATTTTGAAAAGGTTTCCGGGCTCCGTCCCCAGCGCGGTGGTTTTGGAATTCGGCAAGCGGCGCATGTTGACACCCGTGAACTGTTGCGGATGTTTCGCGATCAGCTGCGGGCACGGAAAGCTTTAAGCGAAGAGGTTTTTTCCCACGCGGATTTGCGAGTAGAGCCGGGTGGGGTGAATTGGCGGGATTTTTCCGCCAAGCGGATTGTTTTTTGCGAAGGCCATGGGGCCAGTCGCAATCCGTATTTTTCGTGGATTCCGTTTCGACACGCGAAAGGGGAACTCTTGACCGTGCGAGGCCCCCTGTCGCCGGAGGCGGTGGTTCTCAACCGCGGAAAATGGCTTCTTCCCGTAGG
>LFIK01001479.1_pt1 | contig 18645 bp, 23 predicted proteins | sample 643401 | NCBI WGS metagenome assembly LFIK01 (sample SAMN03777447, study PRJNA286221) | soda lake metagenome | biome: soda lake; feature: Kulunda steppe; material: water; isolation source: sample T5-Br brine of Lake Tanatar-5 | place: Russia: Kulunda steppe | collected 2010-07
CCGTCGCCGAGCCGCGATGGTTGGCGGCGACAACCGGACCTCTGCCGCGGCGCCGCCCCGCACGCACGGTTGTCGACGACCCCAACCCAGAAAGGAGCAGCCGTGAGCCCTCGGTGGGCCACCGTGGACGGCGCCGGACTGTACTTCTACGCCAGCGAGCCACACCAGCGCCCGCACGTCGAGGTCCGCGGCGCAGGTTGGCGGGCCAAGATCGCTCTGGACACCCTCGAGGTGCTGGCTACCGCGGGGAACCTTTCCCACCCGACGCTGCGGGCGGTACTCGAACTGCTCGCACGCGAGCAGCAGCGCACCATCTGGGCGTTTCACAAGACCGCCGCGCACCGCTTCCCCGGTACCCTCGGACAGCAGCAGGAGGACGATGGTGAGTGACATCCCCGACTTCGTCGACGTCACCGGCGTGCGCGTGCTCGCGCGCTACATCGTCGAGCTCACCTTCGAGGACGGGGCGGTCAAGGTCATCGACCTTGAACCTCACCTGTGGGGCGAGATGTTCGCGCCCCTGCTCGACGACTACGAGATGTTCCGACAGGTCACAGCCGACCCGGACGCCGGAACGATCGTGTGGCCCAACGGCGCCGACCTCAGCCCCCGCATGCTGTACGCGGACGCCAAGGCGGCCACGCCTGCCTGATGCCTGCGACAGGCACGCGAACCACCACGACGCCCGACCGTGGTGGTCGGGCGTCGTCACGTGACGGCAGAAGCTCGCACCCCGTTCCGGCGGCCCCATTGCCATACGGGTTGGGTAGCTACCACGGGTGGCTTGCGTCACGCCGCTCCCGGCGGGCGGTATGGCGCATGACCCCTATCCGTGCCACCCTGACCGCACTCGCAGCCGCTTTGATCCTTGGCGGTTGTGCCTCTTCGCCAGCAACGAGCCCCTCCCCGGCCCCGCGGCCGGGGAGGGGCCAACCACCGAGCCGACCTTGGAGAACAAGCTGGCGGTCGTCGACGCCGGAGGGTTCGTGCGTCCCGACGACCCCGCGGTACGCGCCTACGGGGAGGTCTTGGACGGGCTCGAGCGGCTCTGCGAGAACACACGCAAGCACCGCGCAGACATGAGCGTGCACACGGCCAGCGAACTTCGGGCTGCCGGCTACGAGGTGACCGCTCTCCAGACTCTCCGCCACGCGTCGCAGCTCCGCCACGCCGCAGCGAGCAGGTACGGAGACGCGGAGGACTGCGCGAACATGTTCGCCCGTATCCTCACCCTCGAGAAGTCGGGCCAGCTCGACCTGGGCTGACCGGCAGGGGAGAGGGACAGGATCCAGACGAGGCGGGGCGAAGCTCGGATGGATCCTGTCCGCCGGTTACCGGGCAACGCCACGCATGAACGGTCGGCGGGGCAGCCCACACCACCGACCAACGGAGATCGCGTGCCTGACGACCACAAGCTCAGCGACGGCGAACGCGAGCAGCTGACCGGGCTGTTCGGTGTCGACGCGGACGACGCCGACGCGTTGATGGACGCCGGCGGCCAGATCGAGCCGCTCAGGATGTGGCACCCGGATGACGTGGCGGAGATGATCCGCCGCAGCACCGCCACGAGCTGACACGAACCGTCGTCACGCCGCCCCGACCCACCGCGGTCGGGGCGTCGCCTCATGACCGGGACCACTTGGGGTCGGGGGACAGGATCCAGCCGAGGCAGGGTCGAGCTCAGGCGGAGCGTGTCCGCTGCTTGCCGTGCCAACCGCAAGATCGCTTCAAGCATCTGGCGCTGCGGAGCGGCGGCGCGGGCCCCGCCCCCGTGTGATTGCGTGGGGAAAGTCGACCTTCGCGCAACAGCGAACGCCGCCCCAAGTTGCAGGAGCGGCTCCCGTGTGCGGTTCGAACCTACTGCTCAGTTTTCGGAGCTGACCATCTCAGCGGAGCCGAGGTCGGCGTCGTCGAACAGTTCGTCGCCGCTGGGCACGGTCACCCAAGCGGTTCGAAACGTCTCGTCAGGTTCGTCCGCGACGCCGTAGGCAGCTTTGAACGCCTCGAGCATCCGATCACGCTCCGCGTCGTCGGCGTGCTCAAGCACAATCTCGGGGATGATCCCGATGGCGTCGACGTCGTCGGTGTCCCACAGGTGGAACAGGGTCAGGTACCTCACGTAAGTCTCCTCATGCGCTCAACCTCCTCTGGCATGCAAGGTTGCAAGCGTCCGCAACCTTGCGTCTGTCTACCGTGCGTGTTGGTGGATAGTGACGGACCGGACCGTGAACGCAGTCGTCCGCACCCCCGGACACAGCGCCCGGGCCGGCCTGGGAGGGCCGATTTCTCCCCAACGTACGCACACGGAGCCCCGCCCTCATCGAGAAGGGCCCTCAATGCCGCCTGGCGGTCCCGCATCACTGTCGAACGTATGGAACCCCGCCGTGTCGCACCCGCCGTTCCCTCCGGACCTGACCCGGAGGCAGTCGCACGTATCGAACAGATGCGGGCAGATCACCGGCAGGCCCAGGAAGCAGCCGCCCCCGCCCGCAAGGCCGCGCTCCTCGCCGGCCCGAAGCTTCGCAACCTGGACGCTGCCCTCGCGTGCGTGTGCGGCTGCCATCCACGCGGACCGGACCTGACCCTTCACAAAGGCGGGGTGGCCTGCCCCTGCCAGCAGACCCCGGAGGAACGTCGTGCTGCCCTCGACGAGCTGCTCTCACTCGCAGAAGGTATCGGTGACCCGGTTGCCGACAACGACGATGCCCTTCGAGAGGCAGGAGAGGCGCTCGGTCTGCAGCTGGACGTCGCTGGCGGTATCGCCCCGTTCCAGCTTGCAGGTCGCTGTGACGGGGTGCGGTTCGCGCTCCGCGCCCGGCACGACGTCTACCGGATCTATGTGCCCGATCCGCTCGAAGGCGACATCGACCCCAGCGACCCGTGCGTGGCCCGGTGGCTGATCGACTCTGGCGATGATGCGCAGCTGTTCGATCCGGAGGAACCGGGGCGACCCGTCCGACTGGCTGCTGCTGCCGTCCGCAGGTTCGTCGTCCAACAGCGGTGCGTCCCCACTCACGGGACGCGGGACAGCCGGGCATGCCCCGACTGCGGCGCCGAACTGCAGCCCGCAGACACGTGGAGCGCCACCAGCACATGATGTCGCGTTCCAGGAACCTGGTACCTGCTGCCTGCTCACCTTTCCTTCGGAGCTGTTGATGCCACCCGCATCTGCTGTTGCCGCTGCCGACCCGGTCGCCGCCACCCTGCGGGTCTACGCTCAAGAAGCGGACCGGTATGCCGGCAGCTACCGCACCTGGGTGCCGGCGTCAGATGGCACCGACCTGGCTGCACTCCTCCTCCAACCGCTGCCTGCTGGTGCGGCGGTGCTGGATGTCGGCGCCGGCTCCGGTCGCGACCTGGGCGTCCTCCGCCAGCGGGGCGCGAACGCGACTGGTGTAGAGCTCTGCCCGGCGATGGCCGCCCACGCCCGCCGATACGGGCCGGTCGTCGAAGCGGACATGCGAACTCTTCCTTTCGAGGACAGCCAGGTGGACGGCATCCTGGCTGCCGCCAGCCTCCTGCACCTACCTCGCCGGGACGCACAGCGCGCCCTGGTCGAGTTCCGTCGGGTGCTGCGCGACGGCGGCCGTCTGACCATCTCAGTGAAGGAAGGACAGGGGGAGCAGTGGTCGTCGGACGGCCGCTACTTCCAGCTGTGGAACGCCGACCAGCTCACTGCCGACGTCGAGGCTGCCGGGTTCGATGTCGTTGAGGCTCACCGCGAGCCGGACAGCCACCGAGACGGATTGTGGTGGCTCGTTCACGTCGCCCACGCACAAGAGAACTGGCCGTTCGGCACCGGTGGCCAGCCGGAACGGTAACAGGCATCTCAGCAGGAAGAGAGACCCCGATACCTGCCACCGCACCTGCCCGGTGCGGTGACAACCACGCTCTGTTGCCAGCTCATCGCAAACGGGCTGCTTCCAGCCAACGCCGCGCCCAGCCCGGACCTGCTCGGCCAGCTGCTCGACCGGATTGGCATCGAGCGTCAAGGCATCGAGCGTCAAGGCATCCTGCTGTGCGGCGTCAGCAACCTCGGCGGCAGGGGTGAGGACAACCCGAAGGTGTGCGACATCGCCCCGTGTGGTTGCGTTGGGAAGAAATCGGCTCGCCCAGGCCGGCCCGAGCGCTGTGTCTGGGGTTGCGTGCGGCTGCGCTCACGGTCCGGTCCGCCACTATCCACCAACACGCATGGCAGACAGATGGAAGTGTGAGCATGGACAAGGACACAACCCAACGCTCTGCGAGGTGTCCGACGTGCAAAGAGGAGGGACGCTGGCTTCCCAGTGGTGGCCGGCGAGAGCAGTTTCATCACGCAACTGATGCGTGGAACGGAGCATGTAGCCCCCCGACTCGCTTCTTCGGCGAGAGTGAGAAGTAGGCCCGATGGTGAGCAAGGAGACAAGCATGGGCACAGGATGGCGGATCAGCGACAGCGAAGGTGGTGAGCACAAGTCATGGCAGTCGGCCGCCCGCGCGTGCCTACGTTCGCCGCAGCTCACCTTCACTGAGTCGTGGGTTTCGATGGCGGGGACCAACGAACGCGATGCGACGGAAGACGTCCGCCGTCGCGCCTACACCTTCGGCAAGGTTGCCGGCCCTGACCAGTAGGCCCGAACTGCGCACGAAGCCGCCCTGGGCATCTGGGGCGGCGTTCTATTGTACGCATTGGACTTCTTCGCAAAGCAACCACACGGGAAGCGACATTGCCACTGACCGGGGCGTCCAGGTCGTTGCCTCCAACCACGTTCAGATGCCCGTGAAGAAGATCTTCCCACTCCGGGAGCGCGGGTCCGGCATCCGCGGGATCGCCAAAGAGCTCGTGTCCCAGGACAGCCGGCTCATGCTACCTGTGAAGAGGCATCGGCCACGGGATGGCAGGACGGCACGCACAACAGGGCACACAGTTCAGCATGCGTGGAGAAGGTGCACGCAGGGCCCTCCGGGCCAGCTCCACAGGAAAGGGGTGGGCAGGGATCGTGACCGGTGGCGTGACGAACCCACGAACGCGTCGACAGAACCTTCCTTGCAGAGAGCTTCGGTATCGCTCCCAGCTGACCGTCGCCGCGACGTTGGTCCGACACTTCGTACGTCTGCCCAGAGCACCCTCCTCGTAAAGAGGACCCATCTTGCTGCCTGTAACCCCTGCTCGCCGTGCCGTTGCCATCATCGCCTTCGCGCTCGCCGCTGCCGCATGCGGCAGCGGCGATGATGCCGGTGTAGTAGGCGATACCGCCGGTACTGACACCGTAGAGACGCCCGCCGCTCCTGAACGCGAAGCGACCAACGACTCTCCAGATCGTGGCAGCTCTGACGACGGGACTGCACTTGACGGTTCCGATGGAGCTGTTGAAGCTGGCCCTGATGACGAAGCTGCCCAAGAAGCTGACCGGGACGGCGCTAGCATCTGGGACGATGCTGAATTCAACGTTGAAGCTGAACCGTCCCGCCCAGAACACGACGTACGCGACGCAGAAGCGTTCCCGGATCTACCGACAGCGGCATTCGATCTAGCATCTTCCGAACAGGATGGCTGGCCGGTACCTACCGATGCGCTGTTTGCCGGACGCAACATGGAACCACGCCATGCAGAAGAGTTTGAACTGTGCCACTACTCGCACGAGTTCCAAACACACGTTGAAGCGCGCCCGCTGATCGAGTTCTATACCGCGTTGGCTGATCACCATGGTTACAACATCACCACTGACAGCGAGGAGCGTGTCGCAACGGACTGGTTCGACGCCGAATCTGTTGAGTTCCCGGCCTGGTATACCAACGGCAGTATGTTCCGTGATGGAGACCCCGTTGGTGCGGGAGCTACGGTGACAGTCTTCGACGTCGAGCACGAAAACATCCGTAACGTGCGGCTACAGGTCAGCGAATTCTCCGACTGCTAGTTGCCTCCGATCAACGTAAGGCGTGCCCCGCATGCCGCCAGGGCACGTGATGGTCTGAACGTTCCACGCCTGCCGGGCCGTCCGAGGTGGTTGCCCCGTAGGGTGTGCAGCACCGCAATCGCCCAGGACGGCAGGTCGGCACGGACCTTGTGCGTCTGCGGTCGCGCAGCGGCTCCCACACCGTCTGCTGCGCGATGACACGCTCAGCTGCAGCCCGCAGACGGAACCGTCTCCACGCCACGTTCTGGATGGGATGACCGTCCAATACCGGGCCGGGACACCACCTGCTTCACGTTACGGCACCTGCCCTCCCAGTCAGGCGCGGATGGTCCGCCAGCTGGCCTGCCACCGTGCCCTGAAACACCACCACGTCGTTGCGGAAACCTGGCTACGCCTGCGACAGAGCGACCGGCCGCCTTCTCCGGTCAGTGGCACACTGCGGGCGGACAGGTGTGATACCGGTGGTTCCAGGCTTTCGTCGCGTGGAGTTATCTCCGATGCGGAGACCAGGTGCCGGCCACCTGCTTGCGCAGACCGGCAAGCGCTCGAGCGCGGCTGCGCAGCACCCGGTCAACCGTCGAACGGGAGGTGATGGACAAGTACGCGAGCTGGCGGCCGCCCAGGTCGGTCCGAAACAGCAGCGTCACAAGCTCCGGGTCACCGCCACACCCACCCGGCCCGCACCCGGTTGCCACGGCCCGTGCCGGCAGCACCATCCTGGACATGGGCCCCGCCGGACCGCTCCACGACCACGCTGTGCTGCTCGCACAGCTCCGCGCGCACCTGGACGCGCTCACCCGCACCCAGCAGCAGGCGCACAGCCCGGAAGTCACCGACCGGATCTACCGGTTCTGGCACCAGAGCTGCAAGGTGTTCCGCCTGCAGGCCCACACCAGCCGGATCGCCGGCGTGCTGCGCGACGCCGGCGGGGGACGGCCGCTGAACCCGTGGTTCGAACAGCTGGTCGCTGCCGGCACCGGGCACGTGTTCCACCTTCAGGACAACGACCGGTGGTACGAGACCGCGTCGCCGGTCGTCCACAGCTTCCTGCACGTCCGCCACCTGTTGGATGTCACGGTCGAGGCGGCCACCACCATCGAGGAGCCGACCCCGGTGCTGCCCGCCGGCTGGGCCACTGTGCTCTGCCTGTACCAGCTGCGCTGACCTGACACCGCCCGGTTGCGCAGGCGGGACCGGGCGACGGCCGTGCCCGCCGCGGCCGACCCAGGGACCGGCCCTTCTCCATCCCACGGTCAGCTGCGCCCAGACGATTGCCGGCGGGTGATCGCGTTGGACGGTGCCCTGGCATGGCCAACACGTCTTCTCTGGGTGACCTGGGCGAAGCACAGGTGCTCGCTGCCCTAGTCGCAGCGGGCTTCAACGTCGCGGTGCCCTGGGGTGACAACACCCGCTACGACTTGATCGTCGACTGCCCACGTGGGCTCGTGCGCGTCCAGGTCAAGCACGCGAAGCTGCGTGACGGGCACCTGAAGTTCTCCACCTCGTCGGTCAACTACGACCGCACGACCCGCACCTACCACGGCGACGCTGACGTGTTCGCGGTGTGGTCATCTGAGCTCGGCAGCATGTACCTCGTCGAGGTCGCGGATGCGCCAGCCGGATCGATGGTGCTGCGGACCAGCCCTCCACCATCGCGGGTCCGTACTGTGCACTACGCCAAGGATCATGTGTGGCCTGCATCGTCATGGCTGCTTGAAGCTGTTCCAAAGCGACCGGACGTGCGGGGTGACGGTCTGGACGAGCGGTTCGCCAAGCTAGCGGAGGACTACCGGTGTGGGACCGCAACCGCGCAGCAGACTGCGGAGCTCCAGCAGCGTCTCGCTGAGCAGGTCTACAGTCCGGACGCCGAACTCGCCGACAAGCTCGATCTGAGCGCCTCACAGGTGCGGACACTCCGCGAGCACCACCGTGCCGGAACTATCGCGGGCGTAAGCCACCGAAAAGGTCGGCGCACAGCCGCCGAGCTGACCGCGATGATCGTCTCACTCGAATCAGGCGGCGCCACCATCCCTGCACACGCACGACCGTGGCGTGAGACAAAGCCCACCAGATTCCTCATCGCGGTCGCTGCGGAGGATGCCGGGCCGCAGGCAGCGAAGGTGGGCGACTGGCTTGAGCAGCAGGTCGGATGGCGGCCTGCACCGTCGACCATCAACGGGCACCTCGACGCGCTGGGTTTTCGCAACCGCGCCGGAACGTGAAACCGCACGGCGCGCCACGAGATGGGGTGCAGCAGAGCTAGCGGGACGCACGCTGAGCTGCGGCGCCCCGAACTAGCTTGTGGCGCTGTGGCACGCGCGCGGTCCCACGCCGCTGCCCGGCACCGTGGCGCTGGCAGATCCGTATCGTTTTGAGAACGGTTCTGCCACCGGGGATGCTCAGGTCAGGTCGGTTGCGTCGTCGGGAGACGGCAGGACCTAGCTGCTGTGGCTGTGAGCGTGAACGGGTCATGCCCGCCGGCGCCCGCGCGGACGGACGGACGGGACAACTGTCCCCAGGTCCGCAGATTCGACGCACACCCCGACCTCGGTGCCCTACAAGAAGTTGGCGGTTAGGGCCGCTACGGGGCCATAACCGCCAAGAAGCTGCGGGTGCCGTGCCGCTGCAGGAAGAAGGCAGCGTCCCGCTGGAAGCAGGCGCTGGTGGGAAGACCGTGCCAGCCAGCACCTGCCGGAATGCCGCAACGATACCGTTCTCGGTACGGTTGTGACACGGGAGGAACACCACTCTGTCCGGGGTGCCTGCCCGTCCGGGGTGCCTGCCCGGCTGCTACGTGACCGGGGCTTTGCCGCCGTCGATGTCGGCAGACAGGCCGGTTGGCAAGCCGGGCGGACCGTTGTCTGCTGCGACCGCTGCCGGCGGGATCAGCCAGGCGACCATCGCCAGGACGGCGGTGAGTGCGGCGAGTTGCGTGCGGGTGGTCTGTGACGGTGCGGCGGTGCCGACAGGCAGGAAGCTCGCGTGCGGGCCGCGCGGCCCTGACTGTGCTGGGTCGGTCCGCAGATACTGTCCTTTCGTCCTTACCGTCCGGCGAACGTTCTGGCAGGTGTGGGCGCCCCTGTGGTGGCGTTGAGAAGAAACCGGGCTCCACGCAACAGCGAACGCCGCCCTCGCGAAAGGGCAGCGTCGTGTGTGCGGTTCGGACCTACTGGGCAGGCTGCGCCAGCACCCCGAACAGTTCGTCTCGGGTCAGCTCACGGCCGACGAACCAGCCGGGCTGGTCCTCGATCTTGAAGGGCCGTCCGACGTCCTCGGGCGCACCTGCACGCCACCAGAACCTGCCCCGGCTGTAGCTGTAGTACGGCTGCTCTAACTTCGTCGAGCCCTACTCGTCGGTGCGCTGGGTATGCCTGCGGCCCTGCGCTGCGGCAAGGTCGTCGTCGACCCTGCCGGCCGCCGAGGCGTCGTCGACAGCTTCCTGCCGGGTCAGCACCTGTGCTGTCGGCGCATCGACGACGGTCAACCAGCGCAGGTAATCCTCACGCTCAAGCGATCGTCGGATGATGTAGGTCGGCACCATCTACTCCTGCAGGATGCGGATGGCCACCACCTGTCGGCAGCTCGCGGCCTGTTCAGCAGCGCATGTTGCTAGCTGAGCACAAGCCAGGAACCGGTCCGTCAAGCCGGCCTGTCCCACAAGCTGTGGCCGACGGATCTGTGCGCGTAGAACAGCAACGCCGGCTGCCGAACAGGGCCCTGGTGAGCTGCCCGGGCGGCGGCGTATGTACTCCCACCCCAACAGGATCCGCTGGTTCGGCGCTACCAGCGCACCGTGCACACCCGGGTGGCCCGCACTACCTGCGCCCAGGTGGCGGCTCGAACGGGCGAGCCACACACCAGCGCATACCCAACCAGCGGACCTGCCGGCTGGGACGGCAAGACCTTCGCAGCACGCTCGCGGCTGCCGCGCCGTTGGGCGATTGCACGCGGCCGCACCGGCAGGACGGTGGCCACCTCCCCACCGACCGGAGCGTGCGTGCAGCCACAGCAGACCATCGACCAGCACCTTCTGGCGCGCCTGTCCAGGCAGCTGCGCACCGCCCTGCCCACGTCGGCGCTGCCGTCGAGGCAGTTGCGCGACGCCGCAGCGCAGGTGGCCGCGTCCCACGCCGCGGTGGCGCTCGCCGCACGACCTGATCACGGCGATCCGCGCCAGATGTTTGAAACGACCCTCGACGGTCTTGTCAACCAGCTCGCACAGCGAGACAGTGACGTGGCCGATGTTGACGCTGACGACATCGTCGGCGCCACCGCGACCGCGATGGGGCAGCTCGCCGCACTCGAGGCAGACACCGCTGACGTGGTGCTCGCGCTGTTCGCCGAACACGCGGACTGCTGGGTGCCCACCTGGGTGCCGCCCCGCACACGTCGTCTGGTGGCCTACGCCGTCCGCACCGGCCCGGTTGAGGTCTCCCACGCCAGCAGCGGCCGGTTCTCCACCGAACTTTCGATCATCGCACTGACCGCCGCCGCCGCGGTCGCGCTCGACGGCCCGGCACGCCCCGAGCTCGCCTGGCCGGCCACACCCGGCACGCTGGCAGCCAGCCTCGAAACCTACCCGCGAGCTGCCGCCGCGGCAGCGGCGCTGCGCGACCTCGAACGGTCCGACGTATGCGGTGTCGCCCCCCCGTGTGATCGCGTTGGGAAGAAGTCGGTGAGCCGCCGACCGATCAGGGCGTTGTGGTCAGCTCCTGGGCTCCAGCCAAGGAAGCGACCAGGCAGTGGCTCCGGCTGCGGTGTGGCCGGCGGGATGTGGTCAGCTCCTGGGCTCTGGCCCAGGGATCGACCAGGTGTCGGGGACCGGTGCGGGCTACGCGAGTGGGTGGACGACAGCCGACGACCTGGCCTCGGCGGGACCACTGCTGCGCACCGTTCCCGTACCGGGCAGCAACCGCCGTGAGGGCCCGGTCCAGGCGCGACTTCTTCCCAACGCAATCACACGGGAAGGGGTCGCACTGGTCGGCGGACGAGCAACTCGCCCTACTTCGGAAGGAGCGCACGATGAGCACCGCACCGGCCGACGTCGCGGTGAGGAAGAGCCTGCGTGACACGGGGATGCGCCCGGCGTCGAGGATGGTGGCGGACGGGCCGTCGAACCGGCCGGCGACCCGGTGAGCTTCGTCGCAGCTGGCCAGGTCCAGCGCGTCCAGCGGCTTGCGGGCACCCTGGTACGCCTCGGCGATGACACGCCACCCTCACGCCACCCTCACGCCACCAGCCAAAGCCGAGGCCCTAGAAGAGCTCCACAGCAGATAGATCTCCATACGGGTAGGGGGAGCCCTCCCGGGCCGAGAGGTGGCGGGTCCGAGCGTCGAAGCACACAAGCGGCGACTCGTCACCGAGGTCCCACCCGTCGGATGCTACGGCGACACGCCCCGACGTCTGTGCCTGCGCGGTCTGGACTCGGAGCGCTTCAGAGAAGCCAAGGGGGTAGTTGACCGACAGTGACGGGTCCGCGAGGCGGTCGTGCGCCTTGAGGTGCGCGGCCCGGTCCGTTCTCTTGGTCGGCGCGATGTCGGTCTGGTAGATGTCCTGTCCCCTGGGGGTCAGCCAGTCCCCGCCGAGAAGCCGCACCATGTGGCCATCAGTCCCTCGCACCCACACCTCGCAGTCCCCGACACGGAGTGCGTCGACCTTGCCGTCAGGCCACAGGTCCGCAGCCGCTACGCACACGATCGGGCGTCCGTCGAGGCGGGCTACCGGCAGGGGTGCGAACAGGCGGTGGATGAGGTCGTTCGCCCGTCCAGCAGCCTCGAGCAGGGTGCTGTCCGCCTCGAACATCGTCAGAGCCGCGGCAGCCGCAGCGGCCGGCTCCGTCGGGTCGGAGTCGAGACGGTTGTAGGCGGCATCGGCCACGACGATCCGGATACGGTCTCCCAGGTCGACAGCAACCCACTGATCGAGGTTCACCAGGCGCGGCGTGGGCGGGCGGCGCCACACGCGCAGCTGACGTGGCCCTATCGTCCCGCTCAGGCGGAGCAGGCCGGGGTGTGCTGGATGCGGTGTGTCGGTTTTGGTCATGCGGGCGACCGTTGGCGCCCGTGAGCAAGAAGCCAGCGAGCGCCAGGGTGTCCGCGTCGTGGACGTCACCGGGCGATGTCCGACCGGGCACGCGCTCGCGACCGTGTCCGCGTTCGGCCGAGCTGTTCTGCCGACCGAGGGCTGCGCCCGAGCGGTTGGTCATGGCGGCCTCCGGCCCTCACCGACGCGGCAACAACCGGGGCCCCGCGTCGTTCCCCAACCTGACGTCAAGGGCCGCCAACGCCCACCTCTACGCCGAAGTGGCAGGTTGTGCTGCCAGCACCCGGGTCCCGTCCGTCGACCCCCCGCCCAGACGCAACTGCACTCCGGACCAAGGTCCGGAGTGCAGTGGGTCTGGCGTCAGAGCCGCAGTTCACCTTCGCGGCAGTGGGACACGTGCCCATCGGTGACGAGCGTGTCGACGTACGCGAGTGCGCTGTAGCGCACCTGCTCACCCCGGTATCGCGAACCCATGGTGTAGTCGCCGTCGTAGTACCAGCCCGTACCGGTGAAGAAGGTGCGTTCGTGCACGATCGTGCCCGACGCATCTGAACGGGTGTAGCGGTACCTACCGCTGTCCGGCAGTTCACCGGACGCGATCATCTGGAGCAGCTGGGCGTCCGTGGGCGGCAGGGCAACGTCCTGCCGCGTGGTCGGGAGCTTGGCGAGGTCGCGCGTGTCCCAGCCGGAGAGCTTCGCGTCGGTCGCGCAAGCCGCGACCGAGACTGACTCCTCGAGCCGGTCTTCGAAGACGGAAGCGACGATTCGTCGTGCGATTTCACGAGCTGTGTCCACGATTGTCCCCTTGTGTGTGGTTGAGAGTTCCACGTGTGGTCTTCCGAGGGCAACCCTCGGCGCAGACCGGCCGCACCCAACCGGGCGTCTGTTCCGTGCGCCGTCGCCGGGCCCGCCGCGATCGAGCTCTGCTGGGCGCAGCCGAGCTCGCCGACCGTGGCGAGCGGTGGGGCTGCGAAGAACTGTGCGTCGTCGCGCTTGGCGCACAGCACCGTGGCTGCCTGTTCAAGCTGTGCCCGGACGGCCAACAGCGCCGTCCGGTCACGCACGAGTTCCGCTGCCCGGTTCGAGCTGTGATCCGGCTGCCAGTTCGAGCTGTTCCCGGACCGGCCAACAGCGCCGGCCGGGCACGAGCGGTTGCGCAACCCATCGCCTGCCCGACCCGCACGCCTGGCTCGGGGCGCTGTCGGCGCCCGAAGGGCAACCCGAACAACGGTTGGTACGACGGGCGAAACAGCGTCAACTCGACCGTGACGTGCCCTCTCGCTGGCTGTGGTGCCAGGCGGTGCGGGACGGCGGGTGGGTGCGCAGCAGCGCCTCGGGCGTCGCGGCCATCCGGGCGAAGGGGGCCGGCCAGCCTCGGCATGCGTGCGCGTTGGGCCCACGCCACGACCGTGCTGGGCATGGACCACGACCCTCAGAGCTCGCGCCGGTTCTGCCCGTCCTGTGGTGCGCCGGTTCAGTCGGGTTGGCGGTTCTGCAACGGCTGCGGGGCCAAGCTCCCGGTCTCTGGCGGGAACCCGGGGCCCTACCACGGTCCAGGTCCCGCCGGCGGGAAACTGACCTTCCCGACATCGCTCGGTGAGCCGGCCTCAGGCTCGACGCCTCTGGTGGTCCCGAGCACCCGCGTCGTTCATCCCCCGACACCCGAGGGGCGTGGCTGGGGAAGCTCCCTTGCGATCGGGCTCGTCCTGCTGGTGATGCTGTCCGTCGCGCTGCTCGTCGTGATCAGCGACTTCGGTCCCGGGCAGTGGGGCACCAACGCCGAAGACACCCGCCGAGGCGCCGGAAGCGCCTCGGCGGGTGTCAACAGCTCAGCTGCCACCTGGAACTGCTGCCACATCCCGGCGCTGGCAACCACCAGCCTGCCCACGACAGCTGCACACCCCCGTGTGCCGCCGCCAACAAGCACCGAGACCAGCCCCCGCAACTCGACCAGACACCGCTGGTCCCGCAAGACCGCGAGCGTGTGCGCGGCGACGCTGACCTGCGCCTGTGGGGCCACCTCGGATCCGCCCTGCGGCCGTCAGCTGCCAGCACGAACGAGCAGCCACCAGAAGAGGGGAACCCGACCGGCAGGTGACTGGACCTGCCGCTCCAGACCTGCCGCTCCAGACGCCTTGGCCTCGATCCAGCCAAGAACCTCGACCGACGTGAGCTACCGGAACCAGAAGCAGCGCACTGGCGGGCGGCACACCGGTTCGCAGCCACCGACGTTCGAAGAGCACCGCACCGCCTGACCGTCTGACCCACACCGCGAAACCGCCGCTGCTCTGGTGGGCACCGCCGCCCGGTGACACGGCAGCTGCTGTGCGCTGTCCGCCGGCCACAGCACCTACCGGTGCGGTCGCAAGGTCCCCAGCGAACACGCAGCCCGGCACGACCACACCCGCGACAGCCAGCTGGGCCGACCCATCGTCATCTACCTGCTGGTCGACGAAAACTGCCCGCTCCAAGCGCTGGACCGACCAGCACCGCAGGCATCGACAAGATCGCGGCCGAACGCCCGCGCACAGCCACCACACCCGCAACCGCGGCACTTCCAGCCACCAACAAGGAGCACGCTGTTGACAACGACCGCCTCGCTGCTGCTGCGCGCACGGCGGCTGGCAACCCGTCCCAGGCGGTTGCTACCTCGCGGCCACCGTTTCACCTCCGCAGCGCAGCGAACAACCGTGCGGACCCCACCCCCGCAGGGCCGACGTGCGCTGGTAGCGGCCTGCGTCCTGGCCCTGATGCCGGCAGCAGCGTGGGCGCAGACCGGTGAGCTGGCCGGGGAGCTCGGCGAACTCACCGGTGAGCGCGACCGTGCAGAGGAACAGCTCGACTCGCTCCGGCAACGCGAGGGTGACGCGCGGACGCAGTTAGCGGCTGTCGAGGCTGAGCTCGAGCAGGCGGACGCCGACCTCACCCGCTCCGTGGAGGCGCTGGAGCGCGCGCAGCGGGATCTGGCTGACGCTGAGCAGGCCAACGAGCGTGCCCACGCAGGGCTTGAGGACGTGCTCGCCGAACTCGAGCTATCCGAGAAGAAGCTTGCCGCCGCTACCGACACGCTCGAGGTGCGGGTCGTCGCAGCCTACAAGTATGGCAACATCTCCTTCACCGAGGCGTTCGCCGGTGTGCGGGACATGGCGGACTTCATCAGCTCCAGCATCATGGTCGCCCGCGTGCTCGACGGTGACCGGGTCATGGTGGAGGAGTTCACGTCCCTTCACCAGACAGTGGAAGCCCAACGAACGCAGGCCCAGAAGCTACGTGCCGAAACCGAACGTGCGCTCGCTGCTGCTGCAACCGCCGCGGCGGAGATCGAGACAGCAACCGACGACCGTGCCCGTGCCCTGGCAGCCATCGAGAAGCGCCGCGCGGAACGCGAAGAGCTGTTCCTCGCTCTGCGTGATGACCGGCAAGCGGCGGAAGGGCATCTCACCGACCTCGAGGCGGAGTCGCAGCGCATCGCCGACCAGCTGGCCGTCATCGCCCAGCAGCAGGACGAAGCCGCCGAGGACGACCGGCAGCCGGACGAAGCCACCGAGGACGACCGGCAGGAGGCGGACGCTGAGGAGGACGCCGACCAGGAGGGTGACGAGAGCGCCTCGGAGGACGCTGCCGACGACGGCGGCGCAGCGCCGGGACCACCGCCTCCGCCAAGCGGGGAGCCAGACCCCTGGGCCCGCCCGGCACCCGGGCCGCTGACCTCACCTTTCGGGCCGAGGTGGGGCCGCAACCACAACGGGGTGGACATCGGCGGCGGTGAGGGCACCGCGATCGTCGCCTCCCGCTCCGGCACGGTAGTAACAGTGATCTCCAGCTGCCACCCCACCAACTCCTGGGGGTGCGGGGGCGGATTCGGCAACTACGTCACCGTCTCCCACGCCGACGGGATGGCGACCATCTACGCCCACCTCGCCAGCGTCTCAGTGGGGGCCGGACAACAGGTCGAAGCTGGGCAGGTCCTCGGCACGATGGGCAACTCGGGCAGCAGCCTCGGACGCCACCTCCACTTTGAGGTGCGCGAAGCCGGTGTACCCCACAACCCGTGCAACTACATTGCGTGCTGAACGGTACCGGCCGCTGTGTGCGACACCTCCACCGCGGGACTGCGGGAACCTCGGCACGGGTACTGCATCGCCGGCGAGACCAGCAGCACGCACAGGCAGGTACGGGCGTTGCCCGGCACCCGCAAGGTCTGCCCGACGGGGTTCGACGTCGCGCCCCAACGGCAGCGCGGCAGGCGGCCTGACGCACCGCACTGGCGCCAGGCCAGCACCGGAAGCGTCACCACCTGAACGAACCGAACAACCGCCCACCGGCGCCCACCTGCAGCCCGTTCCCAGCAACCTGCGGTTTCCCGCAGCGGCCGTGGGTCGCAGGGTGAGCATGGTTGCTTCCCAACTGCGGGCGCCGACCGTCACACACGGGGACACACAGCGGCACAAGTTGCGGCGTTTTGCGTCATCTCACGCCCTCTGACGCGTGTCCGGTATCTACCCGAACAGCGGGCAGGTAGCGGACACGTGCCAGATGAGGAGCTGGCGCACGAACAGGGAGACCCCGATGCCGATGCACTCCATCATAGATCTGCTGAACGAGATCCGAGCGCAGGAGCGCCCGGAGATCGTGAACAGCATCCGTCCTGAGCTGGACGCGATCGCGGCGGCTGCCAACCGTGGCGACCACGCCGTGGTCGCCACCGCCGGCGCCGCCGCCGCAGACGGTGCCGCCCGCCTGGGGGCGGACGGCACCGCGCACGCGCTCTACACGACTTCCCAGAAGGCTCTTCTGGGATGACCGCACGAACCGCTCTGCTATCTGACCTTCGGGTCCAGATAGCAGAGCGTCGCGCTGTACACAGCGCAACCGCAGCAGACCGTGCACCGCAGCGACCTGCCCGCCGCTGCCGACTGCGTCGACAACCCGCCGTTGCGCCCGCCGCAGGGCTGGCCGGCAGCTGCGGCAGCCGGCAGGCCCGTGCCAGCTCCGCCCACCGCCCCGGGCCAGCAGCTTGTCCACCCGCAGCTCCACCAAGCATCCTCGCCAACGCGACCGGGTCGCCGGCCCGCAGAGCAGCCGCCGCAGACGGGATGCCGCCCGCACCCAGCTGCGGGCAGCACCTGACCTGTCCTGCGCAGCCACCAGCTCGCCGCAGCGGGTGAGACTCCCGTGCCCGGTGCGGTGTCCATCCCACCGGGGACGGGAACAACAGCGGCAGGCAGGACCACAGGATGCCGCCAGGCAGACCGTGCCCAGGCCAGCACACCTGCCGGCGGGCTGCTGAACGTCAGCTCCGCTGCGTCTGGAAGGTGAGGTTGCGGCCCGGACCGGCGGCATCCCAACGGCAGTGCGCCCGGCGCCAGCCTCGAACAAGATGGTTGGAAAGGCCGGCCACGCACGCGACCCGACGCCGCAGCCGACAGGTGCGGCCGCTTCCACAGCAGACACGCTGCAGGTGCGGCGCAGACGTCCAGCACACGCACCCTTCTGCGTCCTGCCGTGCGGCCCACGTGGCGGGCCCCGCCCCGAACAGCAGCATGTCTACCGGACCCGCATACCGGCAGCAGACAGGCTGGCCGCAGTGCACCCAACCCCGGCCTGGTCAGCAGCTGTCGCATCCGACAGCATCGCCCCGTACGGTCAGTGTTCGGTGCCCGCAACGGTGCCGCACACCATCACCGCAGCAACCGCCGGTCCCCGCATACGGTGTGTAGGGCAGGGTGCAGCTGCCGGCAGCTGCGCACCCGCGACCGGCGACAAGCGCCCACGTGGCAACACGCGAACGTCGCGCCGAAGGACCACTGCGAGGTCACCTGTTCGCAGCGGTCACCTCGCACCGGAGGTGGAAGCTGCCGACACAGCTTCGCGCAGCAGCCGGCCGGCATACCGGCGGTGCACCGCCGCGACCGCTTCCGGCCCGCCCGCCCGCAGCGTGGCGCGCCATCGGCGACGCTGCCGGAAGGTGAGGTCCACTGCGGTAACGACAGCCACGCTGACCTGCGGACCAACCACAGCCGCATGGGTGTGCAACAGCGGCTGCCCGTCAGACAGATCCCACCCGGCTTTGGTTCCGACAGCTGCTGGATCCTGGCCGGTCAGATGCGCCCACAGCGGCGGCAGGGAGAACCGCTGCGCCGGACGGACGTGACGCAGCAACGAAAGCACCGCACATGCGCGGCTGTCACCCTGCTGTGCGGCCGCCTGCAACGCCGCGTACAGCTGGGCAAGCTCACTGGCTACGACCGGGAACTGGCCCCAGGTCGCAGCAGGGCGCAGCGTCACGTCGGTGCGTGCCGCCAGCCGGCCGGCGACCTGCTGGTGCCCGCCGGCGTGGCTGACCAGCTCGTCGGTCGCAGCGTTGCTGGACCGGCAGATCGCGGCGGCCGCAAGTTCCCACCACCGCGGATGGTCGTCCACCACCCAGGCGTACAACGGTTTGAGCACCGATGCGCAGCGCAGCCGCAGCGTCGGGTCCCCCACCTGGCTCACCGGACCAGACGAGTTGAACACGGTGGCGGACGCGGACATGGGGACAGCATCGTCCCACCTGCCGCCACCACACCGGCGTCAGACGCGCGAGGGACGGTTGTACGGCAACTTCGCGAGCAGCATGCCCATGGCGCAGGTGTTGGTGACCGCAGCGAAAACCAGCCCGGCACCGACGAACCCGGCCACGAACCGTGCCGGCGGGAAGATGACG
>LFIK01001481.1_pt1 | contig 18639 bp, 17 predicted proteins | sample 643401 | NCBI WGS metagenome assembly LFIK01 (sample SAMN03777447, study PRJNA286221) | soda lake metagenome | biome: soda lake; feature: Kulunda steppe; material: water; isolation source: sample T5-Br brine of Lake Tanatar-5 | place: Russia: Kulunda steppe | collected 2010-07
GGCGAGCGCTCCGGCGAAAAACACCCCGGACATGCACCCGAGGAGCATGGAGGAGACATTGAAGCCGGTGCCAATCGCATCGGAGTCGAAGGCGCGGCTCAACCCGTCCACCGTTCCGTTGATCACTCCGCTGTCAAAGCCGAAGAGAAATCCGCCGATCGCGGCGACGACCGAGAGAAAAATGATGCGGCCGACCTTGTCTCTCGCGTGTGGATTCGTGGCCGTTGGCCGTTGGGGCGCTTGCTTCATGATGTTTTCCGGGTTCGTTGATTTCGCGGCAATTGGAAGATGGTCGTGGACCGGTTCATCCATGAATGTCGATACAAGGAGTAGATAATAAAAAAGTCCACTAAATAAAGTTATTAAACATATATACAGAATTCGCATGGCAGTATGCCGCGCTCAAAAACTCCCCGGATTGTGTATGAATCGTACATCGCCGAACCGGTGCAGGAGTCATGGCGCGACGGCTGGCGCAGCGCCTACGCCTGCATCGCGTACTTCGCCGACCAATACGATGTGGCGCGCGAACAGCTCGAAGCCATGAATTGGCATCCCTGGAGGAACTCCCTGGAGTACTGGGAGCTCGATCCGGAAATCTGGCCTCTGGAGATTGTGGCACGCACCGGCGAACACCGGTTCCGCGTCAACGAAGCCGAAGTCCTGTGGAAAGAGAACGACCGGACGGGGGCGGCTCGTGCTTACCGGGAACTTCTCGATGAAGAACTCGACGATTCGACCCGGCAATACGCCACCGTGCGCCTGGCGGCGATCAAACGGAGCCTTTAGCCGGTTCCTGTCGCAGTGGTGTCAGCCAGTGCGGGATTAGGTAACCTGAAAGAAGAAAATTTTCCGGGGGTAGCGCCCCTTCTGCGACCGCGGTTACATGCGGCCGGGGCTCAAACCTGGTAATATTGTTCCCAACTTTCGCGCGGGGCGGGCCCGTCGAGCAACTGATTGGCTTTGTCGTGATTCACGAATTTTTTCGTCGCTCGGTCGAAGGTCAATGCTTCGGAGCTGCCCAACTCTTGCGCGATCACGCCTAGATTGAAGATCTGGTTGAGCGGACCCGATATATCAAAGGACGAACGGCACTCTTCTTCGCCGAGAGCTGAGAGGATAAAATTTTCGTAGTGATTCGATCCGCTGGGAAAGGGAGGAAGTTCTGCCTGGACGGCTCTCCGCTCGGTTTCGGGAATCACGCGCAGCGGGCTGGCAACGGCCCCACCCAGGAAGGAATGTGCGCCGCCTAAAATGAATTTTCCGACATCACCCATGGAGCCGTTCTCGAATTCCGGCGGGGTCTCGGGGAGATTGTCGACGCCATCGTACCAGTAAAGTTCAACCGGCGGTTGTTCGCCACGAGCGGGAAAGTCGAACTTCAGGGTGGTCTCAAGCGGGAAGATGTAGTTGCTATGGTTCTTAACATGAACCAGTTCGATTTTCTCCGGCAAGCCGAGGTTCAGGAACCGGTGCGCGGTATCCAAGATATGCGGCCCCCAATCCCCAAGCGCCCCCATCCCGTAACGGTACCAGCCCCGCCAGTTACCCGGATGGTAGCGTTCACTGAACGGGCGCACTTCGGCTGTGGTGTGCCAGTGCTCCCAGTGAAGTCCCTCGGGAACCTCTTCGCCTTCCGGAAATTTGGAAACCTCGCCCCAGGGGTGCCACCGACGGTTCCCATTCATGAAGGAGATAATTTTGTTTACCCCGTCCATCACCCCCGCTTCGGCGTAAGTCTTGAACTGGTGGTAGTTGGCGCCCGAATGCCCCTGGTTTCCCATTTGGGTGGCGACTCCGTATTTTTCTGCGGCGGCCATGAGCAGTTCCGTTTCCCGGAAGGTGTTGGTCAGAGGCTTTTCGACGAAAACATGTTTGCCCATCGCCATCGCGTGCATCGCCATCGGGAAGTGGGCATGGTCGGGGGTGCAGATGGAGACGGCATCGATATCCTGGTCCATCTCGTCGAGCATTTTCCGGAAATCGTGGAATCGGCGTGCGTCGGGGAAGGCTTCCAGAACTTCGGTGACGCGCTCGTGGTCCAAATCGACATCGCAGACCGCGACCACCCGAACCCGGTTGTGCCGACCGATTCTGAGCGAGATCCCCCGCCCCTGATTTCCGATGCCGATGCAAGCCACGTTGAGGGTGCGGCTCGGCGCTTCGTTTCCGAGTATTCTTGAGGGGAGGACCAACGGTGCGGCTCCGGCCACTAACATAGTGCCGAGAAACCGGCGGCGAGAAACAGGTTGCGTTTTCATAACGTATATAATTGCAGGTTAAGCCTTTAAGGTATGTGTAGCCAAGTTCGTCGGGCGATCTGACAACGGACATGATTCGATGGAGCTTCAGGCTGTGATTTGTGTGACAGATTGGCAACGAAAAAATGGGGATTTTGGGTTTCCAGGGGCACTGACAAAGTCACGACATCCGGACGTTCGTCCGGTCCGGGTCTTCAGGATGGAGTGCCTGAAAATCCATCGTTCCGGGACGAATGCCCCGGGCTGCACCGGATGCCCTTCCCGTAGCCGCGTCCCTAAGTGCAATACCCTTGCGAAATTCATGGAGTCAACCCGGAGGGTTGTTAGCCAACCAATGATTTAGCAATGGCCGCGTCCCCAAATGAGTCGCCCCGACACGGAGGGCGGGTGGGAGAAGGAAGGGGGAACAGGCGGAGAATTCGTCGGTCGATAAAGGTTCGGCCGTTCGACTCACCGGCAATTTCCGGGGTGTGGAGTAACTTTTGCCTCGGAAGGGAGTTTTATTTAGTGGAAATTGATAAACGGACTGCTTATTCTTTTTGACTTATGATGTTGCAAAATCCAGCGGCTAACGAGCTTCGCTTCGGCAAGACTGCCTATTCGCGCAAGGCCTTCACGATTTTGGAGGTTCTTGTTGTCCTGTTTATTCTTGGGATGCTCGTTACGGTGTTGTTCCGTAACGCTGACCGGATCATCGGGCAAGGTTCCGAATCGGTCGCCAGCATTTTTGTCAATGAGTCCATTCGCACCCCTTTGGTGACGTACCGGATGCACATGGGGGGCTATCCTTCGACGGAGCAGGGGCTGGAAGCCCTGATCAGTGCGCCGAGCAACAATTCCGACCGGTGGCGGGGGCCTTACCTCGAAGGGGGAAAAATTCCTTTGGACCCTTGGAACAATCCCTATCAATACCGCCACCCTGGAGAAAAGAATCCGGATAGTTACGATGTGTTCTCCTTTGGCCCGGACGGCGTGGACAGTGACCAAAACATCGGCAACTGGTAAGCGCCGGAGAACCGGCTTCACGATTCTCGAAGTCCTGCTGGTTCTGTTCCTGATCGCGATGATCGGGACGCTTTTTGTCGTGAACATCGACAGCGCCTTGCGCGATCAGGAAGAGTCGACCGTGGAAAACGCCTTCTGGGAGGCCTCGCGCGAAGCCCGCCTTCAGGCCTTGTTGAAACGCCGACCGGTGATCCTGTATTACGATCATGAGGAGAGTGTTTTCCGGTTAGTCAGCGGCGGGGCGAGCGTCGCGGATTTCGACGCCCGTGGAGTTACCCGGGACGGGGACGCCATCACCGTCGAGTTTGTGCAGGAGCGGGCTTCCAGCGATCTGGTCCTTATTCGCGGCGAGCTCATCGATACGCGGCCGATTGAGCAGGTGGTTTTTTATCCGGACGGGTCGTCGAGTTCGTTTTCGGTGGAACTACGCTTTGGCAGCGAGCGCCGACAGATCCGGATCGACCCGTGGACCGGCGCCCAAATGCTGTCGCAGGCGCCGTAGCGGGTAGGAGGGGGCACGATCTGGAGGTGCGGGTTTTCCCGTGTTTGCCGATGAAGGCCTGGCTTTCTCGCTACGGCCTCTCGTGTTGCTTCAGCTCGATGAACGCGTCGGTGGCGGTTCGCGTGGCTGTCACATGTGCACGTATCCGTTGAGCCATCGGCCGGGACGAGGGTGTTTCAAAGGTGTAGGAAAGGTGCGGGTAGCGTTTGCAGTGATAGATGGCTTCGGGCCAGTTCAGCGGTTCGTCCGGTTCCGGTGGATGTGAGATATAGCCCGGAGCGCAAACCGTGTGTTGATCGATGCAGGCGAGCGGTTCGATGGGAATGATGGAAGCCACCTCGCGCAGGATCTTGTCGGCGAACGGGGGTTTTTCCGAGGAATTGATTTCATAGAGATAGAACCCGGTGGCTTCCCAATCTTCGTGGAGCGAAAGGTAAAGATGGTGGCATGGGAGAGCGTCGATCCAGGCGCAATGAGCGGCGGCTTCCTGGCTGCGACGCGCGAGGTAATCCCGATTCAAGTCGATGCCGCCCGCGTTCTCCCGGATTCCTTGCAACCAACCGCTCGGGTTGAGCAAAGGACAGATCGTCCAGGAGACATCGTGGTGGAGGAGATTGTTGCGGAGCAAGTTCTCGACGGCAAGGGGACCGGCCGGCTCGTCTCCATGGATCCCGGCTGAGAGGTAGACCAGCGGCGAGGCGCCGCCTTTCGATGCCGCGCGTGTGAAACCGAGGAGCGGCAGGTCATCGTCAGTTCCTCCCCATTGCGTGACCTCGAATTTCCGCTCGCGGGCGAGATCCTCGATGGATTTAAGCCAATGTCGACCCGTCTGCTTTTCCTTCCCTTCGATCATGAAAACCTCTACGTAATGACAACCATGGAGAAGGTCAACCCGGTTGAACTTCGCGAGGCGCCCCGGTTCTCTCCCCGCCTTCTTAAACGAGTCGAGCCGTTTGACAAGTGTTGGAGCGTGACTTCCGTTTTTAGTGGGGAGAGAAAGTGGATCGTTTTTGCGAGGAGGAGGAAAACCGCGCGGCGAGGAGGGAAAGGTGCAGGCGTAAACCGGGGAAAGCCGAGATATTTTCGGTCTGTTCCATTTTTAGCGTAAAATGGGTCTTGTAGTCCTTGCGTCCGGATGATAAAAACGTTCCTAAGCGGACGAGTTGTCCGCTTTAGCTAACACGAATCAAACTACATGCAACTATGAAAAAACTAAGCGCGATCTTATTGACAGGGGCTTTTGCCCTTGGCGCCGCCACAGTGGGTGACGCCCAAATTCGGACAGGAACGCAGGAAACCGGATTTTCCGGGGCGCTCGTCGACAACGACGACCGTTTCTGGAACGTCAGTGGTTTCTACGGGTACTTTTACAACGAGAATCTTCAGTTTCTGGGGATTGGGGATTTGCAAGGAGGCTCGGACCAGAGCACAAGGGGAAGCATTGGTCCCGGAGTTGACTGGCATTTCACCGGAGTGGCGACGGATGCTTTCGTTCCTTATGCCGGAGGCAGCTACCTGATCGGCATCGGAAGCGGAGTGCCCGATGCGCTCGAAGGCCATGTCGGTATCAAACAGTTTGTGGCTCGCAGCGTCGCTGTGAAGTATCAGGTGGGATACGGGTTTGACCCGAGCGAGACGAGCGACTCGTCATTTCGCGCCAGCGTTGGCTTGTCGTTCTTCTTCTGATCTTCGGATAACACCGTAGTAAGCGGCAGGAACGATTATGACGGGAAGAAGCCCGGTCCGTGAGAGGCCGGGCTTTTTCTTGTCATAAAGGTTTGAATACGCATCACGGCGAGGCCCCGGCCTCGTTCATGAGTCAACCCGGAGGGTTGCCAGCTTGTCATTTTCCGGGGGTATCGCCCGCATTCGCGGGCTCAACTCCCGGCTACAACCTGTGATCCCTTCGGGATCGGCTTGGCCAACCGATGAAGTTAGCAATGGCATTGCCTTTATGGCGGAGTCCCGGCCTCTTTCATCTTCGCCAAGGTCCATTGGTATTCCTTGGTCACGCTCTCTTCGAGCGTCGCCGGACGGATGGCTTTGGGCAAGACGTTGTAGGTGTAGGTTTCAATTTCCAGGTGTGGACAATCGCCGCTTTGCAACAGCTTGAAAAATTCAGGCGTCAGACAGGGGGCGGTGGTTTGGAGTCCGTCGCCTCCTTCGAAGAACAGAGGGACATGAAAATGCACGCGCAGGACGTCCAGATTCACCCCGGCTTTGGGGAGACCGAGTAAGGCGGCGGGAAGGTCGGACCAACTGACGATTCCGGCGGTTTTGTCTCCTCGCGCTTTGACTTGGTGGAGATAGACCGGCTCGACGAACGGTTCGAGCTTGCGCCATTCTTCCGGCTTCGCCCGCACTTCGAGCGCGTTGCTGAGTTGAACTTTTGAAATGCGAATGCCCGCTTTCTTCAGCAGGCGCCAGGAGTTGGCCAGATCCTCGAATTGGAGGGCCAGGTGGCAGGTGTCAAAACAGACGCCCAAGTGGCGCCGAAGGGTTGATTCCGCTTCTCCCCGGGTGCGTCCGGTTCGTTGCCGAATCAAGTCGATCCCGTCCGGCAGGAGTTGGTCTTCGAAAAACGCAATCGTCTCTAGAGTGGTTTCGAAATAGCAATCCGGCTCCGGTTCGAGGCCGAGATGAATTTCCCGGCCGGTTCGGGTCCGAATCTCGTCCAGCACTAGCACCGTCTCCAGGAGGTTGTTCACCATCGCGGCAGCTTCGCTTTCGCGGTTGATCCAAGATTTGTAGGAGCCGGGCAATGTGCTGATGCTGCCGGTGCTTTCCTCTGGAAGCCACTCGGCCAGGATCGCGGCGAGACGGCAGGTGTAGTTGCGCCGTTTCTCACTTTGCCAGTCGGGTAGGTAGACCTTCTCCTTAACCGCGTCTCCGTGAAACACGTTGTAGGGAAATCCATTGATGGTAAAGGGATAGCACCCCAGACGCTGGAAAAAGTCGTTCGCCTCCTCCCGCAGTGCCCGGGACTCGGTCAGCTCTTCCGACGCGGGATTGGCGATTCGCAGGCCGAGTCCGAACGGTTCTCCGGGAAGAACTTCGTTTTTAATGCGGGCGCTGCAGTTTTCGATCGCTTCCCGTTGCGCCGCCCAAGTCTGGCCCGGGTGGACGTTGAGGCAATAGGTGAGATCGATGCGTGGTTCGCGGGAGAGAATCATAATGACGGAGGCCGAAACGCGCTGTTGGAAACGCTAAAGATAAGGCGAAGCTCCAGTTTTAGCGGAGGGGCGGCGGGAAATAAAGAAAAAGCGGAAAATCTCCCGGGATTACGGGGCCTTTTGGACGGCTCTATTTTCGCTCTTTCGCTCGCGACCGGACCTTCGCCAGCGCCTTGGCCATCAAGGGAAGATCTATTTGGTGGACCTCCTGTTTTCGGCCGAGGCCGTGAGGGAGGGTTACGGTGAGTTCGCCTCCGAGATGTTCCCGAAACTCCTCCAGTCCCTGAAGTAATTCCAGTTGGCCGGCGTCGTTTTTCAGGTCGCATTCCGGATACCAGAGGGGAAAGCCGCTGGCTTCCAGCCCGTCCAAAATCGCCTCCAGTTCGTCCGGGGAGAGCCACCCCTTCAGCTGGGCGTAAACCGAATCCACGGCCAGTCCGGCCGCAACGGCCTGGCCGTGGTGAATGCGATGGTTGGACAAGGTCTCCAGACGATGCGCGCTCCAATGGCCAAAATCGAGTGGACGGGCCTGTCCCATCTCGAATGGATCTCCCCCGCTGCATATGTGGTGCAAATGAAGTTCCGCACAACGGCGCACGGTTTCCTCCATCACGGCTTCGTCCCGTTCTCTGAGGCGGACCGCGTTTTCGCGGAGATACTGGAAAAAATCCTTGTCCTTGATGATGGCCACTTTGAAGGCCTCGGCGACCCCCCCGATCCAGTCGGCGTCAGGCAAGGTGGTCAGAAAATCGAAGTCATCGATCACCGCGAAAGGAGGAGCAAAGGTGCCGATGGCATTTTTGACCCCATCCAGGTTGACGCCGTTTTTCACCCCGACCCCGGCGTCATTTTGGGCCAGGACCGTCGTCGGCACCCGGATGAGCCGAAGTCCGCGGTGGAAAAGGGCGGCTCCGAGGCCGACCATGTCGAGGGTGGCTCCGCCTCCGATCGCGACCACGAAGGAGTGGCGGCAAATGCGGTGGTCCATCGCTGCGCGAATGACTTCGAACACGCGTTCGGGATCATTTTTGGCTTCCTCGCTGCCGGAGACGATGCGGGGTGGCGCCACCAGGTTGAGCTGGTCCGAGTGGAGGCCGAACCAGTTGGCTATGTCATCGGATAAATCGGGGAGAGCCTCTGCGACTCCACCGTCCAAAAAAACGATCACTCGATGGCGTCTGGTCTTTTCGTGTCGGCGACAAACTTCAACGAGCAGGGAATTGGCGGGATGAAAGAGGCCACGCGTGAAGAACACCGGAAATTCGAAACTAACAGAAATCTTCTGCTCGATTTTCGACCGCTTCTTTTTTTCCTCCAAAGTGTCCATCTCGCCTGATCGTTGCCACTCCCGACGACAATTGCAAAACCGATATCGCCCTCATGGCAGGACCGAGTTCGCCGACGACCTCTCCGAGCACAGCTCTCAGTCGTCGAGTCGCTCGCGAAGCTCGTCGAAGAACGCCTCGTAGTAGGCCTCGGATAAGGGGCGTTCAAAGGTCATGGGACCGTGACGCGGCAGGTATGTTTCTTCGAGCAGGCTTCCGATGATGGTTACGCGGACCTGTTCGGGGGCTTCTTCCGTCACCGAAATCCGGATGCGACGTTGGGCGGCTTCATCGATGTGGCGGTCGGTCCGGATAGGGGACAGGGCCTCGAGGCGTCCGGCGGCCGGTTGAACCACCTGGAGTTTGTAGTTGTGGTCATCGAAAAGCGCCCGGATCTCCGCGAAAGCAACGTCCGCAGGCACGTCAAAAACCTCCTCTCCGGAAGTCGGACGGGCAAACGGCCCCGTTTGGCAAGCGGCCAGAAAGAGGAGGGCAATCGCGCCCAGGATAGGAATGGTCCAGCCTCGTTTCATCATCAGACAACGGAAAGAAAAGACCGGGTGACGCGTCGACCGCAAACGGGCGTCAGGGCCTTTGAGTTCGTTGTTTTGCTAGAATAGACGTTACCACGTGGGTGGCGTCCGCGCGAGTGCAACCGTCCGCATGGACGGGGAGGATGCAAAATCCGGAAAATCCCAAAGGGGGGACGTTACAACGAGGCGTCGTATTCGTCCGCCGATTGGAGAGAGTCGAGTTCCGAGCTATCGCTCAGTTTGATTTTGATGAGCCAACCGTTTTCGTAGGGAGATTGATTCAGAATCTCGGGCGCGGTTTCGAGTTCTTCGTTGACCGCGATGACTTCTCCGGCGGCCGGCGCGTAGATGTCGGAGGCGGCTTTCACCGACTCAACCACTCCAAAGGAGTCGCCCTTTTGTAGGGTGTCTCCGACTCCGGGCAATTCCACAAACGTAATGTCGCCCAGACTGTTCTGGGCGTAGTCGGAGATTCCGACAGTGGCGGTGGAGTCTTCGTCGACTTTGATCCACTCGTGACTCTTGGCAAATTTCAGGTCCTTAGGTGTGTTCATATGTATCTGTGGCCGCGGGTTCAGTCGCGGCGGTAAAAGGGAGGTTTGACGAGTTCGAGTGGTTGGCTTTTACCCCGGATCTCGACGCTCAAGGGGTCCGAGAGATTGGATCGGCCCACCAGCGCGGTGCCGATTGCCTCATTGAGGACGGGTGAGAGGGTGCCGGAAAGAACGCCACCGACCTCGCGCCCATTGGCTAGAACCGGGGTGTCGGCGCGAACGATGCGCCGGTTACCGGTTTTGAAATAAACGACGGTTTGGTCGGGGCCGTCTTCTTTTTGAATCAGGAGAGCCGCGCGACCGATGAAATCATCTTTCTTCAGTTTCACGGTCCAGGCCAGGCCGGCCTGGATGGGGGTGATCGCGTCGCTCAACTCGTGGCCGTAAAGAGGAAAACCGGCTTCGAGGCGGAGGCTGTCCCGTGCGCCGAGTCCGACCAGCTGGAGCTGGTGGGAGGAGCCGGCTTCCAGGATGGCCTCGGCGACGTTCTCGGCTTGGGCGGGAGGGAGAAAGAGTTCGAACCCATCTTCTCCCGTATAGCCGGTTCGGCTGATCGTCGCGGCCGCGCCGGCGACTTTTCCCTCGGTAAACGTATAGTATTTCAGAGAGTCGAGCGGGGTTTCCGTCAGTGACTGAAGGATTTGGATCGCCTTCGGTCCCTGGAGGGCGAGGAGGGCGTAGTCATCGGAGACATCCTGGACCTCGCAGTCGAAAGTGGCGGCTTGTTCCTGAATCCACTGCACATCCTTCGTGATGTTCGAGGCGTTCACGCACAACAGGAAATCATCGTCGCCGCGCTTGTAGACAAGCAGGTCGTCCACCGTTCCGCCACTGGGATAACACATGGGCGAGTAAACGGCTTTCCGGTCGGGCTGAGTGCTGATGCGATTGGTCAGGAGGTAGTCGAGGAACTTTCCGGCTTCGGGGCCTTTGACGATAACCTCTCCCATGTGGCTGACATCGAACAGACCGGCCGTTGAGCGCACCGCGCGATGCTCTTCAAGGATGCCACTGTATTGGACCGGCATTTCCCAGCCCCCGAAATCGACGAATCGGGCGCCGTTTCGTTGGTGGAACCCGAAAAGGGGGGTCCGTTTTAGCGAGGGAGTTTGAGTCGATTCGTCGGAATTTGTCACGATAGTCTTGAAAAGGGAAAGGCCGCGATCCCGGATGAGCGGGGTCGCGGCGCGAGAAAAGAAACGTTTGCCGAGGCAGAAATTACCGGTCGTAAAATTCCAGCAGACGGGACAGAATGTAGCGGTGTTCATCCACGCGGATTTCGCGGGCTTCGAGGCGTTCATCCAGCGCGACGACCTTGGAGGCCAGCTCGCTCACCGCGTTTTCTCCCGCTTGTTCCGGCAGGTCGATAGGGTCGAGCCTCACATTGATGCTGGAGGGTGTGAGATCCCGGTGCGCTCCCAGCTGCTCGTCGATATCAAACCGGATAAAACGGGTGGTCTGCTCGTTCGGAACGGTGCGCAATGTCACGCTTTCGGACACGTAGCCCTCTTTTTCCAGCGTGACGTAGTGGGCGCGTTTCCGGGAAAGGGTCGCCGTCATCGGGGTGGTCCCGATCTTCTTGCCACTGACGAGAACCGTCGCACCCAAGGGAGACGAAGTGATTTCGACCCACTGATTAGGGCCATGGCTCATAGTGGCGCACCCTGTTGCAAAGAGCGCGGTAAGAATGGCTAGAGAAAGAAGCCCGGTAATTTTCTTCATATAGATGGATAAAATCAGGTTTAAAAAAAAAGGCGCGGGCAGAAGGCATGCCTCAGAAAGAGCCCGTTCAGTTTGAAATAAGGTTTTACCGGAACGAATCGTCAAGGCAAGAACGAAAACCGGGTAATGCATTCGGAAAACTTTTTGGAAATCGGCGCGGGAAATCGTCCCCGTAGCCGCGCCGGGATGCCAGCTCCTGTAGCTGCGCCCGTTAGGGCGTGGACGAATGGCCCACGGACCACCGCCTGACGCCTGTCCCGTGCGCGCCGGGAGCGGCAACTACCGGACAGTGGGGCATTGATCAAGTATTTGTAAAACGGGGCTTTTCGCGAGGTCGGGGCTTTACCGAAAGGGGCCGTGAGCCTAGAAAAGGGGCTTCTTTCTTTCTTCCGCAAAATTTTTTCAGGGGAAAGCCGGGCGGCTATGTTGTTTCCAGGTAAATATTGGTCAGCATACTGGCGACTGATTCGAGTGTCAGCCGGAATGGGGGCATTGGGAGGTCTAGCCTGGGGCGCTTTGGTGTCGTTGGGCCTGTATGAAGGATACGCCGAACTTGTGTTGGCGATGGTGATTTTCGGCCCGGTCGGGGCGGTTTTTCTTCTCCATGGCCTCGGGATTTTTTATGCGGTGGCGCTGCGTTGGCAGGCCGCGCTGAGAAACGAATCGGAGGGGGGTGCGGCGGCGACGATCGGAAGTGTGATGGTCATCGGCGGACTGTTTCTGGCCTCCGGCCTGTTTTTCGTAAGCCTTTCCGTAAACGCGATCCTGGCCATCTCCGCGCGTTGAATTGATCGCTTGTCTTTAATCGATTGGCGGTTGAGCGTCTTCGTGTGATGAATGGCAAACTGCGCTGGGAGCTGACTTCAGATCTGTTGCGGACCCCCTGGCTTTCGGGCGGGGAGGCGGATCGCTTCGCCGTGCGTTTCGCTGAAGTGCGAAAAACCATGCGCGGCGGACAGGACGCGGTGCTGGCGGCGGAGGAGAACCCCGTTGATTTTTTGGCGGTGGTCTTCGCGGCGCTGCTGGCGGACCGGGCGGTAATACTTGGGAATCGCGGCTGGGGAGCGGAGGAGTGGAGGCAGGCGCTTGAAGTGCGCGACCGGGGCTTGTCGCCCGGAGAGATCCTGATCGCCACCGGCGGGAGCGGGGGGCGACTCCGCTTCGCGCGTCACACCTGGCGGACCCTGGCTGAGTCCGCGAATGGGTTTGCCCGGTTTTTTGACGGCGGAGGCATTCAGAGCGTTTGCGTGCTGCCGTTGTTTCATGTCAGTGGTTTTTTGCAGGTCATCCGGGCTCTGGTCTCGGGCGGCCGAGTGGAGCTTCATTCGTGGGAACGGATGGTGGCGGGCGAATTGCCGGAGCTGCGAAACGGGTTTCTGTCTTTGGTGCCGACCCAGTTAAGGCGGTTGTTGAAAGGGAAAACCCACGTCTCGTGGCTGCGGAATTTGGCGGCGATTCCGTTGGGCGGGGCGGCGCCTTCCGCGGAGCTTTTGGAGGAGGCGGCGAATCTGGAACTTCCGGTGGTGCTGAGTTACGGGGCAACGGAGACCGGTGCGATGGTGACGGCGCAGCATCCGGGCGATTTCCTGGGCGGGGATCGCACCAGTGGCCGGGTTTTGCCTCACGCGACCGTGAGAATCGTCGATGCCGGTGGGAAGGAAGTGCCGGCGGGAACGAAGGGACGGATCCGCGTGTCGGGGGCCTCGATCTTTTGCGGCTACGAACCGGGGATTGCGCACCCGTCGGGCGCGGAGTGGGTCTCCGGCGATCTCGGTTTATCGGATGATCGAGGCCGACTGATCGTGACCGGCAGGGAGGACCGGGTGATCATCTCCGGAGGGGAAAACATTTCGCCTGAGGAAGTGGAGGCGGTGTTGTTGGCTTCGGGACGGGTCGAGGATGTTTCGGTTTTTGGGGTGAGTGATTCGGAATGGGGGGAAACGGTGGTGGCGGCGTATGTTCCGGTAAAAGGGACGGGGCCTGAAGTTCTGGAAAGCTGGGTGAAGCGGGAGTTGGCGGCTTACAAGCGTCCGAAGCTTTGGGTGCCTTTGGATGAGCTTCCGAGAAACGCGCAAGGGAAGATCGACCGCCGGGAGTTGGCCGAGCGTTGCCAGCGGCGGAAGTAAGCGTGCTTCTCGCTTTTCATCGGAGTCGATTCTGTGCAGAGTGCTTTTTTTCAGGACACGAACGGAGAATTGAGAGGTATCGATGGATAAGGCAAAGGTGGCGCGGATTCTGGATGAGATCGCGGTTTTTCTCGAATTGCAGGGCGAGAACCCGTTTAAGGTGCGGGCTTACCAGGCCGGCGCGCGGGCGATTGACGCGTTGGAGACGGATCTGAAGGAGCTGGTCGACGGCGGGGAGATCGATAAAGTGCAGGGACTGGGACGGGCGTTGGCGGAGAAGGTGGCGACCCTGGTCGAAACCGGCGAACTTCAGTATTATGAAGATTTGAAGGCGAGCATTCCTCCCGGGCTCATTGAGATGCTGGAAATTCCCGGCATGGGGCCGAAGAAAATCAAAGCGGTTCATGACAAGCTCGGCATCACGACAATGGCGGAGTTGGTGACGGCCTGTGAGGAAGGGCGGGTCCGGGATTTGCCTCGATTCGGGAAGAAGACGGAGGAGAAAATCCTCGCCGGCATTCGGAATCGGGAGGCTTATGCCCGGCGGCACCTATGGTTCGATGCCTCGCGTGTGGCGGAACCGATTTTAGAGGGATTGAAAAATCTCCCCGAAGTGGAGCGGGCCGAGACGGCCGGAAGCCTTCGCCGGGGTCTGGAGACGGTGGGGGATCTCGACTTTATCGTCGGTGCGAGTAAGCCCGGCCCCATTATGGACTGGTTCACCGGCATGCCGGAAGTCCAGGAAGTGACGGCCAAAGGAGAGACGAAATCGAGCGTGCGGTTGGCCGGAGGGATGCAGGCGGATTTGCGGGTGGTGCCGCCGGTTCAGTTTGTCTTTGCGCTGCACCATTTTACCGGATCCAAGGATCACAATGTGCTGATGCGGCAGCGGGCATTGCACCGCGGCTACAGTCTGAGCGAGTGGGGGATTACGCCCAAGGGAGAAGAAGATCAGGCCGGCACGCCCGCCAAAGCGGCTCAGATGGAGGTGGAGACGGAGGAGGATTTGTTTCGATTCCTCGGGTTGAACTACATTCCACCCGAGTTGCGCGAAGGCATCGAGGAAATTCAGGTGGCGGAACGGGAGCCCCTGCCAAAATTGCTGGAGGCGGAAGATATTACCGGCGCGTTCCACAATCACACCACCGCGTCGGATGGGCACAACACCTTGGCGGAAATGGCGCAGGCGGCCGGCGATTTGGGTTGGAGCTACCTGGGGATCGCGGATCATTCGAAGGCGAGTTTTCAGGCGAATGGGTTGGATGAAGCCCGCCTGGAACGGCAGATTGAGGAGATCCGACGATTGAATGAGGACGGGACGTTGCCGGTGCATCTATTCGCGGGGGTCGAATGTGACATTTTGCCCGACGGCCGGCTCGATCTTGAAGACGCGGTGTTGCAGAAGCTCGATTATGTGGTGGTTTCGGTGCATTCGGTGTTTGGGCAATCGGAGGAAACCATGACCGAGCGGATCATTCGGGCGATCGAGCATCCGTGTACCACGATGTTGGGGCACGTTACCGGGCGGTTGCTGTTGATGCGGGAAGGGTACCAGGTTAATCATTACAAGGTCATAGACGCCGCGATCGCCAACCGGGTGATTGTAGAAATCAACGCCCACCCCCGGCGTCTCGATATGGACTGGCGGTTCTGGCACCGGGCGGCGGAAAAAGGATTGATGACCAGCATCAATCCGGATGCCCACACCACGGAAGGGCTCTCTCTCTACCGGGCGGGGGTGACCGTGGCGCGCAAGGGGTGGCTGACTCGTGAAAACGTCTTGAATACGCGCTCCCTGGAGGAGGTGAAACGTTATCTGGCAAAGTGACGGCGCCTGATGATGGCGCTTCGTCAATACCGTTGCATGGAAGGGTCGAGTTTCTGAGCCCAGTCGTCGATGCCGCCGGCGACATTGGAGACGTCGGAAAAACCTTGTTTCCGGAGGAATTCGGTTACTTGAAGACTGCGGGCGCCGTGGTGGCAGTGGACGAGGATCTTCTTGTCGCGGGGAAGGCTTTCGAGGTTTTCCGGAACGGTTTGCATCGGCATGGCGACACTGCCTTCGATATGGCAAATTTCCACTTCGTACGGTTCCCGGACGTCGAGCAATACGGTGTCCGGATGGTTTTCCAGGAGGTGTTTCGCCTCCGCGACATCTACTTCGAGCGGTGTGGTTTCGTCGTTCATAATCGTTTCGGTATCCGCGCCGCTGGCGGGCGCGCAGGTGTGGTCGTAGGTGGCGGGGCGGATTGAGTCGATTTCGGGGGAGTTTCCGCACAGCGGACAGGCGGGATCTTTTTTCAAACGGATCGTCCGGAAACCGGAGCTCAAGGCATCGATCACGAGCAGCTTGCCGCGCATCGATTCGCCGACGCCGAGGATGAACTTGATCGCCTCCATCGCCTGCATGCTCCCGACCATGCCGCAAAGTGCGCCGAATACGCCCGCCTCGGCGCAGTTCGGGACGGTTCCGGGAGCGGGTGGGCGGGGGAAAAGACACCGGTAGCAAGGGCCGCCTTCGGCGGTGTCGAAGAGGGAAACCTGTCCCTCGAAACGGAAAATGCTGCCATAAACCAACGGCTTTTTGGCGAAAAAGGCGGCGTCGTTGTTGAGGTAGCGGGTGCCGAAATTGTCCGATCCGTCCACGATCAGGTCGTATTGCTGAAAGAGGGCGACACTGTTTTCCGGGGTGACGCCCTCTTCATGGAGATGGATCCCGATTTCCGGATTGAGAGCCAGGAGTTTGTCGCGGGCGGATTGGGTCTTCGGGTCGCCAATGGAAGCCGTGTCGTGGATGATTTGGCGCTGGAGGTTGTGGGCTTCGACCCGGTCGAAGTCGGCGATGCCGAGGGTTCCGACTCCGGCGGCGGCCAGGTAGAGAGCGACCGGACTCCCGAGACCGCCCGCTCCGATCACCAGCACGCGGGCGGCGGCCAGCTTTTCCTGACCCTCCATCCCGACTTCCGGCAGCAGGATGTGGCGGCTGTAGCGAGCGATTTGATGTGATTCGAGTTTGCCCGGTCTCATGAGTGGATGTGCGTCGGTCGTCTGGTATGTGCGGTGTAATGGACGAGAATGATCCTGAAGTTATGCAGAAGGCGGCGAAGAGTTCAAACCAACACCTGATCTGAATTGGAAGGACCCCGCATACGACCCGGAAAACGGGGCATCAAGCTTCGGAGTGACGGAGACAAAGAATCTCTCAAACGATCGGAAATCAGCGCCATCGTGCAGGGAGAAGCCCGCATTGGCTCGTTTTCTCGCTTCCTTCTGATCGCGAATCCTTCTACAATCGCTTTCTCATGAAAACCAAAGATCGAGCGGCAGGCGCTGTTATGGGCGCGTTAATCGGGGACGCGCTTGGCGTCGGACCTCACTGGTATTACAATCTCGACGAAATGAAGCGGGATTACGGCGAGTGGATCAACGGCTATACCGATCCCAAACCGGGGCGCTACCACGCCGGTCTCAAGGCGGGCCAGCTCTCGCAGGCCGGCATCATTCTGGTCATGCTCTTGCGCTCGGTGGTCGAAAACAACGGCTACGTCGAAGGCGATTTCTGCCGCCGCCTTGACGAGGAACTTTTCCCGCGACTCGACGGCAAACCGATGAGCGGACCCGGAGGCTATACCAGCCAATCCATTCGCGAAGCCTGGCGGCGGCGCGTCCAGCAAAAGAAATCGTGGAAGGAAACCGGCGGCCACGCCGACACAACCGAAGCCGCCGAACGGGCCCTGGTTCTCGCCGCACGATACGCGAAAACCCCGGCGAAGGTGGCTGAAACAGTTTCGACCAATTGCGTGCTGACTCAGGCCGACGAGGCAATCGTCGCGATGACGACCGCTTACTGCTCCACGCTCGCGCTTCTCATCGGCGGGGAAAAGTTGGATACGGATATCTCCGGCAAATTGATGAACCTGGTGAAAGCCGGTGATCTTCCGTTTCACGCCATGACAGGCGAGAACCTCACTCCCCCCAAGCCCGGCGATCCCGCTCCGCCCCAGGCAGGACGTTTTTCGTCGCCCGATGCTTTGCTAACCCCCTCTTACATCGCCCGGGCGGCCGTTGACCCGGCAATCATCATCGAGCCTTCCTGGAAAGTCGCGGTGGTTTACGGAATGCCCTGCGCCATTTACCACCAGCTTCCGGCCGCCTATTTCCTCGCGGCGCGGTTTCACGACGATTTTGAAAACGGCGTCCTGCACGCGCTAAACGGCGGCGGACAGAACCAGGCCCGAAGCATTCTCACCGGCGCCCTGATCGGTGCCCAGGTCGGCCTCTCCGGGATCCCGGAAAAATTTCTCAACGGCCTCGAAGAAGCCGCCGCTCTGATCGACCTCGCGAATCGATTGGGCGAACAGGCAGGCGGTCCCCCGCACCTGTAGCCTCGGCGGTTCGCAGTTGCAGGGGGCAAGCCGGAGGTCGTCCGACCAAATGCGACGAAGACTTTTTCACGAAAGCCCCAAAGCTACATTGTGTGCTGCAGGGGGAACAACGGAGCCTGGACTTCCAAGTCCGGGGAGTAAAAAGAGCACGCGATTTTTCTCAGTAATCGACGCACATTTTCCTAATGCGTGGCTGAAAAAGTTTGACCACTTCCAGCTGTGCCCGGGGTGCCCGAGTGGTTGATTGACATGCAATAACCTGTGCTTCAGCATAAATGTCATGCTTTTATGGATATGTTCATTTGTGACGAAACCCGTTACTTTACACCATGTAGCCGCAGCTTGTTTTTTTGTCGGGTTTGTGACTTCTGATTCGATTGCGGCCGACGCCCCCGAAGGGCCGGTCGCCGGAGGAATCGCCGACGGGCCGGCTTTCGTCGTCGAGTCGGAGCCCGACCGCGCCCTCCGCTTTTCCGCAGGCACCGATGTCGTTTCGTCGTATGTGTCGCGTGGATTGCTTTTTTCCAATCACGTGTCGATTCAGCCCTGGCTGGAGGTCGATGTTCCGGTGTTTGAGCCCGACCATGACCGGTTGGATGACTTCAGCTTGTTCTTCGGGAACTGGAATTCGATTCAACCGGGAAGTGCGGTGGAAGGAGAGGCTCGCACGGGGCGGCAAAGGCGGCTGAGGGACTGGTTCGAAGCCGACCTTTACGCCGGTGTGCGTTTCGAGTTGGCTGAATCTTGGGCAACCTCCCTGCGCTTCAATTATTACACCTCCCCCTCAGACTCCTTCGCGGATGTTCACGAGCTCGACTGGCGTTTGAATTACGATGATGCCCACCTGTGGGCGGATGCGGAAGGCTTCGCCCTCAATCCATCGCTTCGTGTCGCAAAAGTCACCCGGAACCGGCCGGGGCCGCCGACCTTATATGTGGAGGCCGGATTGCGGCCGGGAGGGCAATTGGCGGGACTTCCCGGAAATCTAAGTGTCGAGGTACCGTTGATTGTCGGATTCGGGGCGGACGGGCAGTATGAAACGGCGGACCAAGA
>LFIK01001482.1_pt1 | contig 18639 bp, 15 predicted proteins | sample 643401 | NCBI WGS metagenome assembly LFIK01 (sample SAMN03777447, study PRJNA286221) | soda lake metagenome | biome: soda lake; feature: Kulunda steppe; material: water; isolation source: sample T5-Br brine of Lake Tanatar-5 | place: Russia: Kulunda steppe | collected 2010-07
CACACACACACACACACACACACACACACACACACACACACACTCACTCTCACACACACACATTACACAAACACACACCTCTCGCAGGCAGAAAGTGTCACAGCCTTCATCCACTCCCTCACCCTTGACATTGACAAGGAAGACAGCTTCGAGAGGCTTGCATCCTTTCCGAGGGCTGCAACTCTAAAGAAACTCAAGCTGGCTGTGCCCGCAAGCTCTTTCTCCAGTCCTTTTAATTGCAATTCCACTTATCTTCCTGATATTGTGTGTCTGATCCTTTGCAATGCGCCCTCCTATTTGACCAGCACAGTCACAGATCTGATCATTGAGGTAAGTCTCCAAGCACAAGCTGCGCTAGCCTGTTCTTTGATATTATGAGTTTTGGGGATAGTAAACCCCTGGGCTTGGGAATTCAATTATTTAAGCTTTGAGTGTAAAGCTCAGCTGAACAACCACTGAAAGCTCTGGCACTTGCATCCTTAGCCCTTTGATGCAAGCAGTCTGCCACGTCCTGCACAATTTACCTGCCTGTGCACCATTACTGGAACCCTTTGGTCAAGGCACCCAGCTTGGTCAGTTTCTCTATTATGTTAATGCCTCCTGCTCTTCTGGCTTTAAACGTTGCTTGCTTTTGCCGCCAAAAGCTCCCTGATTGCCCCAGACTTGCCTGTGTTAAAGCCGCTCCCCTAATGGAATTCAGTCTCAAGGGCACGCTATCCGCCCTGCTTGGAAATGGACTGCAGGGTTGCATCCCCTCTGATGTGGATCGAGTTCCAAGATGTGCACAAGCGCTGCGGACGCGATTCCCACACCTCTCCAGACTTGAACTTCCCATCTGCATTGAGCTCCAGCCCTTTTACAAAGAGTTGTTCATGGAGTCATCAGACATGACGCAGCTGTTCAACAAGCAGCTGCGCACACTGAAGCTAAACGCCAGTGATACTCACGACCCCGTAATGCTATATATAGAGCCCATTCTGCCCTTAAGGAACCTGAAGAGTCTGGAAATCGTGCTTCAAGGCAACACTGTTGGTTTGTGCTCGCAGGGTGGGTATCCAGTGCAGCATGGCTTGTGCTCTATGCTTGCCTTGTAGCCTGTATTAGTTGTAGGACTAAGTAGGTCCAGCACAGGGTGTGTGGGGTGCCTGCTCACTGTGGTGGCCTGGCAGTGCAATGGGCGAATGGAAGCATACACGCCTATCAGCACAGAAGGCACGCTTGTGGACGATTGAGGATGTCCTGGTCACTCCATTCCATGTTACAAATAGACAACACAATTAGCAACATACCTAATCTGCTGCATGCTGTGTTAGGTGAGCTTGCAAAACTGTCCGAGCTATCGCTGTTGGAGCATTTAACGGTGAGGGCTAGCCTATCTTATCATGACATGTAAAGCCAGAGGTATTAGGTTGCTTGCTGCAGCTTGTGCATTGCCGCCAGGCCTGAGCAAGCGTTCAGGTCAAACTGGCATGGAAAGGGGAGCAGCAATCTCTTGCAAGTGGGAACAGTGTAAACTCATTACCTTCCTGCTTGCACGCTTTACAACGCCCCAAGCCTGCAATGCCTTGGTGTGAGAAGGTTCGTCCCAGCTTTACCTCTGAATGAAAGGAAAAAACATAGGATGCTGCCTTGGAAGGCAAGTGTGCCTGCATCATTTGCCTCATCATCTCACTTTCCAGCAAGCCAGGGCATCACCCAGAAATGCCACCTCAATGCCGACATCTGTTAAGGGTGATCAATGATTGTACCCTCTCAATGCTTATACTTGCCTGCAGCTCGGGTATGAGCGTCTTGCACCCAGCTCAGGACTGCAAGAATTGCTCCATAGTCTGCCCATGTTGAAGGAACTGCAGCTTGGCACGCTGCCCAAGTTTCTTGACTCCTTGACTTCCTCTTCAGTAGAGCTCTTCTGCATAGGCAGCGTGGCGCTTGCTGAGTACCCCAAGCTCATGATGCTGAACAAGTTCAGCTCTATGCCACTTTGCAAAGCGGTGAGGGTGTTGCGCCTTCACATCGATTGCAGTTCTACCCGAGCTTCCACGGACCTGGTAAGGAAGCTTGCACCCTATAATGGATGCGTGCATGCATCCATTCAGGCATCTGGTGGCACAAGCCAGTCAGGCACAAGGCCAGTGCCATCTGGTGCCATTTAGGCAGCTGGTGGCACAAGGCCAGTCAGGCACAAGGCCAGGCAGCTGGTGGCACAAGGCAGCTGGTGGCACAAGGCCATTCAGGCATCTGGTGGCACAAGGCCAGGTGTAAACCCTGTCACGTTGGATGGTTTTAAGAATAGAGTGCATGACAACAAGGCCAGGTGTAAAACCTGTCATGTTGGATAGTTTTAAGAATAGAGTGCATGACAACAAGACAAATGTATCTGCTGGTTTGGCTGATAGAAGGCTATGGCATGTTCTTGCTGGGCTTTTGGAGGCTTACTCAGCGTTAAAAGAGCACCCTGCTTGGTTAGACCTTGGAAGTCATGTTTTGATGTGTATAACTCGCTAAGTGTACCTAACCGCTATGCAACTCTAACATGGACATTGTAAATGCATAAGGAACTGCATGGACGTGTGATCCACCAACACAGCAAGGTTGCATGCAGAGCTGGGATGATTCCATGCCCAGCTTGCCAAATGTTGCGTGGTGAAGTGAATACAATAAGGATCAATGTGACGACATCGATCGGCTGCCCTTTTGGATGTTTCTCAGAGGAGCCTTACTTCCTGACCTGTCGAGACAAATTTGGACAGCTGGGCCTGTCTCCTGCACAGGCTGGCGCATTTCAGTCTCCTTGGACCCTTGTGGGAAAGCATCTCTGCTGCTGCTTTTTGGGCCAATTCCTTGCTTTGCCTGACTCCTACGTCCTTGCAGGTGTCTACCATAACTGACAAAACTGAAGTTGTTGTACCGCGCTTAGATTTTGAGCACTGTGCTCTCTTTATAAACATGGGCGGCTATAACGTGGGCATTCCTGATGCTATTTACTCTGATGGCACGCCTCAGTTAAACCCTTCCGACATGAACCTTGGCTCTCTCTGGAATTCGTCAATCCCCATTACAGCCATGAGAAGCATTGCTTTTTGCCAATTCCGTTTTGGCCCTGGAGAATTCAATTTTAATGGAGAAGAAAGCTTGACAGAAGAAATTGACTTCACGGACTGCAAGTAAGTGGCTTTTGCATACAGCGTGTGAGTGCAGGGGGTGGTCACTGGTTTCTGGAGCTTAGGGTGAATTCTTGGGCAGGTTTAGCAGTGCGTGCCAGGATGCTGGGCACACAATTGGACAGTAAACCCTGTTTCTTTGCATCTTGGCATGCGCTGCCGAAATTCACCTGACGTAAGGTTAAACTTTAAGAGTAAACTTCAAGGAACGTCGACAATCTGGATTGCACAGAGCAATAAACTAATAAAAAAATAATGGGATGGAAAGGTGCAGGGGCTGTGGAATTGTCTTTCAGTCATTTACCTTGGGCAAAACGGGGTTTAAGGGTGAAATATACAGTCCGGTTACTGGACCCTCCCAGATCCGGCCGGATGTTTCTCTCAAACCTAAATAGGGTTGCAGATAAGTCCACGATGATGTATGTTTGTTACATGATGGCCACCTTTGGGGATCCTTGGGCCTAGCCTGCATGCAACAAATACAGCTATTGCCAGCTTCCAGCCCCTCTGCCTCTGACCTAGGGCATGGGTCAAGCGTTGCGAAAAAAATATCTAAAACCTGCGCATGAAAACCCCAATGCGTTCAGCGCGGAACTCCCCCTGGTGTTTCTTGTGTTCCTGCTCAGCCTTGCTTAGCGAAGCACTTGCCTGCACTCCTTAGCAGTTGCAAGGCGTTGTGCGCAATTGCTGCTGAATTTCTGTCAAGCTGGCACTGCGCTGCTGCTGCTGCTGCTGCTGCCTTACTCTGAGCATCAACAGCCAGGGCTCTCATCCAGCCTGGACTCTCATCCCATCCAGGACAGGCTGCAGGACTGCTTCATCCGCTGTGCACTTAACTACCCCACAAATTGGATTAATATGCAGGAAGTGTCCTGATGCAGGAAGTGTCCTGATGCAGCGAAAAAGGCAACTTGTGCTGGTAAAACTTGTCTTTCAGCTCGATGATCTTGATATTAACCCACTCCTTCCCTTTTTTCTTGGCAATTTGCATACGTATGTGTGTGTACATGTAAGAATGCATTGGGGTGGTGACAGGTGGCTGTGGGGGCAGTTGAGGGCCCACAAGCCCCCCCTGATCTCCCCAGCTTCTACCCTCAAAAATGACCCCTAAATGTGGACGTGTTGAGTACGTGCGTTGTTTGTTTCATACGTGCATTGGTCTGGGCAAATGGACACATGACCCAACCCTGCTTACAAATTATGAGTCTCCCTTGAAAGAAGCTTTGAAAGGTGCAGCGGTAGGGCCCCAAAGAAGTTTGGGAAAAGGAAACCCCAAAAGATAGCCTAATAATATCCCCCTGATGTGACTGAGTGGATATGTAAAATCAAACTGGGTTTTTGATCACTACAATTTGTTTGGAAGCGGCTACTGCATACTTGACCTGTGCATCTACCTAAGTTGTGCTTTAGGCAGGCCTCTGACTTAATGCGGGTGCCAATCTGTAGCCCCCCAGCTCAGCAGACATGCAGCTGTGAGTAAGATTCGTCTAGACCGTGAAGGAGGGTTTCTAGAAAGCTGGGGCAGAATAAGCCAATTTCGTTTGAATAAGGCAAGGGGACGTGTGGGGGGGAATTTAACAGCACAGTCTAAGAGTGAGTGTGGATCTAGGGCAACTTGCAAACTTTATTGCTTGCTCGTCAACCCCTTCTTTATCCCATAAAATGATAAGAGGCGCTGATCTGCACCTTTAATGTTCCTTGTCCTGCATCTGCACCTCAACTAGACCTGATGCTGTTATTGCTAGCTAGTGAGTCAGAAACCCGGATGCCAATCCTACTCAAGTGTATGCCGATTGATCACTTGCAGCAGGCATCCAGTTGTCCTCTGACAAACCAAACCTCTGGCAAATAAGTTTTGGCACCACACAAAAATGTCGGTGTAAATTGCTGCTGCTTTGGCTTTGTAAGTCCAGTTGATCACAACCTGAGTGTGCTTATAGGATGATATTACAGAAACTGCTTACAGATCCCCCTCATTCGCTTTGTCTGACTGAAATGGGAATCTTCAGTGACTAGGCTTTGACACAGATTAGATAATGCCCTTAGCTTGGTGGGAAACTGCACAAAAGTGTACAGATTGTCAGCACATAGTGCAGAGGTCTCAGTAGCATCTATGCTTGCAAAGCTTTCCTCAGTCCTGCCAAATTTCTGGCTGAGTCTAGAGCAGGCTGGGCTTAGGAAGCACGCTCGCAGACATTGGGAAAATGAGAAACGCCTTAGAGCGCGCTCAAATTTTGTATGCGCAGAGTGGCAGAGAGGGTAGGGGTGATATTCTGCTTTGGAACATATGGGTGGGCAAGCTAGGTTTGTCCAGAATTATGCCAACGTGGAATTATGCCCACAATAAATGAGGTGTTGTATGCTGCCGGAGGATCGATTGTTGCGACGCACAAGCAAAATGCCATTTTCTTCAGGAATATGGGGGATAATGAAAGTGGCCACGGCCACTCTGTTATGCCAGAGAGGAGATTTCGATGTAAGTATTCGACATTATGATAGTATGCCTTAATCCTGTGCGTCAGACTCAGACCCAAGTGGCGCATGTCCGTCAAATTTAAGCAGATAATTTTGGCCTACCAGGTTGTCCTACTTCCAACTTGCACATTGGGCAAAGTGAAGGCCTGTATGTATGCATGCATGCCTTCCACATGCACTTCTGTTGAATATGATAATACTGACAGCAGGAAGGCAGGGGGCAGGCAGGTCAGCAGAAGAGAAAATTTTTGATTGGAAAGGCCACTGAAGCCCCAACATGAAATATACGTTAATGCTACCAAAATGCAGCAAATCCAAGTTGCAAATTTGCTGGTGCTGATGCTGATGCTGCCGCTATGCGTTGTACCTCTGCAGCTTGGCAAGCACTACCCTGCTTGAGGCTGTAAGAAGCTTCCCTAGCCTCAAGCGCTTGAGGTTGGAATTCAAGACGAATGCAGGAGAGGCCTTGGTTATACTGGCAGCTTGCATGCTACAAAGGTGAGGCACACCATAACTTGCACATGATGTATCTTTTGTGGAGACACATTGTACCCATATTTGCAGCTAAGAGAGAAATGGCCTTAAGCCCTCTCTCTCTGGAAGGTTCAGTCTCACCTGTGCTTGCGCAAGGTGGCCACCTCTGAAGCTCACAGCTCCTACATCTCCCTTGCAAAGTCCAATATAGAGGTGTGCAGCGGTCCAAAGCCATGGCATCTATGCACCTGAGATTTTGGAGCGCTGGAGGATCAGGGCATGCTCGTGAATGCACCTCCTGCCTGCAAATTGGGCCAGACCTAGCCCTGAGGGCCTCAGTGGCTACCACTACCAGATTTCCTTGTGCAAAATATTTGGAGCATCTTAGGCTACTTTGCGATCATAGCAGGTGCAGGTGGATATCAACAGGGCCTTGGAAGCTGAAGGTTGGAAGTAAAGGGATGCTTTGTGTCCCCCATGTTTGCCATAGCAAGACTGAGCTTCAAGGGAAGCATCAAGAGTGTAGTGCGCTTAACAAACCCACACTGTTCACGACCTCAGTTGCCAGATGTGCAAACAAGGCCCTTCTCTCTCTGGCCCGCTCCCAATTCCCTCAAAGCTCAGGCGCAAAAGGACCGCAGCTGGCAAGAAAATAACATGAGACTCTGTATGCACTTATAAGCTGAAGGTCTTGAGTTTTAAGAGTTTCTCGCCGACTCCAAGGAAATTCTGGGCCTGTTCGACTAGCAAAGTTTTTGGTCATGGTTGCAGGCCCTGTTGGCCTCCGCTTTACTTCATCCTTCCCTTCTTCATGCACTTGTTTCCTTCAGGGTAGAGCCACTGATAATCATCTTGGGGGAGCGCTACATCAACGGAGATCATGATAAAGAGATGCAAGTTCGCTTTTTGATGAGAGACATGGATGCTATACATAGTACATTTCATGGGCAAGGCGCGACCCCTCGAATCAGACTAGTGTTTGAGCCTTTTCCAAGGTCATCTTCTTACTATCCTCCATACCCTTTAGTGTGAGCCTGCATGACAAAGGGATCCAGCCATGAAATGATAAAATGGTCCTTAATTTTATTGAAGATTAACTTCACGACTCGTTGGAATTAGTATTGGCCGCTGGCCAGGTAGTCAGGCTGCTTAGTTTGTGGCTGGTTACTGGCATCCAAACTGTGATCTATGGTGTACTTCACCTCATAGTATGAGATAGATGAATATCGCTTTTGCTTTGCTTGATGTAATATCAGAGCAATCTGGTTAGGCAAGGTCTTGGCGAAGAACATTAAATCATCATGTTCTGCCAGCTAGGCGCACAGCTACGAACAGCTATGGAGTGACAGGCATGCTATGCCATTTGAAGGGACCCAGGTGACATCATGTTGTACATGTAACAAACATGTAAGATTGTGGCTTCAACATTTATACCCATAAGCCACATAATATGATATGATGGCTTGCCACCATGCAGACCTGGGCACCTAGCAATTGGAGGTGGGAGAGGCCGAGGAAGAGGCAGGCATGGTGCCACTGGTGTTTCCTAGTCTAAATATGGTATTTCAGCATGACAGTAACTGTTGCTTAAAAGTTCTAAACGGATTGCCAGCCGATCACTAGCAATTCAATGTTGGAGTTTGCCACCTTTAATTGGAAGTGAATCATTAACATTTCTTATTACCTTGATCCCAAGCTTTCCATAGCGAGCTAGATGCAGCATGGCATCGGTCTAGATAGACCCGTCACCTCCCTTCACTCTCTAAATATATGCCCCCTGGGGGTGGAGCTCCTTCTCCCCGGGCCTCCCCTTTTCCTTTTGGTGGTCGTCACGACAACAGTTGTAGATTTGCTATTTTAGTAGTTTCTTTTCTTTTGGAGGGCCCTGGCACTTTTGAATTGCGCTTGAGTGCTGCACACCTTACCCTTAATATTGCCAAACCAAAGAAAAGGTAATGATTACCTTGTGGTCTTTCCTTTGAGCCTCATTGTTAGAAACATTCTCTTGAATTCCACACTAATGGAAATAATTTGGATTTAAATTGCATTCATCTCAAGGAGTGTGGCCGCCAGCCAGCAATGCATGCACCAGGTATATATAACTCCCTTTGTACATGCCACTGGAGTCACTAAAGCTGGCGTGATCTTCCGTCCTTCATCAGAATATAAGGTTCTTGGCTTTCTTCAAGCACAATTTGCTTCTCTTCGTTCTTGCCGGTCGTCCTTTCTATTCCCTAGCTTGTCTGTTCCTAAAGCATCCCGCTTAAGCAATCTTCTTTGCGGACATCATGACCATCAGCAAACAGAGCACCCAGAGTCCATGATTGCGCGGTTATGCATTTTAAGCACAGCAATCCAATCATCGAACTTGTAGCCAAGAGAGCTGAACATCATTGTTGACAGTGACCTGACGAGCTTCATCCCAGCTTGTTTCCATTCACCTGCGATCCATAAAAGATACAGAACGAATGAAGTCAGCGCTACATTCCTCTTTGGCCTGTGGTGATATGAGAAATACATCACAGCCTTTGGTCATAAGTGGAAGGGCGTTGATAATGAGAAAGTTTCGCTATCCTATTGTTCCATCTGTTGGCGCCATAATTTTAGCTGTAGTTCTCGTTTATGCCTGTTTAAAAATAAAAACTACGCAAAACTACAGCGCCTACCAGTTGGCGCCTACAGCCCCGCCTGGGTCGACCTGGACGTCTTGAACTATGGCGCCTATGGCGTCTATGGTACCTACCGGAATTTCTGGGGGACCTCCGGAATTGCAGCAACTATGGCAACTATGGCGCCTGCGGCGCCTACAGGAATTTCTGGGTGGACCCCGGAACTACAGCAACTACGGCGCCTATGACGCATATGGCGTCTTCAGGAATTTCTGGGGGATCCCCGGAACTACAGTAACTAAGGCGCCTATGGCGCCTACGGCGTCTTCAGGAATTTCTGGGGGACCCCCAGAACTACAGCAACTACGGCGCCTATGGCGCCTACGGCGTCTACAGGAATTTTTGGGGGACCCCAAAACTACCGCATTAACCCTAACCCTAATCCTAACCCAAAACCTAGCCTACATAAACCGAGAAACATTTTAATCTTAAAATTTAGCAAGCCCCCCCTGCACCCCCCCGCTTTGCGACGGGTGTTGGGCGCTTTTGTGTTAAAACATCATTTCTATTCAATATTCAAATAGATCGCTTTGTAAATCAAATTGTACGCTAGCGAGGGTGGAAGGCCCATAGGCGCCATAGGCGCTGTAGGCGCCGTAGACGCCATAGGCGCGGGGGTTGCGGAGGTGGCTGCCATAGGCGCTTTAGGCGCTGTAGCCGCCGTAGACGCCATGGGCATGGGGTGTGTGGAGGTCAGTGCCGTAGTCGCTGTAGGTGCTGTAGGTGCCATAGTCGCGGGGAGTGCGGAGGTGGATGCTGTATGCGCCGAAGGTGCTGTTGGTGCTGTAGGCGCCGTAGGCGCCTCTGTAGACGCCTACGGCGTCGACGCCAACAGGTGCCTACAGGCGCCTGATCCGTAGGCGCCCTACTGGCGCCTATGGCGCCTGTAGACGGAACTACAGGATAGCATCACTGTATGTTTATAATGGGGCACAGGGGACAACACTCCCAGAAAATCAAAAGGTTTTACATTTCAAATGCAACATTTGTGATGCGCTGCCACAGCCGGAACGTTAAGGCGTTCTATATAAAGGCGTTTTTTGTTTGCGTGGCAGGTTGATGTGCAAGCACTAAGATTGAATAAATGGTAATTTCAATTGAACCAGACCTTGACCAGACAAACTCACTGAGATGAGTTGTAAGCTTCCTGTCCAGCTGCTAAGCATACACCTTTTTCATTTGTATTGCTACCCCTCATGCTTCCTGCTGCTCCTGCTCTTGCTTCAGCCTTGCTTGCACCAATACCCTCACCCCTTTTTGCCTTGCAAATACTACTTGGTTTTGCAAGGTCAGCTCTCAATCCACCGCAATAATGTCATCAATCAGGGTGGTCTCAAAAATTTACGAGCAAGGAAATAAGCCCAGGAGCCAATTGGTTACTTATTGTTTATACACAAGTACAGAACTCGACCAGCCTGTGCTGGGGGCAGTCTCATTCATGAAGTACGATGGCAATGCCTACTTTTGAAAGCATGTGCTCAACACTCGCATTTAATGAAATCTTTCAGTCACAACTTCTGCCACCACTGTCAATACTACTACTTCTGCTGCTTGAGAGATTGAGGTGTTGCTGCAGGCAACAGAATGTGATTTCTTGGTGCACCACTAGATGTTGCCGCTGGCTCAACAGGCGGGGCAGTGTACCTCAGTGCAGCCGCACTTCTCAGAGACAAGGACAATTGGGCACCACTAAATGATGATGCCGCTGGCTCAACAGTTGGGGCAGGTGGGCTTTGCTGCAGCCACACTTCTGAGAGACTTGGACAGTTGGGCAGCACTATAACAGGTGGAGAAGAGTGTTTCGGTCTGCAGTTTCATTCTCACCCTCTCCCTTTTGGCAGCCCATCGGCTGATGTTGCTGCTTCCTTTGCTTCTATAGACTCTGCAGGGGTGCACCATCAATGGTCATCCGTGTGGCAAATGTGCTCCCCCCTGTGGTGCTTGCAGCACTTCTAATTTCAAAGGTTTAGCACATCAACCATTTCTCTCTGATACAGACCAAGTAATTACAGGCTATTTTGTAGTCAAGAAAATGATTGGGCTTCATGAGTAAGCCTCGGGCACAGAAATCCCCTCACTTAATTACCTCTCCCTCATTACGGTCAACTTAGTGCCTCGAGGGCACCAGTCACAGACTTTCAAACTCTTCACATGACCCCCAGCCTGCAGGGCAATTGACCCCTGCATTCTTGCCCATGGGTCTGGAGATCTCAGCACTGTGTGAAATGGAAGATGACGGAATGGTAAAACTAAACCCTTACTAAAACTATTAACTTATGTTAATATGTTATTAACTTACGTTAATCCTGCAATGAATGTTTGGAAATCTGGGGCACTCGCCGGAAAAGTGGTGATAAGCGGTGACTCTACCCAGCATTTGGCTATGCTGCCCGTCTGTTTTGCCTTGAGTGCATAACATCTTCAGTTTTGCCTTATGTGCACCATTCCTTTTGTCACTGACACGCCTCTTCTTTACGCAAATGACACTCGGCGAGACTCAGTGATCCCACATGAGATCCTTGCCTCAAATATGTTCTCCCAAGTGCACAAAGCCGCACCACTACCCTGCTTTAATCCTAACCGTGCAAATGTATTGAGTTGTGCCCTCAGCTTGAGGCCCACAACAAATTAGCCAGAAGCGCTTGGTGAATCTGGTTTGCGCCTTAAAGCTAAAGAAATTGTGTTGACATAATTCTGTGTCATCAGGAGCATTAATCAGTAAACTTTCCAGTGAGAAGGCTGAGCACACACCTGGGCAGGCCGACGTGAGCTGGAGAGGTACTGTTTGATACTAGGGATTTCAGCAATGCGCTCACGGTGGGCCATCAGCAGGGGGTACTGCATGCAATCAAGAGATGCCAGTGGGCTGTCAGCAGATTTCATTGGGCTGCCTGTGCGTTCCACGAGCAAACACTTTCTGCATTAAACAAGCACGCTGCATCAATTACACAACAAAGGTTTCTACAAAGTTGCTCCATTTTTTGTGAGTGTTCGTCAAGTGCAAAAGCATTATTCCCTGATTCAGCCATTTGCTAAGTAATGGTCAGTCTTGACACACTTCTGATTGCTACAGAATCTGCTTTGGCCAGTCAAGGAACCTGCCTGAGTTTCTGCACCTTGCTTAATTCTACATTCCTGAGCATTGTCTAGGCAGTTGGGAACTTAAGTGCAGCCAAGTTATATCCTTGAGATTTCAAGCCTATACTTCAAGAATGCAGACATATGCATGAATGCAGAGCAGGGTTGTGTCATTTGCCTGTTTTTGATTTGCAATGCGTGAATGATTTGTCAAAATTCGAAATACGCTGATGTTTTGATCAAATGTTTGCCTGCGAGCTTCGATAGCGGGCAGAGGAGGGGGAGGCACTAACTCATGCCAGCTGACCCTCCCCCCTTCCCCCCCACCTCCTGATTCCACACATATACATCAAAAAACAATGCTTAATGCTACGTTGTTAACGTGGACTCACTGTAAGGTCCAAACCGAAGCATATAGGTGCATGGTAAGGCCCTTTTTGGGGAGGGTCTTTGAAACCCGCAAATTGATGTGTTACAATCAGCAAATGATTCTCTAAAAATCGAATTCACACATGATTAAGAATGCGCGAATGACAACACCCTGATGCAAAGCTGGTTTTGAATGGCTCCCTGCTGTGTTAAAATTTAGTGCTCCTATAAAGAGTTACACTGCCTCCTTCGAGGTTATTAAGCTGCTCATGCAAGCCAGCAAGCCCAAGGCACATGCTGTTCTGCCTGTTTACTTACGTGTGGCTTGATTTCAGCCTCAAAGATCCTCACCAGGTTGTCAACCATTTGCCTGCAATTCAAGTGCCAAGTGGCGTACATGTTTATTCAAGGTCTCCTTTTAGATAGTGGCATTTCTTTGCGCATTGAAGACAGGCGTCATGACACAGATTTAAAGGTCTGCCCCACCCCCGCAGGATATAAGGCTGAGCAATCTTGCAGCCCGTTCTATTTTTTGAATGTGCACGTCAAGTGCAAGCAGAGTCAACAAGGCTGGCGAATTCAACTTAACTGCAGCGCTCAAGTTTTGTTTTTAAAACGAATTGTGGCTTGGCATCCACCAAATTTACCCACCAGATCATAAGATCACCAATGCAACAGCGGTCACCAGTGATGTAGGGCTTCCCGCTCTTGCGCAAGAACCTGTCGCACCATTTGTTGAAAACATAAAATTAGCACAGTCGTGCTTGCAGGCCGGAACGGCCCAAGGGTTATCCTTGCGGCTCCCTTCTTCAGTTATCTGATACAGGACTAAAGCTGGCGTTCATGGTTCCTGTCTTGTGTGCTGGAAAGGATTAGGTTAACCTGGACAATGACACAGAGTGCACATGTTGCGAAAGCTCAATTACTTCCATGGGGCGTGCGCCTTATTCATGCACATTGGAAAGGAAAGGCTTGAGGCAGGAGCTCGTGGCAGCTCACCATTCGAGGTAGTCAATATGCGCCCCTCCGTTCCTGCCGTTGACATTCTCTTTGCTGATATGGGTCTTCACGAATGCCTCCTTTGCTGCGTCTGACTGCATGAACATGTTCACAAACACACCCACAGGCAGACAGCTAAATTTTTTACCATCACAAAGCTTGGACACTTAAATTCTGAGAGCCCTCCTGGACAGTCCTTGATGACAGTACGATCAGGCTTGCCTATCCATGACGGGTAGTCATTAATTGCTCATTGCATGGCATCTAGCTATTTCTGAGAATTATTGCACCTCCTGTGCCCTTCAGGTGCAAATCTATTTGCTGATAGCCAAATGCTTTGCTTAGATACAACTCTTACCTGTACAGACTGCCTGAGATCATGAGCAAATTTAAGTGCAAACAGATAGATGAAAAAAGCAGCAGGGAGGGCAAGAGAATGAGAGTTGCTTTTCTGCTGTCACAAATAGTTGTTTGGATCCAAGTTGCACCAGAGCATGAAGCACAAGATGAACACTAGAAAGAACATAGGTAGGGTTACAGGTTTCACGACGGGTGCAGGATGGGTGATTAGTTGGATAGGATAACTGGACCAGACGCTAGGTTACAGGTCTAATGTTGCAGATGACCGTGGGTTGGATAATGCTTTAAAAGTTGAGTGAATTATTTATCTACTACCTAAGATCTGTAGACACTTAAGGTCAGAAATCATGGCACCTCCCATTCTTAATGATTCTTGGCCGAATAATCAAAAAGTGCAGTTCTGGAGAGATACCTTGGGACAATGATGAGGTGCAGGATCGGAAGTACACTTCATTTTAAGTACTGGTCGACAATGAAATTCCTTAGTTATCCCTTTGGTATGAGGACGGAAATTATCAATGAAATCGAAGGGAGGCTTGTATCAATTGCTTAAATAGCTTTATGAGGCATGAACTTGTGGAAGCTGCAAGGTTTGCAAGGTTAAAGGGGCAGTCCTGCAGGCAAAGGCCCCACCCAATGTATGAAGGCATTACGAGTGTCATGGACATGCTATTAATGCAGGAGAGCATGACTCACCAGCTGGTCTTGGTAGATGAGGGTAAGGTACTTGCCAAGCAATGACTCAACAGTCTCCATGGCCATGTCATTCACGAGGTGGTCACTCTCACTCCGGCCAAGCAAGTCATACTTGCGGCCAATATACCTTCACATGAACCATAGGCCATGACGCGGCAAGTTAAAAAAATTTGTGTTATGGGAGACGTTGCTTCGTACCTAACAAGTCAAAGAGTCTAGTGTAGGATCTCACCTAATGTGCCGTATGCCAATAAGAATTGCAGTACGTGTAAGGAACTTGCACCCTAGAACCAAAAAACAAGCACTGTATAAGGCGCAGGTGCTTCACTATCAAATCCTTGATGCTCGTCTCTTTCGAGTATTTGAGTGTTGTGATGGTAGGAAGAAATTGGTCCACCAACATGCACAAGTCCTAGTTGCTGCATTCCATACTTCATACCTTCTTGGCAATCCTCTATCATTGTCAGTGTACAACAATTTGCTTGTGATAATTTGCGGGAACACAATCACCTACTTCCTCATTTGCCGGCAGAGTACCCTGTTATTCTTAGGGAGCTGTCCCACCCCATGCTGTCTGTACTGTCTTCTCCCTCCATTCTGCAGCCTTTACTATGCTGCTCTAATGGCTTAATTCAGCACGGCTTCTGAACCGAGAGCGCATACCCATGACTTTGTTGCTGCCCGCAGCATCCTTAAAAACCTTTAAAACGTGACATTTCACCAATCCTCTGCTGAGCGGAGGGGGTGCAGTACCCATTGATATAGCATTCACTGAGATACCAGATTTTCATGAAAGTTACATTGATGCAAACAACTTGTACCCTTCGCTTTATGTAGATAAGCCTGATGACAGCGCTGCAAACTGACGCTCAAGCGTCAAGTCCACTGATGCTAACCAAGGTGTTCATCCAGGAGGGTCATACCTCAAAATGGTATTGGACTGCAAGATGGTGTAGCCTTCATCAAGGAAGGCAGGGGCCTGTCCAAAAGGAAATGCCTCTTTGTCTGTCTTCATGGCTGAATTGCACATCAGGAAAGTGAACATGCACGAGTGTAACAGTAAGCCAAAGGAATTAGTAAGCCAATGTACTAAAATGCAGGCCAGGCATAGAAACAATTGTGCCAAAGCGACCATTTATGCAATTGCAAGCTCATGAACTGGATTTGCATGCCGAAGATGCCAGCCGGAGATGATTGTACCATGCAAAGTATGGGGGGAGCCAGGCATTTGGCCCTCATTGACACTTCAAGGTGCAAGTGAATTCTTATACAGGGATGGTACCTAAGTAAGGATGATGATTTTTGCACGCTAGAAAGAGTGGCCATTGTTGCAGCCTGTGCAGTGGTTAAAAAACAAGCAAACTGCACTGTCGATTTGAGGACACAAGAAAGTAAATTGTCTCATTTGAGCAAACTGATCCTTTGCTTTGCCAAGTGTGTATTTATGGTGGTGGAAATCAGCACATTAGACTGGCCTTTCATCCATCTTCCTTGCCATCAGTTTCCAAGGTGGAATTTCAATAGGAAGTGCAATTGCGAAAATACTCAATGTTGCACAACTTTTTCCATCAGCTTCCTGCCCTTGATCTTATCTCATGGACATGTGTTTCCCACACGCACAGGTTATGGTGAGGGAAATGCACTTGAATAGCAAGGACAGTAGCAAGGACAGTAGGCAAGGCATTAGGTGTGGCCACACCACAGAGAGGACCATTCCGCAAAGCGCATCCAGTCTTGCCTGCAAAGTCCACTGTCTTTTCATCCCAGTCCTGCTGGGCGAGGGAAAGGGCAAGGCGCATAACCTCTGCACGCCCGCGGAGAGGCCCTGCATTCACGGTCAGATGGTTGCTAGCATGAATGTGGCACGTATCATGAGCTCTTTCAAATCCCTGTCGCTTCCCTTTGTCTTTCGGTCTTAATGAACAACCTTCTCCTCCACTGGGCCACTTACAGTACACAATGACGGGTTTGCCCATGATGCTCAGCGACTAGAGTTATCTTTACTTAGATTGTCAATCGAAAATCTCAACAGTTCAACCTCAAACCTCTTGTACCGCGAAAACTGTGGTACAAACCGACTTTCGTTGAAGGTTGGCCCAAAAGAGTATATTTCTATCAAATTTAGTGTGAATGTTGAATTTTATTCTATTGATAACAGATGATCAACCCAAACCAAGCAGATCAAACTCATCAGGGTTTGTGATCAACCCAAATGGCAGAGCCGCCTGTTGCGACAAACCAAATCAGAAAGCTATAATGAAATGTGAATGATAACAGACTGTAAGTTACGCAAGCACTATGAAAACGCCCACCTTCAAATTGGGAAGAGGATGTGTACATACTTGGAGAAATCTATGCAGGTGATTATGCATAGCTCTAAAGCTTCACCCTGAGCTATCATACTTGTCTGATGATATGCTTCGCAAGGCTGCAGATGATTATCAGACCAACATTGATCTTTCTAGAGCTACACAGTATGCCATCAACTGTTTTGAACTGAGGTCTGTGCTGAATGATTGCTGCAGTCATGCTGAAAGACTGCTGCAGTCATGTTGGATGTAGGAAAAAAGAAAGAAAGAATGAAAGAATGAAGGAAGGAAGAATGAAGGAAGGAATTCCTTCCTTCGAAGGAAAAACTTTCTTTGAAGAAAGACTGACTGCGCCATGAGGGATTACCCTAGTGGCATGTATGAAGTGAAGGGTGTACCTGGCGCTAGCAACAGCAGGTAGACCGCCACCATGAGAAGAAAAGGAAAAGGTTTTTCCAGCAGGGATACCTTGTGGGCATGATTCAGGGGAGAGGTTTGCAGCTGTTGCAAGCACCAGGCAAACCCCCACCAGCAAACACGTTAAGTTACAATGGGTTTAGACCTTCTGCCAGATGGGTTGACAGCTGGGCTTGCTGGACACTGCCAGCCCGACAAAAAGATATCCATTGTCTCAGAAAGAAAAAGGAATGATTTGTACGTCTACTTTAAGAGAAACAATTTCACATCCTCAACTCCAATGTTGTCAAAATGAAAAGCGCTTGTGTCTCCGATGTAAGTTCTTTCAGTACAAGCGGCGGAAACTTGTAAACTTGTAGACTTGTACAAGCAGCGAATTGTTCTTTGAAACTTCTAGAAGGTCCGAAGATCTGCTCAAATGGCACATTTCTAAGCAAGGGCATAAAAAAGGACCTGCTTTTCGTCCTGGACATCATGCAAGTCACATTTGTCAAAGAGCCTATTGTGGATTTGCCAACACCCGGTTTTAACTCTCAGGGTATGGGCACACAAACGAAAACGCCCCCACCATCAAACAAGGGAGGTGGAACACCAGCGAGGATCAGGAGGGATCTGAAATGAGCCATTTTTGGATATTTTGCTTTAGCCTGGTATGTAAGTCAAGCTTGAATTAATGACTTTTGTTGCGCACTGATTGTCAAGAATGTCTAGAATATTTTTGCACTCGCCACTTGCCCAGGCCAAGCTTACTGATGGATATGCATCTTAAAAACCTTAAACCTTTTACTGATGGATGATCAATTTGCTGATTTTGCTGGTAAGACTTACACTGGAGACACAGGCGCTTTTTATTTTGACAACATCGGAGCTGAGGATGTGAAAATTGTTTCTTTTGAAGCAGATATACAAATAATTCCTTTTTATCTCTGAGACTATGGATATTTTTTGTCGAGCTGGCAATGTCCAGCAAGCCCAGCAGTCAACCCATCTGGCTGAAGGTCTAAATTCATTGTAACTTACTGATGGATGGCTACGCATGACCATTCTACATATGTTAAGCCCCAAATGCTCCAATAAAGACAGTATCATGTATGCGTATGTTGTCCCCATCACTCTGATTAAGGCAGCATGTCTCATGTTTGCGCATCTATAGATTAGATCCAGGTTGCAGGCCTTCTAGGTTTCAGCTCAGCTGCCCTCGTTCAGCAGATACAGCTATGTGACCTAAGCTAACCTGACCTACCTTTCTGTGCACATTTACTGGTGCACCTGATGTTACAAGGGAAAAGCATGAACATTGACAAGTGAAATGCTCTACAAGGAGGTGGTTGGGTGGTTGGGTGTGGGTGGGTGTGACGGAGGGAAGAAAGGAAAGTCCAGATCACAATTTAATCAGAACCGCTGTTATGCGCCATTGGCAGGTCACAAAAGATCAGCAAAAAAGTTTTCTCTGCCTTGCCCTGTTTTGCGGCTCTTCTGGGGCTGATGCTGTGGCCATCGTGTCTTTTCGCGCTTTGGCTTGCGCTTCTTCTTGCCACCTGCATCTGTGTCGCTGTCGCTGTCTGGATCACTGTCGTCTTCACTTTCCTCCCCGCTTGCCACCCCACCCCCCTGCCGCCGCCCTCCTTTTAC
>LFIK01001484.1_pt1 | contig 18622 bp, 17 predicted proteins | sample 643401 | NCBI WGS metagenome assembly LFIK01 (sample SAMN03777447, study PRJNA286221) | soda lake metagenome | biome: soda lake; feature: Kulunda steppe; material: water; isolation source: sample T5-Br brine of Lake Tanatar-5 | place: Russia: Kulunda steppe | collected 2010-07
ATTCCATTACTTGAAATACTCATTTAAAAAATCTGTAACTTTGATGCCAAAGTTACAGATTTTTATTTTATAAATATTAACGCTTTTCTTGGTCGTAGGCATCACCAAGTGCTTGTGGTGCTTGACTTTCTTTAGAGAAGAAAGCAAGGATTATTAATGTAAATAGATAGGGCATTAAACGATAAATTTCGCTTGGTAGGGCAACATTTGATAATACCCCAATAGAATCATGTAAGTTCGCAAGCACTCTTAACAACGCAAAGATTAATGCGAAAACAAATAACCGAATAGGTTTCCATTGTCCTGAAATTAAAATTGCTAAAGCTAAGAATCCTAACCCTAAAAAGTCTCCATTAAAACGATTATCAAAGGAAATCAAATAAGTAGCGCCCCCTAAACCTGCTAAGAAACCAGACGTCATGACTCCGATGTAACGCATTTTATAAACATCGATCCCTAAAGATTCAGCAGCTTGTGGGTTTTCTCCAACACTTCTGAGTCGTAAACCAAGTCGTGTTTTATAAAAGATGAACGTGACTATAATTAACGTCGCAATCCCAATAAACGTCGATAAGAAGGCTCTTTCAAAGAATAACGTTCCTAATACCGGAATATCTTGTAATAGTGGAATGTTCATTCTATAAGTATCGGTAATGTTAATGCGCTCAGTCCCCCCAATGGTACGGGCTGTAAAAACAGCAAGGGCAGGCGCAAATAAGTTTAGTGCCGTTGCGGAAATAATTTGGTTGGAATTCATGTGAATCGCCGCAAAAGCATGAGCCGCTGAAAATAACATTCCAACAACAGCCCCACCAATTAAAGCCATTAATACCATTAATTGTGTAGGCATGCCTAAAGGTCTACCGACATATAAAACCAGTAATGCACCAATGAAACCACCCATAATCATGATTCCATCTAAAGCGATATTAATAACACCACTTCGCTCAGAAAATAACCCTCCAAGAGAAACCAACATTAAAGCAATCATAACAGGAATAGCATAAGAGAAAATAAATCCTAAATCACTAATAAATTCAATCATCCTACATCACCCTCTTTCTCAGGGAGATCCACATCTTTATCAGTCCGCTTTCTAACTATATTAGAAATAACTTGTTTCGTGAATAAGCTTAAGGCACTGAAATAAATAATGACCGCGATGATAATATCAATAATTTCTTCACGGAAAATTCTTTGCGCAGCGTCGCCACCACGTAATATTGATCCGTAGAATAGACCTGCGAGGACAACCCCTATAGGACTCGATAAACCAAGTAAAGCAATCGCAATGCCTGTGAATCCTTGTTCTAAGAGTTGCTCGTTAATTCTAAATGTACGGTCTCCTACTAAATACATAACGCCACCAGCAATCCCAGCAATCGCGCCTGCGATTAAAAATGACATAACAATACTTCTTTTTTCTTTAATGCCTGCATATTTAGCAGAGCTTCTAGAAAGTCCTACACTTTTTAATTCATAGCCAAACGTTGTATAGTTTAAAATAACGTGTAAAACCGCCGCGACAATTAAGGCTATAAAGATTCCTATATTAATAGGCGATCTAGGGAAAATAGAATCTAAAAATAAGACAGGCAACCGTGCGCTTGCAGCGGGTCTTAACGCTTCACTTCGCCCCCCATAAATGGTGGTAAGAATGAGTAAATTGACTAAATAAAGCGCAACGTAGTTTAACATAATGGATGAAACGACTTCATTAACGTTCCTATAGGCTTTTAAAACTCCAGTAATTCCGCCCCAAATAGCGCCACCTAAAGCCGCTGCTAATATCGCAACGAGCCAGTGGAGGGGGCCTAAAAATGTCCAGTTAACCCCAACATATAATCCGAAAAACGCACCCATGGTTAACTGTCCAGTCGCTCCAATGTTGAATAATCCAGTTCTAAACGCAAACGCGACAGAAAGACCGGTTAAAATAATTGGAGTTGAGTAAAAGATTAAAAATCCTATATTTCTCATATCCGATAATGGCCCTGTTAAAATTGTCCAAAAGCCTAATAATGCATTGGAAGGATTAACAATTAACATAAGTATTAATCCAAACACCAATCCCATCACAATCGCAAGAACACTAGAAATGACATTGATGCTGCTTGGTTTTTTCGCAATAAAATTTAGTATCCAATTCATGATTGATCATTCCCTTTAGATCCTGACATATAAAGTCCGAGTTCTTCACGAGTGACTTCTTTGGGATCAAATTCCCCAACATTTTTCCCATCATACATAACAAGTATTCGATCCGCAAGATTGAATACTTCATCTAAATCATATGAGACAATAAGAACTGATTTGTTATTGTCTCGATGTTTAACAATTTCGCGGTGGATAAATTCAATGGCCCCAACATCTAATCCTCTTGTTGGTTGTACCGCGATTAATAGGTCGCTTTCTAAATAAATTTCTCTTCCTAAAATCGCTTTTTGTTGATTGCCACCACTCATCGAGCGAGCCATAGACGTTGCTCCATTACTGCTTCTTATATCAAATCGTTCAATTAAATTCTCTGCATGTTTTCTAATCGCATCAAACTGTAAAAATCCCTTTTTTTGAAACGGGGCTTGATGATAACTTTGTAAAATCAAATTATATTCCAAAGGAAAATCAAGGATAAGCCCATGTTTTTGTCTGTCTTCTGGGATATGTGAGATCCCTTTGAGACTTCGTTGTCTTATCGAGCTTTGGCTTATATCTTCATCATTTAATCTTAGTTTTCCTTCGGAGGTGTTAAAGAGTCCTGTAATCCCATAAATGAGCTCACTTTGCCCATTTCCTTCGATTCCCGCAACCACCAATATTTCGCCGCGCTTGGTTTCGAAAGAAACATCTTTTACAACTTGGTATTTTGATACAGGATCTAACACAGACAAGTTCTCTACTGATAAAACCGTCTCTTTTGGTTTGGCTTTATCTTTCGGGAGTGAAAAGTCTACTTTTCTACCGACCATTAATTCCGCAAGTTTTTCATTGGGCGTTTTTTCTACATTAACTGTATCAATATATGCGCCTCTTCTTAAAACGGTACAACGATTCGCTATTTCACGAATTTCTTTTAATTTATGAGAAATAAATAAAATGCTTTTACCTTCTTTAGAAAGTTTTTTCAATATTTCCATTAACTCGTCAATTTCTTGTGGGGTTAAAGACGCTGTAGGTTCATCTAAAATTAAAATTTCTGCATCACGGTAAAGCATCTTTAAAATTTCAACACGTTGTTGGTGTCCAACAGAAATATCGGCCACTAGTTTATCGGGGTCGACTTTTAAATTATATTGTTCGGAGAGCTCTAATACTTTTTTTCTTGCGTTTTCATAAACAAGGACTCTATTTTTTGTATCTTCATAGCCTAAAATAATATTTTCCAAAACCGTAAATCTCTCAACAAGTTTAAAATGCTGATGGACCATTCCAATCCCTAGATTATTAGCATCGTTAGGATTTAAAATATTAACAGTTTCGCCATTGACTTTAATTTCCCCTTCATCAGCTTTGTAAATCCCAAATAAAACACTCATTAGGGTTGATTTACCGGCACCATTTTCGCCTAAAAGTGCGTGGATTTCCCCTTTTTTTAATTGGAGTGTGATGTTATCGTTGGCTTTAATTCCAGGAAATGTTTTTGTGATATTTAACATTTCAACAGCATAATCCATAGTTACACCTCTTTTGATATCTTGATAGAAGAAGAGAGGAAAGTATTGCTTTCCTCTCAATTCTACCATGATGTGTTTGTTTTTTTAAATGGTTAATTATGATCCTGTAATTGTATCTTCGTCAAATATTAAATCCCCTAATCCATGATTACTGAAGAAAGTTTCTAATTCTTCGTAAGTAGCTGGAACTTTGAAATCTCCACTAGAAATAGTTTCATAAATTTCATCGTAATCTGCTTGTGTGAAATCAGTGAATCGTGAAGTTTCCATAGGAAGTGCAACCCCATCGTCAGCAGCACCTAAGTACCATGTTTCTCCACCTGGGAAAGCGTCATCATCATAATGCGCTGCTAGTGCTTGTTGAACGGATTCCGCTAATGCTTTCGTTGCGCTTGTTAGAACTCTATCACTTTCAGCTGATTGGTCAACATCGACTCCAATCATCCATGCATCCGCATCTTCAGCAGCGCTCATAACAGACCCACCAGCACCACCAGCAGCAGCAAAAATTAATTCTGTGCCACCATCATACCAACCAGCAGCTTGTGTTTCAACTTCAGCGCCAGCATCAAAAGTTCCTAAGTATGTAAAGCGGTTTTCTGGGAAATCAAGTGTTACGCCTGCTTCATCGGCTGCAAAGTGTGCCCCTGCAACAAATCCAATACCAAAACGTACAACAGCAGGAACAGCAATACCACCCATATATCCTAAGTTCGTATGACCATCTTTAACAGCGGCATACCCTGCTAAGAATCCTGACTCATGTTCTTCATAGAAAATAGATAGTGTGTTGTCTCCAACCACATATTCTTCATCTTCAGACAGTGGTTCTGCATCTATTAAGATAAATTTCACATCAGGATGATTTTGTTGAGACTCATAAATGGCTCTTTCGAATAAGAAGCCTGGTGTAACAATGATTTGTGCCCCATCATCTACTGCCGTATCGATTGAGTTGATATAATCGCTATCAGAAACTTCATTAGGTCGATAGTATTCATGCGCAATGTCATTTTCTTCTGCGTATGCAACGATACCTTCCCAAGTTCCTTGGTTAAATGACTCATCATCAATATCACCATAATCGGTGATTAGTGCAATTTCAACCTCTTCAAGCTGCCCACAGGCCGCAAGGGTAAAAATAGAAACAAATAGTGCTAATGCAAAAAACATTTTTTTCATGCTTTTGTTGCCTCCTTTATAATTTTCATTATCTATTTTAATTCTAAACAATAAAAGCGCTTTATTCAAGAAATAAGTAACAATTCTTATAAAATCAAGGGTATTTTCTAATGTGTTACAATCTCAAAAACTAAGATGCAGTAAAACGCTTACGAATTTCTTTAAAAAAAGTGCTCTCTACTTAGAGAACACTGCATCTTAAAATTATAACGCACCTTGAACAAGAATTGTGGATAAAATAGTGAGGCGAATAAAGTAAAAATAAAGCAACGTACCGACCAAATAATGATGGATGGCATATAAATCCTTAGGAACGAGTTGTTCTAAAACATATCGTTTAGTATAACTTATAAAGAAGAAAAATCCAGCGGCTAAGGCCCCTACTTCAAAAATCACAAATATAATATCAGTCGCTCCAACTGTCGTCTCTAAGGTGATAAAGTCATACAATATAGGGATAAAAGTATAAATAATTGGGAAAAATGGAATCGAAATCATAATAAAAAGAATCGCTTCTTGAAAATCTTTATGATCCGTTAATTTTATAAGGGTTCGTCCGTAATAGAATAACAAAGCAGGATGAATTATAAACAAATACAAACTAAAAGCTTGACCAAATACAACGAAAAAACCATCATCAGCGACAGTCATTCCAACGATTCCAACAATAGAAGCAATAATTGTTAAAATTATTATGGCATAAACAGCTCTTGTATACGATTGCATAGGCACCCTCCCAAAGAAGAAAATAGGGGTATTCTTTAAAAAAATTATAACATATTATATTATTCTGTGTTATCTATTTTATAAAGTTTCATTACTTTTTTATAAAGGGTTTGATATTTAGAGGGCTTAAGCGCCTGCATCCCATCAGATTTAGCTTCACTAGGCTTATCATGAACTTCGATCATAAGCCCATCTGCCCCAGCCGCAATGCTTGCTTTTGATAAGGCTTCAACCATCTCGTAATCACCGGATGCATGTGAAGGATCCACAATGACAGGAAAATCGCTTAATTGCTTGATTTTTAACAGGCCATTCAAATCTAGTGTAAAGCGCGTAGACGGTTCAAAAGTCCGAATACCTCTTTCACATAAAATGATATTTTTATTGCCACCCCTTACAAGATACTGCGCACTCATTAACCACTCTTCTATAGTACTTGCAAACCCACGCTTTAAAATAATAGGTTTTTTACTTTTTGATATTTCTTTTAACAAAGCATAATTATGCATATTACGACTCCCAATTTGAATGATATCAACATATGATTCAAATAATGGTAAATCGCTAATTTTAACAATTTCACTAACAGAAACCATATCAAACTTTTTAGCAACACGGTGTAATATTTTCAAACCTTCTTCTTCTAATCCTTGAAAGCTGTAAGGGGATGTTCGTGGTTTAAATGCGCCACCTCTTAAAAACTTCACACCAGTTTCTTTTAAAGATTTCGCAATGATTGTTAATTGTTGTTCGCTCTCGACACTACAAGGACCAGCTATCATTAAGGGTTCGTTTTCAAAACCCATATCTTTAAGTCCTCTTTGAGTTTGTTCACCCTTTATTTCACGGTCCCCTTGAAGCATAATGACGTCTTTGACAATGCTAAAACGTTGAATTTCAACGTTTAGGCTATGTTCTATTGCTTTGGATATATGATAGGCCTCATAGCCTTCGGCTTTTAAAAGTTTATAAGGAATAGAATGACGATTAAAATACCGTAATAAATTGGCTTTTTGAAAGTCATCATACACGCTATTGAGTAAAACAATCATTTTATCTTTATTTCCTTTAGATAATCCAAGGCTTCGTAATAAGACTTTATATGGTTGCCTTTAAAGGTCTTTTCGCACACGTCTTCAATCACAGATAGATGTCTAAACGATTCCTTGCGGTTGAAAGGATCGGTTAAATGCACTTCAATCACGGGGGGTGCAATGCTTTTAATGGCGTCATATAAACTATACGCATAGTGTGTATAAGCCGCCGCATTTAAAATGACGCCATCAAATGATTGGTGATGTGCATAGTGCAGTAAATCGATTATGATGCCTTCTAAGTTTGTTTGATGGATTTCTACGTCAAGATTCAAATTTTTTGCATAATCTTTTAAAGACGCTTCAAACGCTTTATAAGTCATTGACCCATAGATATGGGGTTCTCTCAGGCCTAACATATTTAAGTTTGGCCCATTAATTATTAAAATACGCATCAATCGTTGCCTCAATTCTTTTTAAAATAACAGCTTCATCAAAGGTATCTTTGCGAATCACCGCATCCGCATAATGTTTGTAAAGCGATTCTCTATTTTCTTTAAGTAATATCCAATCCGTTTTGCTTTTAATTAAGGGTCTTCCCTTGATATTAATACGTTCTAACAACGCATCGTCCATATCTAAATAAATAATAAAACTATTTTGTTTCAAAGCAATCATTAAGGCCTCGTTTAATATAACGCCTCCACCAGGCGCAATAATCTGACGGTGTAATTTCGCTTTTTTTTGAACGATTTGTCCTTCGATCATCCGAAAATACGATTCTCCTTTGATGGTAAAGATGGAATCGATGGATAGGTTGGTAGTATTTTCAATTTCGTTGTCAATATCAACAAACGGTCTTTGAATGGACTTAGCAAGGAGTCTACCATAATGTGATTTACCGCTAAAAGGTAAGCCTATAAATACGATGTTCAAAGTTTCTTTTTTGAATTGTTCAATTAAAGCATCGATATTTTTTTTAGGAGACAACCCAAAAAGTTTTTGGGCGTAGTATGCTTGTAAGTAAAGCATTTTAAGTCCGCTTAATGCTTTAATACCATGCGATTTCGCTTGTTGAATGAACGTTGTATAAAAGGGGTTATAGACTAAATCATGAATGAGCTTCATGTTAGGAAATTCATTCAAATCAATATCAAAATGTGAATCATTCGAGGGATACATCCCTACAGGCGTCGCATTGATGATAATTTCACTCTCTTTAGGTATCGCGGTGAGGGGGTGTTCGTTTGCTTTAGGGTTTCTCGCACAAACATGAATTTTTTGATAGCCCAAAAGCTTTAAGGTGTACATTAATGTTCCCTTAGTTGCGCCATTTCCCAGTATTGTTATGACGGTTTCTTTATTGGAAGGGTACGTATTATCAATGATTTCTTTTAAGGCTAAATAATCGGTATTGTAGCCACATAATTTATTGTCCTTTAAAACAATCGTGTTCACCGCCCCAATCGCTTTGGCGGTAGGGTCAATATAATCAAGCAAATCTAATATTTCATGTTTATAAGGCAATGTAACATTTACCCCTTTAAAGGGAATGGTCCTAATAAAATCTTTTAAAGATTTTGTTTCTAAGAGTTCATAGGTTATTTCGGGGCTTAACGCTTGATGAATTTGTTTTGAAAAGCTATGTCCTAATGTTTTTCCGAGTAATCCATACATATAATCAGTCCTTTTTTTGCCTGGCTTTGCTTTCTTTAATAATGGTCTTATAAATATTTCGTATTGATTCATCTTCAATTTTATCATAGATGAAGGCTTCACGGTTAGGATGTGTGATGGATGCTTTGATTGTTTTTTTAACGTTGCCTACCTCATCTGTTAGTGCAAACCGTGCGTCTAATAATTTGATGATTTGATCATCAACAGCATCTATTTCTTGTCTTAATACTTCGATTTTTTTATTCATCTAAATTCTCCTTATACCCTTTAATTAAGGGGTTTCCCATTATTTATATCTGCGTTTAAAGCGCGCATTAATGTATAAAAATTTTTATAGTGATTGGTAATTGATTGCATATTTTTAATCGTTGTTGGCTTATTATTAAAAGTGCACATAAAAAATTGGAACAGTGCGATTCTGAAGTTTTCATCAAGGGTTATCTCACTGGGTCCATTAAAGGGCGGAGATGTCCCATGTACAATCAAGGTGTTACTGTGGAACTTATAGCGTATATTAAACTTTCCAAGCGTCTTTAAAAGTGTGTTGAGCGTATCTTCTTTGGTCTGTTTATAGCTTTTTAGTTTGATCAATGTAGAAGGTTCATTGCTTAAAGCAGCAAGCATTAAGCCATGTGGCAATACACTGTGTTTATTTTTAAATGATGTTTTAAACCCATTTAATTCGGATTCAGCGGTTAAGTAACCATGCTCATCATGAATGATTTTTCCTGAGGCTTTTTTGATCAGGTTAATGACACTATAATCGGATTGATAAGAAAAATGAGAGATATTACTTATTCTAATGGATGGATTTTTCAATCCAGCGATTAAGAAAAATCCTCCAATACCATAATCCCCTTCAACCAATACATCATTCGCTTCATACCGTGTATTTTTAGGAACAGAAAACCCCTCATTATTTTCAATGAATGTGTGGTTGAATGATTTCATGGTTGATAGTGTAAGCATGAAATCAAGGGGAAGATCATGCGCCTGAAGTGAAAAGTCTTTTGAGTCATTATAAAGGGGGGCTGCGAGTAAAAAGCCATTGATCAATCTTGAACTTTCGAGGGTGTTTAAATGGATTGGTGCGTTATTTAAAGCCCTTTTGTTTACGGTAACTCTGCTTTTAGATTCATTAAAATGGACAAAGGGGTGTAAAGAAGCGTCTATTGAATCAAACGCAATTTTGTAGGTAAAGGGTCCGTTTAAGGTTAATGCGATAGGAAGGGTTAATTTTAATGTAGTCATTGAATGCCCTATAAAAACAGCTTTCTTTTTTACTTTCGGTGGAAACGCCCCCTTAATGGTTAAGGTTTCATTTGAAATTTTATAAGATGCGCCAAACGCCTTAATTACTTTTAAAGTAGCCAACAATTCATCAAAAGGGATGAATGGTTGAATGGTGCTTTTTCCATGACTTAGGCTTGCCGCAATGATCGAACGATGTAATGCGTTTCTAGCAGAAGGAATTTGTATTTCTCCTTGTAAAATAGATGGGTTCATGGTCCAACATTCTTGCAAACTATTACCCCCTTGTTGGTTCAGCTTAATTATACTACAAATGCTTTATTTGTCACTTTTCTCATTTTGAAAGCGTTTTATTTAATCGTTGAATTAGCACTAAAAATGTGTGATAATAATACCGAACGAATAATTGTAAATATTGAAATGGAGGGTTTTTATTTTGGAAAATCAAGATTTAAAAATTGCCCAACAAGCAAAGATGGAAGACATCGGTAAAATTGCGAAACAACTAGGGCTAAAAGAAGAACACATTGAGCGTTATGGGAACTATAAAGCGAAAGTACGCTTAGACGCAATGGATGATTTGAAAGATAAGAAAGGGAAAGTCATCCTTGTGACTGCGATAACCCCTACACCTGCTGGAGAAGGGAAATCTACCACAACCGTAGGATTAGGACAAGCTTTTTCTAAAGTCGGAAAAGATGCGATTGTTGCGCTTCGTGAACCGTCGTTTGGCCCTGTCATGGGGGTCAAAGGTGGCGCTGCTGGTGGTGGACATTCACAGGTTGTTCCAATGGAAGATATTAATTTACACTTTACAGGAGACATACACGCGATTACGACTGCGACCAACGCAATTAGCGCCATGATTGATAACCATCTACATCAAGGGAACGATTTAAATATTGACCCACGCCGTATTACTTGGAAACGCGCACTTGATATGAATGATCGTGCCTTAAGAGATGTGACAGTTGGACTCGGTGGGGTTGGAAACTCAATCCCTAGACAAGATGGCTTTAATATAACAGTCGCCTCAGAGATTATGGCAGTATTATGTTTAGCAAGCGACATCCACGATCTTAAAGCGCGTATTAAAAGAATTGTGGTTGCGAATACTTACGCGCGTGAAAATGTCACAGTCGGCGATTTAGGGGCTGAAGGCGCAATCACTTTAATTTTAAGAGATGCGATTAAACCAAACTTGGTTCAAACCTTAGAAAACACCCCGGCCTTAGTCCATGGGGGACCATTTGCGAATATTGCACACGGTGCCAATAGTATCATCGCCACAAATATGGCACGTAAATTGTCCGATTATGTCATCACAGAAGCGGGCTTTGGGGCAGATTTAGGCGCTGAGAAATTCTTTAATATTAAATCTCGCCAAGCAGGCTTTGACCCCAGTGCTGTGGTCATAGTTGCTACTGTTAGAGCGCTTAAGATGCATGGTGGTGTGAAAAAAGATTTATTAAAAGAAGAAAACGTTGAAGCATTAAAAGCCGGGGTAGAAAATTTAGAAAAACATATAGAAACCTTGCAAGCCTTCAATGTTCCTTATGTGGTTGCGATTAACCATTTTGTACATGATACTGACGCTGAAATTAATGCGTTAAGTGAATGGTTAGCATCAAACAACCATCCTTACAGTGTCTCTAAACACTGGGAAAAAGGTGGAGAAGGTGCTGTTGATCTTGCGAACAAAGTGTTAAAATCAATGGAAAACAATACCCTAACATTCAAACGATTATACGAAAACGATGATTCATTAGAAGATAAAATTACCAAAATCGCTACCACCGTTTATGGGGCGAAAGGGGTTAATTTCTCTAAAAAAGCGAAAAACCAATTAAGAAAATTTAAGAAAAACGGCTGGGACAAGCTTCAAGTTTGTATGGCTAAAACCCAAAACTCTTTGAGTGATGACCCCAAATTAATTGGAAGACCAAGAGATTTTGAGATTACGATCAGAGAATTATCTCCATCTATTGGCGCAGGATTTATTGTGGCGTTAACAGGCGATATGATGACGATGCCAGGACTTCCTAAACGCCCCGCCGCAATGGATATGGATATTGATGATTTAGGCAACGCAAAAGGATTATTTTAATCGGTTATAAAGCAGATATTTTGCTTTGTTTGAAAGGAGTATACAATGAGTGATTTTGATACATTTAAGGGAATACAAAAAAAGATGAAAGCTTACCAAACGGTGCTTTCAATTGCCAGTTGGGATTCGAATACAGAAGCCCCGAAAGACTGTTTTCCATATCGTTCTGAAATGCTTTCAATTATCAGCGGTGAACACTTTTCTTTAACGACTTCAAAAGAGTATAAACAAGCGATTAATAGTTTGCTCGCTCAAAGTGAAGATTTAAATGATAACCAAAAAAGAGAAGTAGAGAAAGCTAAAAAAGGCTTAGATAAAATTGATAAAATTCCTAAAGGGGAATATATCGAATACAATAAAATGCGTACCATGGCTCAAAGAGTATGGGAAGACGCGAAAGAAAACGATGATTTTGAAGCGTTTAAACCGTATTTAGAAAAAATCATTAACTATCAAAAAAAGATGGTTGCTTATAGAAGTGATACAGACGTGCCTTATAACGTCTTACTCGATGATTTTGAAGAAGGCATGAACATGGAAAAATACGATGAATTCTTTGATTTAATTAAAGAAGAATTGGTGCCTTTTGTTCAAGAGATTTTAGAAGCCAAAGAAAAAGAAAATGATGATTTTATCAGTAGAAATTATCCGAAAGAAACACAAAAAGAATTTGTGGAATATTTACTCGATGTTTTTGACTATAATTTAGATCGTGGTGGGTTAAAAGAAAGCGTGCACCCATTCACATGGAACACGCATTCTAAAGATGTTCGTCTAACCGTTAGGTATTTAGAAAACTTTGTCTTCTCTTCTATATTTGCAGGCATTCACGAACTTGGTCACGCGCTATATGAACAACAAATCGATGAAGTTTTTGACATGACCAATTTAGGAAACGGCGCATCGATGGGGATTCATGAATCTCAATCCAGATTTTATGAAAATGTCATTGGAAGAAGCAAGGAATTTTGGAATGTTCATTTCACCAAACTAAAAAGCCTTTTCCCAGAGCAATTAAAAGATGTGAACGTTGAAGCCTTTTACCGCGGCATTAATAGAGTCGAAGAATCATTCATCCGTGTTGAAGCGGATGAATTAACGTATCCATTACATATTTTAATTCGTTATGAAATTGAGCGCTCAATCTTTAACGAAGGGACAAACGTTGATGAATTACCGGATATGTGGAATCAAAAGATGAAACAATATTTAAACATTGATGTTGATAAACCATCGAATGGAATCTTACAAGATGTTCATTGGAGTGGTGGCATGTTTGGGTACTTCCCAACCTATGCACTCGGTAGTGCTTACGCTGCACAAATTTATTACACAATTAAAGAAGAAATAGATTTTGAATCATTGATTGAAGAAGATAAGATTCATAAAATTAATGAATGGTTAAAAGAGAAAATCCATTGTTTTGGATCTTCACTTAAACCAGAACAAATATTAAAAATTGTAACTGGGGAAGCGTTTAATCCAAAGTATTACATTCGTTATTTAAAAGAAAAATACAGTGACTTATATTTATAAGCGAGGAGGCCTAAGGTGTTAAAAACAATTCATGAGCATTCAGATAAACTATTAAAGCAACTTCCAAAAGGCATATTTATTACCGCTAAAGATGAGCAAGGAAACACCAACACCATGACGATTGCTTGGGGGCATATAGGGGTGGTTTGGAGTAAACCTGTTTTTATCGCATATGTAAGATATTCTCGTTATACCTATGATGTTTTATTAAACGCAGTAGACTTTACCATTAATGTGCCCAAAGAAGGCACCCTTAAAGAAGCCTTAAAAATAGCAGGGTCTAAATCGGGAAGAGATATCGATAAATTTGATGCGGCCAATTTAACACTGGTGCCTTCAAAAAAGGTGAACACCCCTGTAATCAAAGAATGTGAACTTCAGTATGAATGTAATATCAATTATACGCAAACCCAAGAACCGGCTTTAATCCCTGATGATATTAAAGCATCACACTATAAAAATCATGATACGCATATCATGTTTTATGGAGAAATCGTAGATTCTTATTTAATGGAGGATGATTCTTAATGCCCGCAACAATTATTGATGGAAAAGCATTATCAAAAGACATACGCGCTTCTGTGAAAACACAAGTATCAGCGTTAAAAGAAACCTATAAGAATACACCACACTTAGTCGTTATTTTAGTAGGCGAAGACCCAGCAAGTCAAAGTTATGTAAGAGCGAAGGAAAGAGCGTGCGAAAGAGCAGGCATTAAAAGTACTAAGCTGACTCCAGATCCATCAATCACTGAAGATGAATTGATTGATATGGTGAAAAAGCTGAATCAAGACCCTGATGTTCATGGAATTTTAGTACAGCTTCCTTTGCCTGATCATATTGATTCCAATAAAGTTATTGATACCATCGAACAACAAAAAGATGTGGATGGGTTTCACCCCTTAAATATTGCGGCCTTACAAATTGGAACACCGGGTGTTTTACCAGCAACCCCTAAAGGGATATTAACCATGCTTAAAAGCATTGATATTCCCCTTCAAGGACAAAAAGCATTAATTGTTGGGAGAAGCAATATCGTAGGCAAACCCGTCGCTCAACTTTTACTCAGAAACCATGCGACGGTAACGATTGCGCATTCACGAACAAAAGATTTAAAGAAAGAATGTTTAGACGCTGATATATTAATCGCAGCCGCTGGAAGAGCCAACATGATCAAAGGCGATATGATTAAAGAGGGTGCTGCGATTATTGATGTAGGGGTTAACCGTGTGGATGGTAAATTAGTTGGAGACGTCGATTTTGAAAGCGCCAAAGAAAAAGCGGCGTTTATAACCCCAGTCCCTGGTGGGGTAGGTCCAATGACAATTGCTTCACTGCTCCAAAATACGATTGAATGTTTTGAAGTTTTAGAAAAAGCCAAACAATAACGATAAAAGTGGGTCGTTTGACTCACTTTTATTCCTTGTTTAATGCCTTTATGATACAATGAACTAGGTGATAATATGCGTTTATTAAAAGTTTTAGTTTGGATTATGTATCCAATATTTTTTGTGGCTTTATTTGCTTCACTATTAACAACAAGGCCTTATATGAGTATTTCTGAAGGCTTATATGCTTCTCACGATGGAACAGGGTGGCGAAGTGATGGAACACTCTATGAATATGATTACACTTATGTTTCAAACCAAGTGATAGATTATTTGAATTATCAACACGATGATCTTCATTTTGGTGCATTTGAAGGGGACAATGAGCCTGTCATGCGTGATATAGAGATTCGTCATATGGAAGATGTACGCGATGTGTATACCAATGTGCGAATTGCTGGAATCCTCTCTTTTTTTGGTGTTGTTAGCATAAGCTTTTTTATGTTTTTCAAATCAAAAGAGACCCTTTACCATACGTATAAAAATATCTTTATTTTACCGTTACTCTTTGTGATGGTTGTAGGAAGTTGGTTCGCTGTTAATTTTCAAGCAGCGTTCACGATATTTCATGAAATATTCTTTGATAATGATGATTGGATCTTACAAAGTGGCGATGTCTTAATCAGAATGTTACCGCAAAACTTTTGGTTGGTAAGTGGATCCATTATTTTGATTTTATTATTAGTAGTTAATATTATTCCTTATATCATCGCAAGAAAATTAGGGAAACCGAATTTACACAGCAGTTCTAGGAGGTTTTTATGAACGCATTAAAAAAACAAGACCCTGAAATTTATGAAACAATCATGAATGAAAAAAACCGTCAAGAAGCCCATCTTGAACTCATCGCAAGTGAAAACTTTGTTTCACAGGCTGTTTTAGAAGCGGATGGGTCTATATTAACCAACAAATACGCAGAAGGGTATCCTAAAAAGCGTTATTATGGCGGCTGTGAACATGTTGATACAATCGAGACACTTGCTAAAGAAAGAGTTAAAAAACTTTTTAACGTTAAATTTGCCAACGTTCAGGCCCATTCAGGGTCAACAGCCAATATGGGGGCTTTAAGAAGTTTAATTGATCATGGCGACACTGTATTAGGAATGAGTTTAGATCATGGTGGACATTTAACGCATGGACATCCGCTTAATTTTAGTGGCATTGATTATACCTTTAAAAGTTATGGTGTAAGTGATAAAGATCACCGTATCGATTATGAACAAGTAAGACATTTAGCTTTTAAAGTTAAACCTAAAGTGATTATCGCAGGCGCTAGTGCTTATCCAAGAACAATTGATTTTAAAGCGTTTAGACAGATTGCCGATGAAGTGGGCGCATATTTAATGGTTGATATGGCGCATATTGCAGGATTGATTGCGGCTGGGCTACATGAAAATCCTTGTGAGGTAGCCGATGTTGTGACTTCGACCACCCATAAAACCTTAAGAGGACCAAGAGGTGGGATCATATTAACCAATGATGAAACCATTTATAAAAAAATAAACCGCACGATTTTCCCTGGGATTCAAGGGGGCCCTTTAATGCACATCATTGCGGCTAAGGCGGTTGCGTTTAAAGAAGCTTTGAGTAGTGATTTTAAAGTCTACCAGGCGAAAGTTATCTCAAACGCTAAAGCATTAGCCAGTGAATTAAAACGGTTAGGGTTTAATGTCATTAGTGGGGGAACGGATACCCATTTAGTATTGGTAGAAGTCAAGTCATTAAGTGGCTTAACAGGAAAAGCCAGTGAAAAGCTTTTAGAAAAAGTTAATATTACAAGCAATAAAAACACCGTACCAAATGATGATGAAAAACCATTTATTACAAGTGGGATTCGTTTAGGAACACCAGCGCTCACTTCGAGAGGATTTGATGAAGATGCGATGCGTTTGGTGGCGAAATTAATCTATGACACATTGATGAATCCAAGCAACGACTTTGTATTGGATCAAGTTAAATCCCAAGTTAAATCATTAACGGATAAATTTCCATTGTATAAATAAAACCAAAAACAAACATTATTTTAAGCAATAATGTTTGTTTTTCATTGAAATCCACTTCTAGACTGAGTTTCTTTATTTTGGTATAATTAAATGAACATAAATTGTAAGGACGTGCTTTATGGGGAGAAAAAAGATTAAAAGTCATTCATATATAAAGGCCAATCCATTTTCTTGGAAGTGGATGGTTCCTTTGGTGATTATTGTGGCGATTATCCCACTCATTATGAGAGGGCATATGGTGGTTTTAAGCGAAGAACAACAACGTTTTTGGTCACAAATCTATTATTTAGATTTCTTTAGTTATTATAAGGCTTGGTGGTTTATAATAACGAGTTACACGGGCGCGTTGATTCTTCTTTATTTATGGTGGAGTCAAAAGGTTGTTGTGGATGATTTAAAACAGTTTTGGCCTTTAGGGATATATGCATTTTTTGTTTTGGGTTCCTATCTATTTTCATCTCCTAAATCGATATCAACATTTGGATATTTCGGAGTGAATCAAGGCGTATTTGTATTAATAGGATATGTGATTAGTGTCATCATTAGTTATTATTTGATTCAATCAAAAACGCACATTAGGATATTGGTAGGTAGTTTAATTTTTGTTGGATTAGGCGTTACTTTAATCGGGTTAACTCAATATACTGGAAACGATATTTTTGCGACTGATTTTGGTCAAAATCTGATTTTACCAGATCATTTGAAAGATCTTAGTGGCCATCTTCATATTAGGTTTGGTCAAAGTAGGATTTATGCGACGATGTATAATACAAACTTTGTCGGTAGTTTTGCGGCTTTAATGATTCCATTTTCTTTTGCGCTTATTCTAGGTGCGAAAAAGTTTTATACAATGACTTTGGCATTAATCTTTTTTGCGATGATGGTATTTGTAGGGTTTGGTTCAAACTCTAGAGCAGGCATTATCGGACTTAGCGCTTCATTTTTCATGATCATAGTCATGTTTAGAAAAAACATTTATAGAAATCCTATTAAATTTATATTACCATTCTTAGTTATTGGTTCTACAGGATACGTTTTAAATGAATATTCTGAAGGTCGAATCATGAGTGAGTTAAGAAGTTTAAGTATCTTTTCAGACATCGAATCAGCACAAGATCGTTTAATCTTTCATAGACAAGAAATTAGGGGAAATGATGTGATCTTAGACACTGAAGAAGAGGGATTAATTATAAGGTATGAATCAGACAATACATTCGCTTTTTATACCTTAGATGAAGAACCAATTCCATTTACGTATAATGAGAGTATAGACCGTTATACCCCAGATGATGAAAGGTATCAAGACTTTAGAGTTGACCGGCAATCTTCAGGCGAAGCAACCATTAGGGCATACGGTAATAGAATTAGTATCTTCATTACAATGGATGGATTAAAAAGTGAAGATGTATTTGGGAACCGTGTGGCACCAAGTAGTCCGAGGACGATAGATGCTTTAGAACCATATGGTTCAATGTTTTCTTCAAGGGTTTCAATATGGTCACGCTCTATTCCTCTCTTAAGCGATAATTTATTGATAGGTGAAGGTCCAGATATGTTTGTGACGGCTTATCCTAATGATGCCTTGTTACAAAACAGCATTATGGATAAACCGCATAACCTTTATCTTCAAATTGGCATCAATACAGGCGTTATTTCATTACTTTTTATTTCTTTATTCTTTTTGAAATACTTGTTTAATAGCTTTATCTTATATATAAAAGGAAACTACTCAACATTTGAACACTATCTTGGAGTAGGGGTTATGAGTAGTGTTTTTGCTTATTTAGTTACTGGAATGTTCAACGATCAAATCATATCGGTTGCACCATTATTTTATGTGATGTTAGGGTTTGGTTTAGCAATCAATAGGTATGTGAAAACGCATCAGTCTAAACCATTATAAAAGCCAGCGGGTTCTGTACTGAACCCCAAAAGTTAGACAAATAAAATTAAATAGTACTTAAGGAATGATGATGGTATTGAGCCGGAGTCATTCCTTTTAGTTTACTTGAAATACGTTCTTCATTGTAATACTTTATATAGG
>LFIK01001485.1_pt1 | contig 18618 bp, 33 predicted proteins | sample 643401 | NCBI WGS metagenome assembly LFIK01 (sample SAMN03777447, study PRJNA286221) | soda lake metagenome | biome: soda lake; feature: Kulunda steppe; material: water; isolation source: sample T5-Br brine of Lake Tanatar-5 | place: Russia: Kulunda steppe | collected 2010-07
CCCACCTGTCTCCCACAATCACGGCTGACTTGCCCCGCACACTAATGTTGCTGCGCTTGAGGAGCTCCATGCAGCCAAGGGGCGTGCAGGGCACAAGGTAGGGCGTGCGTCCCCGCATCAGGATGCGCCTGCATGCAAGCGCACATGCTTCAGTTACCTCGCATCAGTAAACACCTGTGTGCAAGCGCACGTGCTCACGTGGGCATGTGTGCGCCTATGGCGTGCCTGCTTCAATCCCACGCACTGTGAACAAAGAGGTGTGCTGGTTCTGCAGAAGGCTGCAGACATGACTCATGTCACATGAGGCGAGCGCGCAATAAAAATGGAGGGCCCGCAGCCTGAAGGTGCTTCAGAGTGTGCGCGTTGTTGACACTAGAGGCACAGCACAGGGCTGAGCGCATGGGTAGGCTTGGTGTCATAAAGTCAGTGCTGCATTTACACGAGGCACCTGCCAGAGTAGTGCCTCTTGCACTGTCAGAGAGGAACTTTCCCCCCTACAACATAGCCCCGCATCATTGTCACTGCAGCAACCACTGCTTTCTGGAGATGTGCTGCAATGCAATAAGTGTGCCTTCTAGCAGCAAAAGCAGCATTGTCAAAAGCAGCACTACTTCAAGGAAAAAGCACGCGGGAGATGCTGATGCAAAGCCCAAGCCTCCACCCCGCATCACGCACCCCATGTTTAACGGGTGGAAACCATCTACGTCTTTATGAGGGTCCAGGTGCTCCATCACAGCCTCCTCACTCAAGTGCCTGGGCAGCGGCAGCTGCGCCACCCACAAGATTGTTGGAAAGAGGTGGCGCACGTGAGGTGGTGGTCCATGTGGGGGTCCATGTGGGGGCGCGGGGGTGATGAAGGTGCATATGTGCATGTGCGAACACGCGCGTGAGGGCAGCATGCGAGGACGTGCTCTACGGACGGGGCAAGCTGGCATGCGCAAAGATATGCATTTGAGGCAGCATGTGAGGATGTCAGAGCATGCCTGCCAGCCAGCAAAACACACATAGATGCACACACACACACACCCCACATACACACACACCACATACACACACTGCATATACATACATCCCACACAAACACACACAGTGGGATGCAGAAGCATGCCTACCAGCTGCTAATCTCAGAGCTTTTTGGGCTGCCCTTACAGCGATCGACCACTGTGCTTGCTCAATTAGAGTCATGGGTGAGGGATGTGGGTGAGCCCACGCTCGCGTGTGTGGAGGTGTGTGCATTTGTATTTGCGCGCATGCTCATGTTTGTGCGTGCATTTGCATTTGCGTGTGTGTGTCCAGATGGATTCATGAGTATGCCTGCAGGACCGTGCCTAGGCGGCCAGCACATGAGGCTCATGCGCCAGTGGGGAAAGTGCGCACTGTAGACAAGATGCTTTTGGTGTGGTGTCTGAAAGCAGAGGACACCTGAGACGTGCAGCAGCGCGTTCGAGGAGCTGATGTGCCGACAAGGGTGATGGAGGAACCAATGGCGGTGTGGCTGTGTGTCATGATGAGGTACTGATTGCTGCCGTTTTAGTTATCTGAAGTTGTGCTCTTCCGTGTGCTATCATTGCCTCTGGCGTGCTCTACTGTGTGCTCTACCGTTTGCTATTGTTGCCTCTGGCGTACTCTACTGTGTGCTCTACCGTGTGCTATTGTTGCCTCTGGCGTGCTCTACTGCGCGCTCCCCGGCTGCTGGTGTGTTCTGCTGTGTGTTAGGCTTGCAGTCAGGCGTCCTGGGCCCAGACGTACTTGGATCAAAGCCGCGTCCACCTCTGGGTGATGGCAAGCTGCGCGCACGGCTGCCTCCAAGCCCTCCTGGCTGACTTGCTCTGGAAGCGGGTAGATGTGCACGGCTATGCCGGCCTGCATGTATGTACGCGCGAGGGAAGACTAACCACTCTTGGTGGGCTTCCCCTCGTAGCAGATACATATGTGCGCAGCATGTCTGGACTGCACACAAGTATGACTCAAGTGTCGTATGTCTGGGCTGTGTGCAGGCATGACTGAAGTGCTGTTTGCCTGGGCTGCACACGAGCATTGAAGAAGTGCCGTTTGCCTGGGCTGTGTTCAAGGTAAGGGTCGCATAGCTGCGTGTGCAATGTAAAGTGAGGCAAGGCCAGGGGTACATAGCTGTGTGCGCATGGCAAAACATGGTTGACCCGAGTCTGTATGAGCCAGGCGAGCAGGAGAGCTTAGCGGTCCCTCTTATTTTGAAGCAGAGGACGAGGGGCTTGGGGCTGCCTCATGTCTTTTGATTTGCGGCTTACAGGAGTACGGTATTAGGGGTTGAGTTTGGAAGCCACATATCAGGCCCTGGGCCACATACATTGCATTACTTTGCCGAGTGAGCGCAGAGGGACATCACAGACGAGAAAAGGAGCATCAAGAGGGTTATCATGTCATCGGGAAGATATGCAAGGAAAAAGTTGATCATAAGGTTGAGGGCTTTTGAACAAGCCAGGCACATTAATGGAATGGGTGCTTAGCCACTGTTTATCATACAGCCCTCTTGGTCTGAGGAGTCCTGGAAATACAATCAGGAGCTTTGGAACCAAGAAGGTTGGAGAGCCGCCATAAATGCTCATGCTGCAGGAGAGACAGAACAATGGAACATGCTCCTGAGCAAACTTCAATATTTTACACGCAAGAGCTTCTAATCCCGTTCCTCAAGTTGGGTTCCCAACAACCAGACGATGAGCATGAAAAAGTTGAAGTCCTATGAAGCGGAGTGGGCACATGTTGCTTAGGTCATGCTTTGGTCAAGCACAAGCACTCCACCCATTGTGCAACATCAAACACCATCCCCTCTCGTACTTCATTGGCAGCTTTTCCCTCCCAGAAATTCACCACTGAGAAGGCACTAGTGCTTAGGCCTCCACATCATTTCACTTCTAAATTCCAAGTGATAGGCGTTGAGCAACCAAACCGGTACGTGATGAATGCTGTGGAGGTTTTTGCAGCATGGCATCACAGTCTTGCACAGTCTTGTAAGGATGTGCAAGACGAATGTCCATGAACCATCTCCAGTGGGAAAATGAGCTACTGGCAATTTGCACACCCACAACACTTGAAGCACTCAACAACTCATAACAGAATTGGTGGCGGTTCTGGACAGCAAGCTATCCACGTTTAGGCCAGTAGTCTGCTTTCCGGCAGCAGGACCCTAGACCTAGGCAAGTGCTGTACTTACTCTGTGCGCCGCTTCCTGCTTGCGAGAAACATACAGCAACGAATCCGCGCGGCGGCCAACAAGCACTACTGCCAAGCCTGCACACGTGCATTTGTGTGTGTTTGTGTGTTTGTGTTATCATGTATGTCAGGACACTATTCATGATGCATTAACATTCATTCCACATTCTGTTAACAAGCCCCAAAAAACACGTCTCCAAACAATCTAATATGCTCACAGCTTAAACAAAAGAGGCAGGGAATCATTACCTGGAAGCCTTTGTAGAACGGCAGTCACATCCTTGACTTCCGCAGCTGCAAGTGACAAGTTTAGAAAACACGGATCAGACAATTGGACATGACAGGGTGTGAGGATGCATCATGGCGAGCACTTTTCAAGATTAAAGATGCAGTCAGGCCTTGCCAAGACGCAGTCTTGGGGAAGAAGTCCGCTGAGAGACCCATCTACCTAGTTCATCTATCCATTGAGACGCCACACGTCTGCCATCAAGAACTGAGGCACTGCCTCCAGCACTGCTTTGCTGCTGCTGCTGCTGCTGCTGCTGTTGCTGCTGCTCAATTCCTGCTGCTGCAGCGCTGCTGATAAGAGCTCTTGAGCTCCTTGCCGTGTCAGCTGACAATCCCCCTCCGAGCACTTGACAGCAAGAAATCTGAGCAGAGCTGATGTAACTTGAGCGTAGGCATGAAAGGCGGGCTAGTGCAAGGGAGAACGTCCTGAGCATGCCCGTCCGTTGCCTAAATGTTATCTTTGGAACTCCATTTTCCTCAATTGTTAGGTATTTATGATTTCTTTCCTCGAAATATCGGACTTGTGTAAAATGGAATGCAACCGTTTGCATTGAATGGGTGACTTGACCACCCTGCACACCAATGCCAAGAGGCTGGTATTCTCACTGAAGGAGGGCCTTGAACGTCTCGAGTCTGCTGAGGTATGTGCTACACGAGTTTGTGAAGGGCTTGGAAAACCGAGGCGTAGTCATGCTCTACAGGGCAGATGGATCCCTGGCCTGCGCCCCTTGCCTGTACATGCATGCGAATGTATATTCAAAAACAAGCTCATAGATATACACATGAGAACATGCATGGACACGCGTGCAATAATACAGATTTATGTGCACGCACGCAGATGCTAATACAAGAACACATCTCATGTGCACACCCCATGAGCACATGCGAACAGAAGATATAGATACAAACTCCCAATCAAACGTACATTCACGCACAACACATGCGATGTTGTCACTCTTGCTGCAGCTTGCTGGAGGAGGCAGCACCACCGGTCTATACCTTGAGCTGCGAGGGAAGCTTCATGACCTGCAGGTGTGCGCCGCTCTGTGTCAAGCTATGGCTTGGATTTTTAACACCCATCGATTGAAGCTGGTACACGGGCCTCTGGAAAATCAGCTTGTACCACCTTGTGTATGCTTCTGGGCTGATGCGTGGCCAGGCCATTGTCTGCATTCTTGGAGGCCTGGTACCACTTCGTCCATGCCGTGTCTCCAAAGTGTTGTTCAGCGTATCACTCTAGCTGGCTGGGCATCTCACCACCTCCACCTGTGGATGCCAGCTGACAGACATCTCTTGTGCCAAAAGACTGAAGTTCGAACGTGTACCCTTGAATTGGATGCGCGGTATTGTGGGCAATGATACAGATGTGTGGCTGGAGACAAGATTCTCATCAGTGCCGGGGGTGAGATGGGGCAAGGCGACAGGCGATGGCAAGATATTGCTAACAGCAGTGTAACCTTCAGCTGCCTGCCCTTCTTAAAGAAAGGCCGGCGTGCTGTCACAGATCATAATACTGGCCGCCGAGGTGGAAAGCCTCAGAAAATTGGTCCTTCTTTAGCGGATAGCTGTAGTATACCTTACGAGCCATAATAAAAAATCTGGGGATCCGGGTCTCAAGCGTCAATGAGTGGCTTGCTGCCCTGATCGGTTGTATTAAATGCTGCAAGGGATTGCTCCCTTTCAGGGAAGGGAGACCACAAGTGGTGCATGGCAGCTGTCAGCTCGTGCATGAAGAATCCTGATTTTTGAGTCCAGCGCAATTCTTAAAACATGCCTTGCCCCCAAAGCCTGCTCCAAACCAAACCTCACGCTATCCTCATCTCATGCAAGCTTTTTTTGCAGGCCTGATTCCTCCATGCTTGAGCTCTTGCGTGTCTCTCCCTGCCCTCATCATCCACGCTTGAGCTCATGCGTGTTCCTCCCTGCCCTCATCATCCATGCTTGAGCTCATGCGTGTCTCTCCCTACGCTCATCATCCCCAGGTCATCAGCTCCGACATGGAGAGTGTGTGGCGCATGTTTGTGATCCGCGAGAATGCCTCCAAGCGTGCATTATGGAAGGGGTGAGTCGCTTACACGGTGCGCCTTATGCCGCACAGGCACCTTGTGCAAGTGGTGCAGGCACCCTGTGCAGCAGGCTGCTTAGTGTAGGCACCCTGCGCAGCAGGCTCCTCAGTGTACTGGCACTCTGTGCAGCAGGCCCCTCTATGTTCCCTGCATGGTATCAAGACAACAAGTTTGCAGAGGTCAGGGTTGACTGCACAGCACCGGTGCAAACTGCACTCCTTGGCTGCGGCTATTGGTCGCTGCAGGTGGTCCCAGAGGGTGTTGTTGCAGTGTGGGATCATTGGAGTCAGCACGAAGATGCTTGCATCTTTGGTTGCAGTGTGGGATTATTGGAGTCAGCACACAGATGCTTGCATCTGTGGTTGCATTGTGGAATGATTGGAATCAGCGCACCGCTGCTTACGCCTGTGTTGGCAGCTCCGGATCAGTGGAATCAGCACACGTCTGCTTGCATCTGTGATTGCAGCTAGAGATCAGTTGGATCAGCACACAGCTGGCTGCCCTCTGTGCCTGCTGTGGGGCACCCTCGTGTGCACTTGCAGGAAGGTGGAGCAGGTGGTGGAGGAGGTGGGGGCCATTCGGCGCACGCTGGACAAATACGGAACACGCGAGCAGCGGAGGATTGCTGAGGTGCGCGCTGCAGGCGCGCTTGTGTTTGCTGTGTACGTGTTTGTGAACCTGCGCGTGTGCGTGTGTGGGCTTGCAACAGAAGTGCACGTGGAATAATGGGATGCGGTGGGATGTTGCTGCAACTGTATGCTGACTCGCACATTCCAGCAACATTTCTGATTGGAAACAAACGCACTCCAGCAACGGCACTGATGAGAATCTTGGCCTGAGCCTGCCTGGCAAACCACGCATTGGCAAGTCCTGCCTTTCACCTGGCCTTTGCCATGCAGTGGTAGCCTTTGCAGCGACCATGCTAGCCATCTTGTCTCTGATGGCAAACTGGCCAGTTTGCCATCAGACTGGCAACTGAGACTGATTAAGTTTGCTTGTTGATCAAGCTCTGCCCGCCCGCTAACGTCCAGAAATTGCATTCAGTCCCCCCTTAGTACTTTGAAAGTCTTAATTGGAAACCCACACCTGATCTCAGATTGCTGACCGTGAGGAGCTCTTTTCTCGGACCAAAGGCGCAGGGCCTCGTCCCTACGGGGGTCTTGATGACGATGCCCAGGTGGGTGCTAGGGTATGAAGCCCAGGCAGGTGCCAGGTGATGCTGGTGCTGGTGGTGGCGGTGCTGCTGCTGCTGCTGCTGCTGCTGCTGCTGCTGCTGCTGCTGATGATGATGATGATAGTCGCGCCTGGCCCTCGCACAGAGCGCATGGGCAGTTGCAGACGTGCAACATGCTTACCAGGCTGTTGTCTGCTCTGTGCTGCATGCAGCTCCAAGGCTCGTTTGCCCGCTCCAAGCGCGCGCTTGAGGAGATCTACGAAACAGGCACAAATATCCTATCCACAATGTCAAGCAACAAGGAAAGGCTGAAGGTGGGGCCTTCCAATCACCTCGCTGGCAAGCGGCCCACATGATAAGGGTGCTGGAGCCAGCAGCCAGCCAGCATGATGTCCACTGGCGACTGTGTCAAAGAGCATCCCGTGGCCTGCATGACGGGCAAACTGGATCTGATTTAGTCCGGTGCTGGTGTAAGCCCAGCCTGCAAAGGTGTTGGTCAGAGCCTGCATATCTTATTGCACAGCCTGTTGCATAGCTTGTTGCACAGACTGTTGGACAGAGCTCAGCCTGCACAGCTTGTTGAACAGAGGCACCCATCAGAGCACTCATCAGAGCTCGTTGAACAGGCACTCATCAGAGCACTCATCAGAGCTCGTTGAACAGGCACTCATCAGAGCACCACCAGCTCGTTGCACAGGCACTCATCAGAGCACTCATCAGAGCTTGTTGAACAGGCACTTATCAGAGTACCACCAGGCACTCATCAGGCACTCATCAGAGCTCGTTGCACAGGCACTCATCAGAGCACCACCAGCTCCCTCACTCCAAAGACTGTGCCTATTAAGGGGTGCTTTGCTCTTGCATGTGGTGCCGCACTGCAGCGGATCCAATGCAAGACTGTGTCTATGAAGGTGCTTTGCTTATTCATATGGTGCCGCACTGCAGCGGATCCAACGCAAGACGCTGGACATCTTGAACAGCGTGGGCCTGGGCGACACCATGCTGCGCATGATTGAGCGCCGGCAGCGCATGGACCAGTGGATCACATACAGTGGCATGGTGAGGTTAAGAGATTGATGGCATGGACCAGAGGATCACATACAGTGGCATGGTGGGGACTGGAGATTGGTGGCAAGGTCGTGTGGGTCACACGGGCCTGCGGTGGTGTGAGAGGAGGTCTGGGCTGGCGTGGTCAAGGTTTGGCTGACAAAAATTGAAGGCTGCACAAGCCCGCCCGCGGTGGGCACAGCAACCATCCTCAACTTATAGGATGAGGCTGGCGCAGTGCGAAGCCCTCGCATTCGTCAGGCGGGGTTCTTGCATTGCAAGCCCTGGGGGCCATTGCTTGGGGCCTACATTGATGGGCAACAATTTATCCAGAGGGGGGCGGGGTCGTGTATCGCAAGCCCTGGGGGCAATTGCTTAGGCCCGCAGTAATGGGCGACCATTCATCCAGAGGGGGGGGGGCTCGTGCATCGCAAGCCCTGGGGGCCATTGCTTGGGCTTAAATGGATGGGCGACCACTCATCCAGAGGGGGGGGGGGCTCGTGTATTGCAAGCCCTGGGGGCCATTGCTTAGGCTTGCATTGATGGGCAGCGATTCATCCGGGGGGGAGGGTGCCTGAACGCAGGTGCAAGGGCGCTCGCTGCCTTTTCTTTGATGCGCGTCGACCACTGCTTGTGGCACACACCTGATTGCAATAAGTCATTCTAAAATCAGCAGCATTGCAATTTTGCCACGGATGATCCCCCCCATAAGCACGGCCATCTAACAACACATCAACTTTCAATCGCTGATCAGCGCGTTGAGGCTCCAAGGTTGGTATAGCTCTTTTCAGTCTTGCATCAGGTGACTCTCTTCCCACACAGGGTAATGTCCTTCTCGCACAAGGTGCCTTGCAAAGCTGGATCATGGGTCCCATCCATATGGCCAGAGCCTGTGCTGTGGCATTCAGGGGGATGCTGCCGTCCTATGAATGTGCAAGCCACCCTCATGCAGCTGGACATGCTGCCTTCCAATGTCCAACTTGTACTCTCTACCCAACATCATGCCGCCCTCCCTTTCCCTATATGGCACAGCACAGCGTCTCCATATGTGTCACCTACCAGGTGTCTGTGTAATACACAGTGTGTACTCACACACACCCCTGCTTGGGCTGTGAGTCAAAGATTGGGATTAATCTTTCAGCCAGATGGGTTGACTGCTGGGCTTACACACACCCCTGCATGGGCTGTAAGCTGCCAACCAAATGGCTATGCTGGGTCTTGCAAAGCTTGCACAGTCCCAGTGTCCTGCTGTCTGATGGCCAAAGTGTTGCTTAACCACAATGGCCAATGTGTCTTGGCAAAGACCTGATCTTGAAGGAGCTGCACAGAGCACATGCGAGATGTGGGCCCTCCCTTGCCTCAGATGTACTTTTGCACGAGCAATGCTGCTTTTGTGCAACACAAGCCACATCACACCATCCTGTGGGGTGCACGTATTTGCAGGTTGTCGTGACCCTTATTGTTGTCCTGGTGATGTGGGTCAGCTGGCGGTAGCGGCATGTTCCTAGGACGCTGGAGCTGCAGGGTACTCCTTGAACTGGCCTGATTCGTATGCAAGGATCAGCTGGTGCAGCGATGCTGGATATTGATCAGCTGATGAGGCCGCGACAGCAACCACAGCTATGTTTTAAGGATCAGCTGATGCAGCCAGGGTGGCAATCATAGCTTTCAATCAACCAGTTCAGCTATGACAGAAACCATTGCTATGGATCAATCGGTGCAGCTGTGCCAGCAATCTTAGCTGCAGATCAGCCAATCCAGCTGCGATGGCAATGCTAGCTGTGGATTGGCCAATCCAGCCTGGATAGCCATCATAGCTGTGGATTGGCTGGTGTGGTGATGGCTGTGATGCCATGAGGGTAGATCTGGCAGGGACCCTGGATGCTGGGAAAATAGGCTTGCCCAGGCCCAACCATTCTGTGGGCTTTTGCCTACCAGCGTGCTCACAACAGTTTTTCCACCCTCCAACTCAATGCGTCGCATGTGCTTAGGGGCTTCAATGTTCTGTACTTGTGCGTATAGACCACAGCATTGCCAGCAGTGCACATCCTCTGAGGAGTCCTTAGCAAACGCTGGTGCCAAGCTTACGTTCCTTGAGCATCTCTGCATAGGTCTTTGTGCCTGAAAGCAGGCATAGATCCAGGAGGTTTTGCAGGAGCACCTTTCTGCATGGCATGGTCTTGCTGAGAGACTGCCAGTGGCCGCATGCTATTTTGGTTTCCTCTTTTTCTTCCTCTCCATTTTTCATATGCTCTCCCTTTCTTCCGTTTCCCTCTTATATTCGTACTTAGTAAGTTTCATACCTTCTCTTTCCAGGCTTTATCCAACCCTTGCATTTTTCCTCTCTCCATAGCTACGTAGCTTTTGCCATATTTCATCTTAAGATACAATTCGAGTTCCAGCTTGTAAGAAGCTACTTCTTGCCGCTGCAGCCACATTAGCCATTAAGAAGAAGAAGAGTCATGAAGAGAAGACTACACCAGCAGGTGCAACATTTCAAAACCAAGTTGGTGTGAGCGGGAGAACCTCTGAGCAAAGTCTCTTCTTCCCTGAGATTACAAGGTTTACAAAAAGACCTTCAGTAGAAAATTTTTTTTAGGTATTAGGTATTACAAGAAGGCCTCCAGTCAAATCGACTGACTGCTAGCCAAAGTCAGTAGAAATTTGTGACTGCTCGTAGAAAACATGTGTTCATGTGGGAGGTTCTTACTCTAGTAGTACAAGTTTACAAGTAGTACTACTAGTAGTATTAGGAGGTGCAAGCACAAGGCCCCCCCTCAGCACACTCATACCGTAATAGAAGTGACTTCTAAATTTTACAGATTACCACCGACTTGCAAGGGCCTCTGGGTGGCTGCTATTGTGCTTGCCCCTTAACTTCAAGTTTTGAGAGGTTCATCTGACTGTAAATATTCGCGCAAGAGAGACCAGTGCAGTACCTTCTGGCAAAGTAGTTTTTCATAACGTTGGATTGCTCCGTGCTGGGAGTCTCCATTTCAATTAAAAGGACTCCTCGGATTGGATCTGATCATGTTTTACTGGAAAGCAGAAAGGCATGTCACGCATATTATGGCCATGCCGTGAGTCTGGATTGGATGCAGAAGTCCCTCAGCGTGACAGGCATGCCAAAGTGAACTTCTTAAAAAAAAGGTGCCATCACCAAAGTCAACTTTGACAAAGTCTACTAAAACGGAGCACACAAAAAAGATACCCGGTACCATCATCATGCCATGGTAGACATGGCATGTCTGTTTAAGGCAGGTACAGCTTAGTGCAGTCTATGATTTGTATACAAGCTGCAACAAACACAAAAGATACCTACCACAAGCTACGGTCCATGATTTCTAAGCTCTTAAGGCCGTGTGAGAGGTTACACTGCGCATTTAAGTTCAAGCTTTCAGAGGTCATCAGAGGGAAATGGCTCCTCGCATCAGCCACTTGGTTTCAGCAGGTTCTTCATATGTCCAGTTCACAGGGAGTCAACTGCAACATGCCGGGAGGTGAGGCACAGGGGAAGCTCACAGGGACCAGTGCCGCAATAGACTTTTGCCAAGCTGAGGCAGCTCAAGGCCAGTGGTGCACTGCAACGCACCCTGCCAGGCACAACCATCCTCACCACACAAGCTGTAGCATTGCCACAATACACACAACCCATTCTGGATGCTCATGTGTGCTTTTGTGGGGGATCGCTAACGTTTGCGGCGTGCTCCCCATCTTAATGCTTGCCAGAGATGGGCCGCGAAGGAGCGCTGCGTTCCTGGAGCTTGCGGCTCACGCCCCGGGCCTTGCCGATCAGCTGCACGCCCGTAAAAAGGCCAATGCTGGGGACCTCCTTGAACCGCAGGTCCGGCGCCGGGTCCTGCGCAGCCAAGCAGGCGCGCAGGCACGCAATGCTCACAAGAACTTTAGTGCTGGCAAGTCAGGCACACACTGGCATGTGCGGGCGCTTGGAAGCTCTACGGCAGTATCAAGGGATCATTCCCCGTACACACCATCAAGAGTGCAGATGCCCCAATGCATGCACAGTAATCACAACATGCTTAAAAAAAAAGCGCATACGCAAGCTCCTGCCCAGCCAGGCGTGCTACACGTACGAGCACGGCGTGCACGCACCCATGAGTGGCTGCCAGCACACATAGGTACACAGGCACAAGACCACACGGGGGCTGCGCTCGTGCGCACATGCCACATGGCAGTGACAAGGCACCCACTGCAAGCCCTACACAATTGCTGAAGACCACTGTCGTCTTAGATTGGGGGCCTGACTAATCTTCTCTGTTGGGTCCTAGGCAGTGCTTCATCTGCATAGAGGGCCTTTCCTTGATGCGCACTGCTAGTTATCTGGTCGGCATAAACTCCCAACTATCAGGGCCCTTCACGCACCTGCATGAAGATTGACACGAAGGTGGCAAAGTCGATCACCATCACGGGCCCTGCTCTCTCGGCGGCATGCTTTGTACCAGCAGGGCTGGCCGCATTGCCAGGTAGAGAGGATGCGACCTGCAGGTGCGCGCGCAGCAGAAACAAGGCAAAGGTCAGGCTTGGCTGCAATGTGCCTGCAGCCTGCAGGCAGGCACGCGCCAGGCGCAGGCTTGGCAGCATTACATGTGCAGCCTGCAGGCGGGCATGTGCCAGGCGCAGGCAAGGGCAGCTTCGGAGACGGGTGCGGCCTGCAAGGGGGGGTCATTTGCAGGAGCAGTGGAGGGGTCAATGTCAGGCCAGGCACCCTGCTCCGAGCAAAAAGTGGTTGTGTCAAACTGACTGCGCAGAGTCCGTCGGGTCTTATTTGGACAAGGTGTGTGTAACATCTGGACAAACATGTACATCAGGTCACATCAAGACAGTATGTGTGTGTCAGGAGTTATTTAGAAAAATGTGTGTGTCAGGAATCATCCGGACAATATGTGTGTCATCTGGACAATATGCATCTGTCAAGCTGACCGCACAGACTCCGTCGGGTCTCATCTGGACAAGATGTGTGTGTGTGTGTATGTGTGTGTGTGTGTGTGTGTGTGTGTGTGTGTGTTGGGGAGGGAAGGGGGTGCACGCTGCGTGCAAGCCCTGAAGATGATGGACCTCAAAGACTGCAGTGCCTAGGCATAGGTCACTGTGGCAAACAAAGGGCTTCGCTCACAAGCGCCTCCTTGCTCCCCCCAGCCCCCCTTATCTCCTTGCTCTTTCACGCACATACACACAAGTTTGCATGTCACAGGCACACGCAGCTCATCTGGGCATTCACGCAACATGGGCTCAGACACGCCCTTCCCGCGCCACACCCGCAGCCACACGCAGGCACCCAAGCACATGTACGTGTGCGCACACAAACAAAATTTCCGACACATGCACACGCACACACATTACCACCACCCCCATCCCCACCCACATGCGCGCACACACACACACACACACATTACACCCACACATGCACATACCCACACATGCACATGCTCACATATCACACCCACACCCACACCCGCGCTCAAGCACACAAGCACACACACATGCACACACACAAAGATGTCCCTCACATGCACACGCGCACACGTTACACACCTCATCTGCGCTCTCGTCAGGTATAGGTGAGGGCGTGCTGGCCTGGGGCGGCGCCTCCCTTGCGGCTAGGTTGTTCTTGCTGTTGCTGCTGCGCAGCTTGGACCTGCTGGTCAGAGGTGCGTCCCCGGTGCCAGTCTCTGAGGGCCGCACACCGCCTGACTGCGAAGTGCTGCTGTGCAGGCTGCGGCTGCTGGGCAGGTAGCTGCAGGCAAGCAGGCACACAGGCGCAGCTGGTGAGGTGAATGCAGATAACAGGGCATGTCAGCGCATTGGCGGCGCTGTGTGCACATGCAGGTGCAAGCCAACCCAGGGAGACACACAGAGAGGATGCCGACCCAGTCAACACTCAAACCAACCCATGACCAGGGAGGCACACATGCACATGCATGCCAACCCATGACCAGGGAGACAAACAGAGAGGATGGGATTGGCGCGCGTTGACTTCCCCCCCTTCTGCTAGCCTTGACCACCGCCCCGTCAATGCAGCTCACAGCCGCTTGGACCCATTGCAAGAGGGTCAGCTTACGTTTATGCACAGAATGCTGAGGCGCGTGCTCACATGCACGACCTGACAGTGGCGTGAGCACAAATGCGGAGCAGGGCTGATGCTAGCAGGTGTGACATCCTCGGATGCGCCGTGCATTTTTATGCTTGCATGAACATGTAAGGTGCGTCAGAGGAGCGTTTTTGGGCCTGCGCACGCGCCGGTGCACTGTCAAAGCATACACACACACACACACACACACCTAAAGTGGGTGCGGCGTTGGTGCGGCGACTCAGAGGTGTGGCTGGCGCGCGCGGCTGGCTTGGCCACGGCCTCAAACATGGGCCGGAAGTGGTGGTAGATCTCGCCCTTGCTGTAACCCCAGTCCTTGCAAATTGCCTCAAACGCCTCCTGGGTGAGGTCGCCCTCATCACTGCATGCGCGTGGATGCGTTGTGCGCAGTGTGAAGCGGGTGTACAGGGGGTTTGTGTGTGGGTGCATGTCTGTGGGTGCATACCCTGTGTGCCACTTGCCCTGTGCATGGGCTTGCTCACATCGCTGCATGGGCATATGGATACTTGATGCAACATTTGGAGTTGGGGGGTGGGGGCATGCCTGTGTACACTGTTTGCCTGTTTGCATGCTGTGCTCAGCCATAAGTAAGTGCATCATGTGCATATTTGCAGCTTGCACACAACCGCCTCCCTGCACGCTGCGCGTTTGCCACACACAATTGCTTGCTGCTTGTGCGCAGGCGCCCCGCTGCATACAGCATGTCTGCCACACACCTGCAACGGGAGTCGAAGATGTCCTCAATGTATGAGTCAGTTGAGATGTCGCCGCTACGCAGGTCCAGCCTGCAGGAGCGTGCGTGAGGTGCGCATGAGATGGTGTACATGTGCATGTGCACACGTACCTCGTGCATGTGCGCGGTTACCACATGAATGTTTTGTACGGCGTCCACATGTCCTGCGCCTGTGCAGTGCACCCTGTACTCCCCGTCATGTGCAGGCTGTTCAGTTCAGCACAAGCGCTCCAAGCACAGGTGTGCTGTCATGCCAAGGCATATGGGCGGAGCTGCTGTGCAGGAGCGCCTGTGTCAAACCAGCATTCACATGCGATCAGGGTGCAACTGTGGCAGCCTGTCACCGAAGGCATGGGCTCACCTGACCAGTAGCCGCATCAGCCGATCCCAAGCCGCCAGCCACGGGCTCTTTTCCAGCAGCGCCTTGAACATTTGGCTCCGCGTCCGCCACAGGGGCGGGGAGTAGCCAGAGCCGTCGTAGAAGTAGCCATACATGGCCTGCAGCAGCGCGCGCACACACACCAATATAAACATCTGACTCGGACCCTGCAAAGTTCATCTTTCACGAGCCGACCTAGATGTGCTCAACTCGCAGAGCGCTATGTTTGCTCCCAGGGCTCAGGCCTGCGTACCCATCAGATAGACGCTTGCATCTATCTAGCATGCATTCTTCTGGCAGATTCTTGCATAGGGGTGGCTTCAGAGCAAGAGGTTGCTCCGTTTGCACAGACACACAAGCGCGCACACAGGCATACACTGACGCACACTCTTGTGCACACACACAAGTGCACATGTACACACCTTCTACACACAATCTTGCCCACACATATGCACATGCACACCTCAGTGTTAATGGGTGGACTTGCTTGATGCGCTGCAGCTCGCAGCCTCTAGCCTAGAGTCTAGGCATGCTTGGAAGCATGCACGTATTCTCCCCCCACACATGACCACGCTCACACGCACACACCTTAATGCGCTGCAGCTCCAGCCTCTTGGCATGTTTGGACACCACCTCAATCTTGTCAAACTTGCCCATGGTCTCCAGATCCGCCTGCACAGGTGTGCAGCCGCCAAAGGGTTGTCAGTGAGACCTCTGCCGTGTCTCATTGGCATGAACTTGCACATAACACACAAAAAGCTGGCCTTGCAACCCCCATATAATTGCTTTTTCTACACCTCGGTCATGTATGGTTGGCCTGCCTGTCCCTCAACCATTTCTGCTCTCAGTGTGCTGCGCACAGCATGGGCCCAGGCCTACATTTTGAACACAGCATTTTAGTCTTACACAGTAACTTCTTGTGTGAACCTAAGCCTGGCCTTATTCTTTCAAGAAGTAGGTCTTTCAGAATGCCAGGTGTTGTGATCCTTTGATCACTGCATGTACATTCCATTGTGGTCTTGTCCAGTCCTCAACTTATCCAGGCATCCAGGTGGATGAATTGAAATTCTTTAACCACACCAAAACGACGTTGATAAAGCCTTCCTCCCCCCCAGGTACCCAGGTATGTCAAGGCCAAAAGCAGCCGCATCAAATGCAAACGCAGACCTACCTCCATGTTGCCTTAGGCTCCCTACTCTCCTAGGCATCCAGGAATGTGGAGGTCAATGTCAGACGCATCAATTGCAAGCCAAACTCACCTTGGTCTTGCCTAAGCCAAACTCACCTTGGTCTTGCCTATGCCAAACTCACCTTGGTCTTGCCTAAGACACCACTCTCCCAGGCATCCAGGTAAATGAAGTCAAACTCAAGCCAGGGAGTAAACGTCTCCGCCGTCAGCGTACCCCACATGTTGCTGCCCTCAGGCATGCTCTTCTTCACACCCTGCGCGTGCAACACAGGGAAGCTTTTTTGAGCGTGATACCTGCTCACGGCCTGCAATCGGCAGGTGCGCCCACTGACAAAAAGCCGTAGAGCCCACACCCACTATTGGCATTGCCTGTCTCACCCGCAGCGTGCACACTGCCTTAGCCACTCCATGCCTGCCTATCTATTGCCTGATGCAATACCCAAGGCCACAAGGCCTACCTAGGGCAGCCAAGGGCATGACTGACTTGGAGCAATCTCTCAGTTGAAGGGCAAAGCTGGCTCAGAGCCACCTCTGAATTAAAGGGCAAGGCATGACCCGGAGCGACCTCCCAGACAAAGGCCAAAGCTAACCTGGAGACGCAAGTTCCAGAAGTTTGGGACATCAGGGTTCTTGGAGGCCATGTCAACCAACCGCCGGGCACACTGCATGAAGAGTTGGAATGGCAATATGAGCAGAATGGGAAGGGAAGCCAGTCAGAGCTCCTGGAGGCAAAGCTCACCAGACGCCGGGCATCCTGTAAAGGAGCACGGGCAAACTCTTAGAGCAGAGAGCGGGGACAAAGACCGAGCGCATGGCTGAGGATGGCTGGAGGCGGGGCACCGCACGCAGGGCTTTAAACATACATCAAGCAAAGCGCACAGACGAGAGACCGATGAACGATGGAGATAAAGGCAAAGCTCAGGAGGCCTTCAAGCACCTCGCCTCCACCGCCACACGCGCGGCCATTACTGTGGGTGGCGCAATGCTGAGCAACAGGAAAAACACAGTCATTGCTGTGGGTGGCTCAATGCTGAGTGATAGGAAGCACACAGATAGTACTGTGGGTGGCTTGATGCTGAACGAGAGGAAGCGCAGTCATTACTGTGAGTGGCTTGATGCAGAGCAACAGGAAACACAGTCATTGCTGTGGGTGGCTCAATGCTGAACGAGAGGAAGAACACAGTCATAACCGTGCGTGGCTTTATGCAGAGCAACAGGATACACATAGTCATTGCTGTGGGTGATGCTGAGCGAGAGGAAGCACACAGTCATTGCTGTGGGTGGCTCAATGCTGAGCGAGAGGAAACACGCAGCTCTCAAGCCTGCTATCTTTTCTTGCAGCAACGTGTGGCATGGCTCTGGCGTGGATGCTAGGTATTTCGAGGGCACAGCCTCACCTCAGCCATCCAATCCAGACCAATGACCCCACTTGCCCAAATACGGTATGTGACATACCCATGCTTTTCTTCGCACTCCCTCCACTGTCTTGCTCTCACAAGCACTCAAGTCATGCCCCCCTCAACTGCCAAGCAGCATCCCAGCCGCACGGCACACCTGCTCATGCAGGTTGTTGGACAGGTCCAGCACGTAATGGACGGAAGGGTGTGCCTTATCCAGCACGTTGAGCGGGCCCAGTCGCCACATCAGCAGGGATTGCTCAAAGGGAGGTAGGCTGCATGTGGGGGCAGACATGCACGGCATTGCACTCGTTCTTTCTAGGAGTGTCTGTGGCAAAGTATACGGTTTCAGAAGGTAGGCTGCGTGTGGGAGCAAACATACAAGGCAATGCATTGATTGTTTTGGGGCTCTTTGCTCAGTCTGCAAGATTGGTTTGCACTGATGTCACAGTCCTCAGGGTTGTAAGTTGAATGCAAGGGCAGCTCTGGGATGCCAGTCTCCAGGGAATTCTGGTGGGGCACTATGATCTTGATAAGAAATGCAGATGGACACTTATGAAAGCCATTAGCAGGCCCCAACTGATGTCACAGTGGAGCAAGTGTGAGCAAACACATGAAGGCTTAACGATATATGAGATTGATGGAGCTGAATGAATGCCAGCTGGTGCAGCCAGGTGCCAAGCAATCCACTGTGCACAATTCTAGGTTTGAAAGACAGATTTGCTGTCTTAGCAAGAAGTCAATAATCCAATGTGTACGCATGAAAACAGATCCCCTTTCCCAGGCAGGAGGGCCATAAGGAAATAAGAGCATGAAGGTGAAGGTCCAGCATTGGAGATGCACGATTGGGGGGAATTGCTGTGTGGATTGTGGCGTGGCGTGGTGCGGCTGTGCAGGGTGGTGGATTATGTCCATGCCTCAAAATGTTCCTGCAAGTGCAGCTAGTTGACAGGGACAGCTAGCTGACAAAGAGAGCTAGCTGACTGGGACAGTGGCTTGATAGGGACAGTGGCTTGACAGGGACAGTGGCTTGAAAGCGAGTTGGGA
>LFIK01001486.1_pt1 | contig 18609 bp, 18 predicted proteins | sample 643401 | NCBI WGS metagenome assembly LFIK01 (sample SAMN03777447, study PRJNA286221) | soda lake metagenome | biome: soda lake; feature: Kulunda steppe; material: water; isolation source: sample T5-Br brine of Lake Tanatar-5 | place: Russia: Kulunda steppe | collected 2010-07
ATTTTTCCCGACTGCTGCGTTGCGCTGCTTGACCGCAGAACGACTGCGGCGCTGCGCAGCGCGCCTTGCCTCGGAAAAAATGCGGACTCCAACGCAGGCGTGCGAATAAATCAGTGTGTCCCTAGAGGGCACCGCCGGGTCCGTTGCTTGTTGATATCCGGGAAACACGGAGATATTCAACAGCACCCCATAGCAGGCGAGATAGAGGCGCGTGATCTGCTCGATATCGTTGAGGTCCACGCCGGGAAGCGTGGAAAGATATTCAACAATGCGACTTTGCTCGTCGCCGTCCGGCTGATAGCCGGTGATCGAGCAGCTGACTTTGAGAAACACGATTTTTCGGTCGCAACTTATCGCGACCGGGACTTCTTCAATCGGTGGCTCGTAGGCGAAAAGTGCCAGGGAAGAACGAAAGGGATTGGGCGTGGTGTCGTTGCAGAACGCCATATTCATCATGTCTGCGCTGGCATCAATCAAGCGCCAGGGAACGGCATTCGGTTCTTTGGCTTCGTTGCTAGCTGTCATGGGAGTTCCCCCGATCCATCCATCGTGATGCAGAACGAGGTACCTGGCCCGAGGCGCTTCTCATTTAAGCGTAGCGGGCGGCATGACCAGTTTCGGTACCGGCTGCAGGCGTAAACCGAAGTCGAAAAGGCCGTACTTCACTGCACTGGATTATAGATCTGTTCTCGACCCCCACTGTGGGTTCCGGGGTCTGTGGGATCCGGTTTCTGCGAACGATTGCGGTCGTTCAATCGGCTTCTGCATGGTGTGATTCAAGTTTCGGCAGACCTGACAGGGAAACAGTCAGTCCCGGTCACCGCACTTCGCCAGCGATACGCCACGGTGATCGCGGACTCGCAGTGCCGGCAACCTTTCTTTTCATGCGCTCAGTCGCTGCCGATGACCTGGACGCCGGCATTCTGCATGGCGTCCATCGACTCCTGACCGCCGGCCGGGGTTACGGGGCGTGTGCCGTCTTTCATCAGCAGCACTTCGAAGCCTTCGCGCCGCCCATCGAGCGCGGTTGCCGCCACGCACACATCCTGGGCGAGCCCCGCGATCCAGATACGCGAGATGCCGCGTCGCCGAAGTTCATCGGCGAGGCCGGTCTGGTCGAATGCGGAATTCTGATCCTGATCGAAGCGCGTGCCCTTGGTGACCTTGATGACCCCGTCAGGCAGACGCAGCCGCGGATGGAACGCCGCCCCCCTGGAATCTTGCAGGCAGTGCGGCGGCCAGGTTCCCCCCTGAGCCTCGAAACTGATGTGTCCCTCCGGGTGCCAGTCCCGGGAGGCAAAGACCGGAATACCCGCCATGGTCGCCGCTTCGATCCACGGATTGACGGTTTCCACCACCTCATGACCGCCCTCGATGGGTAGCGCGCCACCGGGGCAGAAGTCGTTCTGCAGATCCACGAGAATCAGAGCGTCACCGTCCTGGAAGTCAATTTCCGGCATGATCCTGCCTCTCTGTCGGATCGTCTGGCGACTCGACGGCCACGGCGTCCCTGACTGTGCGTTGGTGCTCGGCCAGTGCGTCGCTGACGCGAACGGGGTAGTCGGGATCCGCCGATGGCAATGCACGGACGGCCTCGGGCAACCGGGCCAACGATGCGGACGCGTTGCCGCGCATGCGGTCGAGATCGCGTTCGTGAGAATCAAGCCGCCGTCCCCGCTCCATGACCTTTGACAGCAGCGGTTGACCTGGCAGCTCCTCGTGCCAGCGACCGATCACATCGCCCCTGAACACGCCGTCGTGTTGTTCGCGAAAGATCTGTTTTCTACCAGGCAGAATGGGTTTTCCGGAGGACAGCTTCAAGCGTCCCTTGCCTGCGTATTCGGCAAGCTTGTAGGCGATATCGAGGTCCGGCGCGTCGCTGGAGATACCCATGCTTGTTCCCACGCCGAAGCCATTGATCGGCGCTTCGGCCGAGACAAGCTGATGAATGGCATCCTCATCCAGGCCGCCGCTGGCCAGGATGTCGACGTGTTCCAGACCGGCTGCATCCAGAATGCGGCGGGCCTCGCGGGACAGCGCGTCCAGGTCGCCTGAGTCCAGACGAACGGCTTTTACCCTGAAGTCGTCGCCAAGCCGCTTCGCGAGATCCACGACCCGCCGGACACCCTCCGGTGTGTCGTAGGTGTCGACCAGCAGCACCGTGTCGGGGTAAAGGCGGGCGAACGCCGCGAACGCCTCCGTTTCCGAATCATGCGCCTGGATATAGCTGTGTGCCATGGTGCCGCGGACTGGCACGCCGTAGTAGCGCCCCGCCAGAAGATTGGAGGTGCCGGCAACGCCGGCGATGTGGAAGGCGCGGGCGCCCTTGATCGCGGCATCCAGACCATGGATGCGGCGCGCCCCGAAATCCAGAACCGGACGTCCGGCCGCCGCGATCACGAGCCGCGCCGCCTTGGTGGCGAGTAATGTCTGCACGTGGATCTGGTTCATCACCAGCGTTTCCACGAGCTGCGCTTCGGGTAGCGGCGCAACAACCTCAAGGATCGGTTCGTTGGCGAATACCGGCGTGCCTTCCCGCACAGCGTAAACATCCCCGGTGAACTGCAGTTTATCCAGCCAGCGCAGAAAGCGGTCGGAAAATGATCCCAGCGAGGCCAGGTAATCGAGATCGCGCTGACCGAAGCTAAGGTCTTCCAGTTGGCCAAGCAGGGAATCGAGGCCGCAGGCGAGCAGGTAGTTGCGCCGCTGCGGCAGGCGGCGCACGAACAGGCTGAAGACGGCAGTATCATGCATACCCTCTTCGAAGTAGGCCTGCAGCATGGTGAGTTCATACAGGTCCGTGAACAGGGCCAGTTCCTGGTCGCATGCAGTGACCGGCGCCTGTGCGTTTTCGTGAACCATGCCGTCATCCCCAGGTGTGGCGTCTCATGAGATCGGGAAAATCCCTATGCCCTCAGGTTTTCCAGAATGCGGGCATGGACCGCTTGATCCTCGGCCGTGTGCAGGACGAAACGCAGGTGGCGCACCGTTCGCAGACCTGGGGCCTCATCTGCCACGGTCCTCAACGCGATGCGCGCGGCGGCCTCCATCGGAAACCCGAAAGCGCCGGCGGAGATGGCCGGGAAGGCAATGCTGCGGATCTCCGCCTGCTCGGCGAGGCGCAGGGCGTTTCGGTAGCAGGCGGCCAGCAGTTCGTCGGCTGGTTCATCCATGCCGTAGACCGGTCCCAGGCAGTGAATTAACAGGCGATTGCTCAGGTTGTGGCCGGAGGTGGATACCGCTTCGCCCGGCGCGATCGGTGCCAGGGGGCGGCATTCGGTTTCGAGCCCGGCGCCGGCAGCCCGATGGATTGCACCGGCCACGCCACCGCCTGTTCCCAATTCGGCATTGGCGGCGTTGACGATGGCATCCATGTCGGGCTGCTGCACGATGTCGCCCACCACGCATTCGATCAAGACATCGTGAAAGGTCGTTTCTGCCATAGGACAGTCTCCTCGCGCTGGCTGCTTTGTTCCATGTCCAAGGATAGCCGGGCCCCAGATGTCACGAATTCGCCGGTTCGTCCCAGTCGGCGGAGCAGGGATCCATCCCGGGTGGTTTGCGGCGACCGGGGACGTGGCGTTCGCAATGATCCGTCCGCGCAAGGCCAAGGATCTCCTCAGGGGACGCTGTCACCGGGCAACAGGACCCGAGAGTCCGACAGACGGAAGCTGTGCGATTGAAAGACGGGACCGGCGGCGCCATACCCGGCTCGGGGAGAACCCCTGCGGATGGTGCCGCAGCCGGTGCCGGGGTCTCGGTTAGTCGGGCAGAGATTTGGACGTAAAATACTGCCTGATTCCCCAGTATCAATAGCACGATCATGCGGGCATCGAGGGTGCGAAATCCGACGCAAAGTCGTCGTTACGTTTCGTACGGTTGCTTGGCAATCAACCCGGAGCCGGTCATCCTCGTTGCCGTAGTCTGCTGAGCAGATGACTCTGCAGCGGATCGGTTGGACACCCTGTACGTCAACAAGGAGAAATCAATCCATGAGCAAGCCGATTGTCGCCGACAACAAGCCGGCCAAGGTATCCCTGGAAAAGGGTAAGCAGTATTTCTTTTGCGCCTGCGGCCGCTCGGCAGATCAGCCGTTTTGCGACGGTTCCCATACCGGTACCGAATTTTCTCCGAAAGCCCTAACTGCCGAGGAAAGCGGTATTGCCTTCCTCTGCCAGTGCAAGCACGCGGCAGAGCTGCCGTTCTGTGACGGCAGCCATAAGCAGTTCTCTGATGACCAGGTTGGCGCCGAGGGTCCGGGTGTCGAAGGACAGGCCTAGACTGGGAGGGCGCACGTGGCAACAGCTCTGGCTCAAACGGGCACGATCCGGAGCTTTCCGCCGGTGGTCGGTGAAGCGCCACGTGTGTTGATCCTGGGCAGTATGCCCGGTGCGCGGTCACTGGCAGCCGACGAGTACTATGCGCATCCGAGAAATGCTTTCTGGCCGATCATGGCGGCGTTGCTCGGTTTCGATGCGGCCCTGCCATATCGAGATCGGCTGGCGACGTTGACCGCTGCCGGTGTCGCGCTCTGGGACGTGCTGCAATCCTGCGTCCGTCCCGGCAGCGCAGACAGTGCCATTCAGCGTGGCACGCGAACCGCCAATGATTTCCCGCTGTTGTTTCAAAGGTATCCGGAAATACGACTGGTTTGCTTCAATGGCGCCGAGGCGGAACGGAGTTTTCAGCGCGAAGTGCGGCCATCGCTTGCGCAGCCGCGTTTCGAGGCGGTCAGGCTGCCGTCCACCAGTCCAGCGTATGCAGCGCTGTCCCTGGAAAGGAAGCGGGCTCTCTGGGCAGAGGTGATTCGGCCGCAGTTGAAGGTATGGGAACGACCGCCCGGCGGCCCATCAGACTGATACCGGGAGCGGGATCGGATGTATTGCTTTGCCTACGGCTCGAACATGTCTCTGCAGCGTTTGCGCGAGCGCACGCCATCGGCTCGGCCGCTTGCCGTTGCGACCCTGGGTGGTTATCGGCTCCGATTCCACAAGGCAAGCCGTGTCGATGGATCGGCGAAATGCGATGCCTTCCGAACGGACAACCCCGACGACCGGGTTCACGGCTTGCTGTTCGAACTGGCCGTGACCGAGAAACCGCTGCTGGACGGCTTCGAAGGCCTGGGTTGTGGTTATGACGAAACCAGAGTGGGGCTGACGACGGCGGGTGGGCGGCCGGTTGAGGCACAGATGTATGTAGCAACGGATATCGATTCTGCTCTGCGGCCCTATGCCTGGTACAAGACCCACGTGCTTGTGGGCGCCCGGGAAAATGGCCTGCCGGCCAGCTATCTGGCGCAGATCGAGGCGGTCGAGACCTGGGCAGATGCCGATGAATGGCGCGAGCGGCGGGAGCTTGCGATTTATCGTTAAGGAGACGCTGATTTATTCGCATGCCGGGTTGAGCCCCTGGCGGTGTTGCGTCACCGGCGCGGTAGCTATGGCTACCGAACCGGCACCGCGCCTTGCCAGATGACCAAAACCGGTCTCGGGCGCAGACGTGGGAATAAATCAGCGTCTCCTTAAGGAATCGCTGATCCATTCACAGGTCCGCGGCGGCCTGCTTGTCTCTCGAGGCACCCGGTGGTCCGTCGCATCGCGGTGATTGCCGGAAAATTAAGGCTGGCATTCCCGAAAGAATGTGGGTAATCTCCGTCCTGCAGTGTGTTTTTTGTTGTCGTGTCCGGCAGTCACTCCCGCAAGGCAGTCCCTCCCGAGATCGTTCTTCAGAAGACCTGCACGAAGGAAGCGCCCCATAAGATGTGGCCAACTTCCGATATTATCTGAAACATCAAAGGAGCAGACGCCCATGATGACTGGAACCGTGAAGTGGTTCGACGATGCCAAAGGTTTTGGCTTCATTTCCCCGGAAGATGGTGGCAAGGACGTTTTCGTCCATCACAGCGCCATCGAAGGTAGCGGCTTCAAGAGCCTGGCCGAAGGCCAGCGCGTGCAGTTTGAAACCCAGCAGACCCAGAAGGGTGTTGCTGCGGCTGCCGTGACCGCGATCTGAATCGTCCGATTCGGGTCCTCGGACCCGGACTGGATTAAAAAGCCCCGCCATCTGGCGGGGCTTTTTTTTCGTTTCATCAGTCGACCCGGCGAATATCCAGTTGCAGGCGGTGAATTTCCAGTTGGTCGCCATGCAGGCGGAATTGCGCGGTCTCGCGAATTTCCAGCTGTCGGCTACCGTCAACGCCATCCAGTCTCTCGTGGATACGCGAGTGCGCGAGCATGCCGTCGCTGACCGGCACCAATTCCAGCCCGCTGCGCGCGTAATCGTAGGATTGCACCTGGTCGAAGGTGGCTTGCCACAGATTCCTGAGCGCCTCGCGATCCATCTCGTTCCAGCCCGCGCCGTTGGGCAGACGAACACGGATCCGGGCTTCCGTGCTGATCGGCGCGACGATACCAGAGGGATCCCGGTTCTGCGCCGCCTTGTCGATGCGCGCCAGGGTTTCTCTCAATTGCCGACGTTGTTCTTCGCTGAAGGCTTGACCGTTGGTTTCTTCTCCATCGAGTTCGGACAGGAACTGCCGCGCATGCATCTGGCCACCTTCCTCGGCCGCGATGCGGATCCAGTCCAGCCCTTCGGCCTCGTCGCCGGCGTCATGCAGTCTCTTGCCGAGCAACCACTGGGCTTCGCTGTTGCCACTCTCGGCGGCGCGCAGGAACCAACGGTCGGCCTCGGTGGCATCCGCCCTGGTACCAAGGCCGTCGCGGTAGGCCTCGGCGGTTTCCAGCATCGCCGTGACGTCGCCGGCTTCGGCACTACGGCGATACCAGAGCAGCGCCTGTTCACGATCCATTTCCACACCTTCGCCATGGGCATACATGTGCGCCAGATTCAGCATGCCGCGAGCACTGCCTTCCTCGGCAAGAACCTGGTACATCTCGAAGGCCTCATCGAAGCGTCCCATCTTGTAGACGGCGTAGGCCTCGTAGACGCGGATCATGTCGCTGGAGCCGCCGGTGTTCGCCGACACGCTTCCGGCACCGAGTGCGGTGACAGCGGCCAGGACGATTGCGGCGGTGAAACGGGGAATTGTCAGTAATGACACGGTATCGTCCATGGTTGCGAGAAGTCGTTCATAGCATAAAGGATTCGGAGCGCGGACAATGGGGAAAATAATATGTCCCGTGCGGCGAGGGAGTGCGGCGCATGATAGTCGATAGGCGTATTTCGCCGGAGCCTCCGCGCCTGGCCGGGGTGTGCTTCCTGATCGGCCTGGTCAGCATCCTGCTTTCGGCCTGCGCCGGATCGGACGGTCCGCCGATCTTTGAAGGCACCTATGTGTGGGTGGCGCAGGAGTTCTCGGGTGGCCGCCAGTGCGAGCCACGGGAGCACTACCCGGTGCCTGACAGTCTGGCGATGCTGGAGGAGGCCGGGGTTCGGGTGTTCGAACGCACAGAAAAGCGCCAGGCGGTGTGTTTAGGCTGTGATTGTCCGATGTACGCCGCCCGGCATTTCGCGCGCATCCGCTTCCACGATCTGGAAGCCGCGGAAGAACTGGGGTTCGGGCGGGCGATCGCGCCGGCCGAGCGTTAGGACTCCAACGCAGACGCGGGAATAAAGCAGTGTTTCCTTAAAGAAGCGCGAATAAACCAGCGTTTCCGTCAGTCAGTCAAGCAGACCATGGTTGCGCCCGATGGCCTCGGCATCGCGCCGGAAGGCGCTCACCTGGCTGTCGGTCGCATTGCCAGTGACCTCAAGGTGATAGCTGAGGTCGTCGATCAGTTCGGCATAGCCGTCACGAAACTGTTGCTTATATTGGCTGCCGTGGGCGTCACTCTGCTCCGACATCTGTGCGGCCAGCACCTCGAGGCTGCCGAGGGCTTCGTCAATCATTTCCTGTGGTGCTTCGGCGGCAACCGGGCCTGAAAGCATCAAGGCCAGCAAGGGCAGGCCAAGGTAACTGCGTCGAATCCATGGATGGATCATCAGAACGTCTCCATTTTCGACTTCCGGAAGATGGCAGTGTCCGAAACCTCGCTCGCAGCGGTCAACTGCTGCCTCGCGAGAGACTAAGCTTTGCGGTGGGACCATTGCGGACAGGGCAAACAGTCAGTTGGTTAATTATTAGATAGATAAGCGTAATACTGGAGAGAACATGAGCGATCAGACAACACCGCAATTTCGCAATCTGTTGCTCGAGGAGCAGCTCTGCTTTGCGCTGTGTCGTGCCAATCGGGCAATCACGCGGACCTTTGGCAGGCGACTGGAGCCCATGGGCCTGAATCACTCACAGTATCTGGTGATGCTGGCGCTGTGGGAGGAAAACGGTCTGTCGGCGAGTCGTCTCGCGGCACGCGTCAACCTGGATCCTTCTTCGCTGACGCCGATCCTCAAGCGGCTCGAGGCTATGAACCTGGTCCGGCGTGTGCGACCGAAGGACAACCAGCGCACGGTGCTTGTGCGGCTCACCGCTGCAGGTCGGGACCTGCAACCGTGCACGGCGGACATACAGCGTGCTGTTGCCGACGCCACGGGTCTATCGGGCGAGGATCTGGCGCAATTGCGTGCGGTGCTGCACAAGCTTGCCGACACGCTGCAGAAGGACGAGGACCGTCAGACGGATGTGGCCTGACCCGGTAGCTCTGGCGAGGGAACCGGCACCGCGCCTTGCCAGGTGACCAATGCCGGTCTCGGGCGGTGACGCTGGAACACCAGCGTGTTCCTAGGCGCTAACGCGGATCTCGGCCACCAGGGATGAGCCGCGCAGGGCTTCCAGCCCGCAGAGGTGGCGATTGGTGGGTAGGGCTTCAGCCGACAGCAGGCACTCGATGGCCGGCTCGCCGTTGCTGCGGCAACGGTTCCAGCGATTCATGGTTTCCGCAAGGCGGGTGAGTGCCTCGTTCGCGGTGTAACGGTTTGCTCCCAGAATAACCGCCAGCAACTGTTCATCGTCCAGCCAGCCAACCACGTCGGCAATTTCCAGGGTCTCCGCGACCAGGCCCTCGAAGGCGGCGATGATTTCCGGTGCCAGACCATCCTGACTGCTGACGTCGGCCGTGACAGGACGGACCCGTATGGCGATGGCCTGCAGATCCAGCCGTTCGCACAGGCTCAGGCTGCTGTCGATGCTGGCAAGCAGGGTGTCGTGATCGCAGATCCCGGCTATTTGCGCATCATCCGGGCGGCTGGCCAGGATCTCCCGCTCGGCGATTTCGGCCAAGGCTGCCAGCTGCTCCAATTCATGGGCCGATAGCGTGCGCGGCACATAGTCGATCAGACACAGCGTGCCCAATGGCTCTCCACTGGGGAGGCTCAGCGGTTGCCCGGCATAAAAACGGATACCGGGCGGTCCGGTAACGAGCTTGTTGTCGCGGAAGCGGCGATCCTGGCGGGCATCGCTGACCAGCAGCGTATCCGGCTGCTCGATGGCCCGGCTGCAAAAACTCAGAGTGCGGGGCGTCTCCCGCATGTCAAGCCCGCTGCGGGATTTGAACCACTGCCGTCGTTCGTCCACCAGAGTGATCAGCGCGGTCGGCACCCCGAATAATTGCCGGCAAAGGCGGGTGATTCGATCGAATCGGTGATCAGCGGGCGTATCCAGCAGTCGCAGCGAATGCAGTGCGGCCAGGCGTTCGTCCTCGCGGCTGCATTCCCGCTCGATAAACCAGTCGACCACGGCGTCAGGCGCCAGCGGGCGAGCGATGTAATAGCCCTGCGCATAATCGCAATTCAGCTGACGCAGGTAATCCAGCGTTTCCGAATCCTCGACGCCCTCGGCCGTAACCCGCATGCCCAGACTGCGGCCGAGGTCGACCACCGAACGTATTATGGCCCTGGATTCGGCGGACGTTGTGGCGTCGGTGACAAAACGCTTGTCCACCTTTATTTCGGAGAACGGCAGACGCACCAGTTGCACCATGGAGGAGTAACCGGTGCCGAAGTCGTCAATGGACAGATGAAAGCCTTTCAGTCGTACCTGCGTCAGGTTGTCCAGCGCGGTGGTGGGATCCTGCATGGCGCTGCTTTCAGTGACCTCCAGTACAACGCGCCAGGGCTCCAGGTTCAGCTCGCGACAACGCTGCAGGATGCGCTCGAACAACGCTCTCTGCTCCAGCGACCGTGCCGAGATGTTCAGTGAAAGAAAGGCCTGTTCCAGGGCCAGATCATGGGTTCGGTGACCCTGGTTCGGAGCCGCCAGGCCGGCCAGCCATGTCAGCGCCTGGTCCGCTACCTGCTCCGTGAGCCGGTCGATCAGACCGTGTTTTTCGGCAAGCGGAATGAATGTTTCCGGTCCGATGAGACCATTTTCCGGATGCTGCCAGCGCGCGAGCGCTTCGAACCCGACCAGAACGCCCGTCCGGCAGTGAATCTTGGGTTGATAAGCGACCCGGATCGCCCCCTGTGCCAATGCATCCTGCAGGTCTGCAGCGGAGGCATTCTTGCTTGCCTGGGCGGTCGTCGCCAATGCGTCATTGGCAGTCTGTCGGGCTCGGCGGGCCGCGTGGTCACCGCTTAGCAGCTCGCGTAGCGTATTGGCGCGGAACGGCTTTGGCAGAAGACCTGAAATCTCAAGCCCGTGCGCCTTCGCCGAGCGCTCGGCGGCGTCAAGTACGCGGTGGCCAACGCCGCTGGTAATGATCAGCTTCGCGGTGCAGCCGTCGTTGGCAAGTCTGCGGATGACCTCGACGCCATCCATATCCGGCATGATCAGATCCAGCGCGATAACGTCCGGTTTCCAATTCCGCACTTTCTCGAAGAACACGGCGGGCTCGGTGGTATGAACCGCCTCGAAGTCCACCGATTGAGCGATATGCTGGATCGTTTCTCCGGCCTTTGCCTCATCGTCCAGGATCAACAAGCGCAGGCGTCGGATCCTTCCGTTGTCATCCTCTTGCATAGATTGAAAAGCCACCCTGTCATCAGTCCTGCGGGTCACCAGCGGTGCCCGGAGCAGTCGTTGCCTGGTTCCATACCGTCAGTATGGGTGAATTGCGTGGCGTTTTGTGAAGCGCCCATGGGTCGGGGTGATCCGCGGGGCTGGCCATTGCATCGCCGGAGGGTTAGCTGGAGAATAGTAGAACGTTATAATGTTGCAAGTTTAGGGGGTGTAATGAACCAGCTTCCTGTAACCGTGCTGTCCGGGTTTCTCGGTGCCGGCAAGACGACCCTGCTCAACCACGTGCTGAACAATCGCGAGGGACGGCGCGTGGCGGTTATTGTCAACGACATGTCCGAGGTCAATATCGACGCAGCGCTGGTACGTGACGGCAGCAGTCTGTCCCGTGCCGACGAGAAGCTGGTCGAGATGAGCAATGGCTGCATCTGCTGCACGCTGCGCGAAGATCTGCTGGTGGAGGTTGGCCGCCTGGCGCGTGAAGGCCGTTTCGATTACCTGCTGATCGAGTCCACGGGTATCTCCGAGCCCCTGCCGGTGGCGGAAACCTTTACCTTTCGCGACACGGACGGACGCAGCCTGTCTGACGTGGCGCGACTTGACACCATGGTGACCGTGGTCGACGCGGCCAACTTCCTCAGTGACTACGCGTCGCAGGATGAGCTATCGCAACGTGGCGAATCCCTCGGCGGCGGGGATGAGCGGACTGTCGTCGACCTGCTGATCGAACAGGTCGAATTTGCTGACGTGCTATTGCTGAACAAGACTGATCTGGTAGACGACGCGGCGTTGAAACGGCTCGAAGAGATCCTCCGCGGTCTGAATAGCCGGGCGCGGATCCTGCGCAGCGAATTCGGCCGAATCGGCTGCGAGCAGGTGCTGGATACCGGCCTGTTCGATTTCGAACAGGCGGCCCGCGCCCCGGGCTGGCTGGCCACCTTGCGCGGTGAAGAGCAGACGGAGACCGAGGAGTACGGGGTCAGCCAGTTTGTCTACCGGGCCCGGCGCCCGTTCCATCCGCAGCGGTTCTGGCAACTGGTGCAGGCAGAATGGCCGGGAGTTATCCGTTCGAAAGGCCATTTCTGGCTCGCCAGCCGGCCAGACTGCGTTGGCGAGTGGTCCCAGGCTGGCGCGGTGGCGAGACACGGCCTGGCCGGGCTCTGGTGGGCGGCGATGGATCCGGACCAGTGGCCTGACGATCCGGAAACCCTGCGTTTCATTCATGATCGGTGGCAGGCGCCGCATGGTGACTGCCAACAGGAACTGGTGCTGATCGGCATTGGCATGGATGAGGCAGCATTGCGTCGACGCCTGGATGCCTGTCTGCTCACCGATGCCGAATATGCGCTGGGCAGTCCCGGATGGAAACAGTTCCCCGATCCGTTTCCCGCATGGCGCTTCGCCGACGAGGTCGATCCGGCATGATTGACGTGAACACCGCCAGGGCCTCGCTGCTGGAGACCTCGCCCGACGAGTACATGTCCTGGGAACAGCTCGCATCTTTCCGCCGATTGCTGCTGAACCAGCGCGCTGAACTGCTGACTGCCGGCGAGCACACGCTGAACGAACTGCGCGAGCAAACCAAGCTCAGCGATGAGGCAGACCGGGCGAGTCTGGAAGAGCAGCGAAGCCTGGCATTCCGGATGCGCGATCGGGAACGCAAGCTACTGCGGAAAATCGATGCCGCCATTGCCCGCATCGACGCGGGTACCTTTGGCTGGTGTGAGGAAACCGGCGAACCCATCGGCCTGGCGCGATTGCTGGCGAGGCCGACCGCGACGCTCAGCATCGATGGCCAGGAGCGCAAGGAGGCCCGGGAGCGCGGTTATCGTGGTTGAGACGGCAACTGGGGAGCGCTGTTCGTTCTCAGCCAAGGGCGTATTTCTGTAGCCGATAATTCAGGGTGTCCCGGGTCAATCCGAGCAGGCGGGCCGCCTGACTCTTGTTTCCCTTCGCCATTTCCAGGGCCTGTGCCAGGAATGTCCTCTCCAGCTGCGCCAGGTCCAGGCCCCCTGACGGGAGTTTCAAATCCGGGCCCGGTCCGGGATCGCTCTGCAGCCACTCCGAAGGAATGGTTGACCAATCGATGGTTTGTCCGGCCATCAGCACCACCAGTCGGTGCGCGAAGTTACGTACCTCACGCACATTGCCAGGCCAGCTATGGCGCAGCAGGTGTTGCCGCGCGGCCGCCGTCAGCCTGGGCGCTTCCAGGTCATGCGCACGGGCCTGGGATGTCAGGAAGTGGTCCAGCAGAAGCAGGCAATCGGAATCCCTGTCCCGAAGGGGAGGGATTTCCACCGGGATGACCTGCAAGCGGTAGAACAGATCTTCGCGAAATTTTCCGTTTTCCACTGCGGCGCGAAGATCGCGGTGGGTGGCCGAGACAATGCGCACGTCCACCCGATGCGTCCTGTTCTCGCCAAGCCGCTGGCATTCACCGCGCTCGATGAAGCGCAGAAGCTTGGCCTGCGCCTCCAGTGGCAATTCGCCGATCTCATCGAGGAACAGCGTGCCGCGGTCCGCCAGTTGAACACGGCCCACGCGATCCCCGTGGGCCCCGGTGAAGGCGCCCCGGCGGTGGCCGAACAATTCGGACTCCGCCAGCGTGACCGGCAGAGCGGCGCAGTTGACGGTCACCAACGGTTGATCCCGGCGGCGACTCTCGGCATGAATCAATTGCGCAAAAAGCTCCTTGCCGCTACCGCTCTCGCCATGCAGCAACACGGTCACGTCCGTGCCGGCAACAAGCCGCGCATTACGCAAGGCCGCCTGAAAGTTGGCTGATTGACCGATCATCGGTTGTTCTGGTCCATTTGCTTCTGCCATCAGCGGGAATTCTACCGCAAGCGATGATTGATCCATCAATGGAAATGCCCCCAGTGGCGCGCCAGTGCCGGGACTGGAGATAGCACCACGATGCTCAGTCCGGCCACCCGTCGCCAGAGTGGGTGGCGCAGCACCGCGGCGATGCTGCTTGCCATGACGCCGGCAGTTAACAGCATCGGCAAGGTGCCGAGACCGAAAAACAGCATGAACAGGGCGCCGTGCACTGGCGTTTCGGTACTCAGGCTGTAGACCAGGGCGGAATAGACCAGGCCGCAGGGTAACCATCCCCAGACCAGACCGAACCCGTAGGCCTGGGGCATCGAGCGCACCGGCAACAGGCGCCGGCCAAGGGGTTCCAATCGCCGCCAGACCGGGCGACCCAGGGTTTCGATACGGGCAAAACGGGGGAACAGGCCTGCGATATGGAAGCCAACGGCCATCAGGAAAAGCGTACCCAGAATACTCATGAGCAGCGGGCTGACGGCGCCGGCCAGACCAGCGAGGAGGCCTCCGCCTGCCGCCATTGCCGCCCCCGCCATCATATAGCTGGAGAGACGTCCGGCGTTGTAGCTCAGATTGAAAAGCGCCAGCCGCGCGGGCCGCTCGCGAATGGCCGGGGCCAGGCTGTAATTGAGCATGCCGGCGATGCCGCCGCACATACCGAGACAGTGGGTGCTGCTCATCAGGCCGAACAGGAACGCGATGGTCCATTCAGCCGGCATGGTGATCCCCAGTGGGCTGCGGCATTTCACTCAGCCATGGGTGAAATGCCGCATGGACTGGAGGTTTTCCAGTCGTCGGTCGGGTTCGCCGTGCAGCGTGTAAATGCCGGTTTTCTTTCAAATCTCCCACCGTCGGAGTGGTTTCCTTCGCCAATGGCATCGTTTCTGCTCTCTCCCGACGCGATTGGAACCTATTGAAGGAGAGGGTTTGTGAGGAACGGTCCGTCATTCTATCGGTACATGTCCATGGTGGGCATCGTCGCCTTCAGCCTGCATCCGGTTCTGCAGGCGGGACAATCCGGGCTGCATCTGTCGCCCCTGGTGGTGACCGCGCCCAGCATGAGCAGCCCATTGAGGGTCAGTACCGATACGCGTACACCCAGGGCCCCACTGCCAGCCAATGATGGCGCCGATTTCCTGCGCTCCATCCCGGGTGTGACAAGCAGCCGCAAGGGTGGAACCGGTGGCGATCCGGTGCTGCGCGGGCTGGGCGGTTCGAGGATCAATCTATTGGTGGATGACACGCGGATCTATGGTGGTTGCGGTGGGCGCATGGATCCGCCAACGGCCTATATCTACCCCCAGGCCTTCGATCGAGTGGAGGTCATCAAGGGCCCGCAGAGCGTGCGTTATGGTGTCAGCCCCGCTGGCCAGATCCGGTTCGAGCGCGACCGTCCGCGTTTCAGGGAACCCACGGTGGAAGGCTTTGCCAGCGCGACATACGGGCGCTTCGACCGTAACGACCTGATGGCCGATGTGACCGTCGGCAATCGTGACGGTTACGTCCGCCTGATCGGCAATATTTCAACCCAGGATGACTACAGGGACGGTAACGGCGATCGGGTGCGCTCCGAATACGAGCGTTGGAGCACCACCGGGACCGCCGGCTGGACGCCGGATGCGGATACCCGGGTGGAGTTTTCCTACGACCGCAGCGACGCGGAGGCCGCCTACGATGACCGGGGTATGGACGGTACCCGGTTTGACAGAACCGGCTACACGCTGCGGGTCAGTCGTGACCGCATCAGCTCACTGGTGGCCCGACTGGAAGGGGTGGTCTATTACAACGAGGTCGATCACGTGATGGACAACTTCACGCTCCGCTCGCCGCCGAACATGCCGATGGTCCGGTTTCCGGATCGACGTACGCGAGGTGGCCGTCTGGCAGCGGATGTGGATCTGACGAGCGTCACACGACTCCATGTCGGCGCCGACTACAGCGATGATCGGCACCGCGATGGGCGGTTGATGGGAATGGCTGCACTTAACTGGCGCGATGAGTCGCGCGAGGATACTGCGTCGTTCACCCAGACGGGGCTGTTTGCCGAGTTGGATCACCAGCTCACTAGACGTACGGCAGTTGTTTCCGGCCTGCGCCTGGACCGCCACCGGGCGACCGCGGAAGCAGACGGTTTCGGCGGGGCGCGACGCGGTGACCGCGACGCGGAAGATCTGTGGAGCGGATTTCTCCGTCTGGAGCACGAGCTGGAAACCTTGCCGGTGATGGTGCAGGCCGGCATTGGTCGCGCTGAGCGGGCACCGGATTTCTGGGAGCGGGACCGCGTCTTTGATCTGGACAATGAGGCCCTTACCCAGTTGGATCTCGGCGCGCGCCTTGTGACGGAACGCTGGCAGGCCGGGCTGTCAGGCTTTTATGGCCGGATACAGGACTACGTGCTTGTGGTGGCCCCGGGGCTTGAGGAACAGGGCGCAAGGAACGTTACGGCAGGGACCTTTGGCGCCGAGGCTGATCTGCGCTGGAGCATGAGCCAGCAACTCAGCCTGAGTGGCACGTTGGCCTGGGTGCATGCCCGCAACCGAAGTGACGGCGAGCCGTTGGCTCAGACCCCGCCGTTGGAGGCCACGCTGACGCTGGACTACCACGGCACACGCTATTTCGCGGGTGGAGTGGTTCGCGGTGTGGCCCGGCAGAACCGCGTGCACGAGGGGTATGGCACCATTTACAGCCTGGACACCGACAAATCCGCCAGCTTCGCCACGTTGGCGGTATATGGCGGCTTGTCACTCTTTGATGGCGCGCGCCTGACCGTCGGCGTGGACAATCTGCTTGATCGAGCCTATTCCGAACACATTCAACGCGGCGCGGCGGAGCTGGGCCTCGTGGATCGACGAATCAATGAGCCGGGCCGCACGGCCTGGGCAACCCTCGGTGTCGATTTTTAGGGAAGCGCCGGGCAAGTCCAGGCGAAAGCAAGAAATCTTAAACCTGTCTTTAAGGAAACACTGATCTATTCCCACGCCTGCGTTGGAGTCCGCATTTTTTCCGAGGCAAGGCGCGCTGCGCAGCGCCGCAGTCATTCTGCGGTCAAGCAGCGCAACACAGCAGTCGGGGAAAATGCGGCCCAACCCAAGGGGCCCGGCCGGTTTTGGCCCCTGGCTGTGTTGCGTCACCGGCCCGGTAGCTACGGCTACCGAACCGGCACCGCGCCTTGCCAGATGACCAAAACCGGTCTCGGGCGCAGGCGTGGGAATAAATCAGTGTTTCCTTAACTGCACAACCCCGGTGTCGCCAGCCAGGCAACTGCCGCTACCGGGATGATCGAGAGCAGGTTGAGGCCGATTCCTGCCCGTGCCATCTGGCCGATCGTGACATAGCCAGATGCGAACACGATGGCGTTCGGTGGCGTGGCTACCGGCATGATGAAGGCATAGCTGGCGCTCAACGCCACGGCGATGACCAGCATCTCGGGTGGCGCGCCCAGGCCAACGGCCACAGCCGCCAGCACCGGGATGAATGTGGTGGCGATGGCCGTGTTGCTGGTCAGTTCGGTCATGAATTTGACCACCGTGACCGCGATCAGCAGGAGGAGCCACAGAGGCAGATCGCCCAGGGCGCGGATGCCGCTGGCGATGAAGGTGTCGACACCGTGTTCCCCAATGGCAGCCGCAAGGCTGAGACCGCCGCCGAACAGCAGCAGGACACCCCACGGCAGCCGGGCAGCGGTTTCCCAGTCCATGGCCCGTTCGCCCTTGTGGACCGGAATCAGAAACAGGCTCAGTGCACCGAGCATGCCGATTGCCGGGTCGCTGAGAAAGCCCAGGCCCGGCAGGCTCACCAGTTGTGGGCGAAAGATCCAGCCCAGGGCGGTCAGCCCGAAAACCACGCTGACGATTCGCTCGCCCCGGCTCATGGTCCCGAGATTGGCCAGCGCACTGCGGATTTCAGCGCCGCTGTCGGTCTGTCCCATGCGCAGCGGGAAGGCAAACCAGACCAGATAAACCCAGGCCAGGGGCAGAAACAGAACCACCAGGGGCAGGCCGAAACGCATCCAGTCCAGCATCCCGATTTGACAGTCCATCCGGCTTTCCAGGAAGCCGGCGGCGACCAGATTCGGCGGTGATCCGATCAGTGTCCCGACGCCGCCAATGGAGGCACTGTAGGCGATGGCCAGGACAAGACAGGTAGCGAATTGCGCCACCGCGGATTGGTCGGCCGCGTCCGGGTCCTGCAGCATGCGGATGACGCTGACCGCCACTGGCAGCAGGATGATGGTGGCAGCGGTGTTGGAGATCCACATGCTGAGCACGGCGGCAGCGAGCATGAAGCCGCCCACGAGCCGCCGCGGCGCTGTTCCGACGCCGAGAATAATGCGCAGGGCGATGCGGCGGTGCAGATTCCAGCGCTCCATGCCCAGGCCAAGAATGAAGCCGGCCATGAACAGGAATATCACGTCGCTGGCGTAGGGCGCAGCGGCAGCTGCGGAATTGCTGATGCCGAGAAGTGGGAAAAGTGCCAGGGGAAGCAGTGCGGTGGCCGGCAGAGGCAGCGCCTCCGTGAGCCACCAGGCCGCCATCAGCACGCCGATCGCAGCGGTCGCCCGTCCCGCAGAGTCAAGACCGCCGGCATCCGCATCCGGAATCAGCCAGAACACCAGCGCGGCCAGCAGCGGACCAATGGCCAGGCCGAGCCGTTGTATCGGGCGATCCTCGCTTTCGGTCAATGCGGTCAAGGCGCGCTCCGGATGTTTTCGGGAGGCAGCAGAGTGTACCGGTTCGCATGGCCAGGCAAGACGGGGTGCCCGGATCCGGGATCAGGTGTAGGGAGAGGCGCGGACCTGGTCGCGGCCGGCGCGTTTGGCCCGATACATGGCCAGGTCGGCGCGTTTGAACAGCGAAAGCGGGCTGTCCGTGTCGCATTGCTGGGTGAGACCAATGCTTGCAGTCACCCTGATCAGACCGCCCTCGCCGTCG
>LFIK01001487.1_pt1 | contig 18607 bp, 10 predicted proteins | sample 643401 | NCBI WGS metagenome assembly LFIK01 (sample SAMN03777447, study PRJNA286221) | soda lake metagenome | biome: soda lake; feature: Kulunda steppe; material: water; isolation source: sample T5-Br brine of Lake Tanatar-5 | place: Russia: Kulunda steppe | collected 2010-07
CTGAAATGCCTTTGAAGTGCACGTTGTCCTCTGAAGAATGCGCGCATAATCTTCCTCCGGTAGCTGCGAAAAAATCATGTCTCATTTGGATTACGGTGTTCTTATTGCTTACCTGTTCGGTATTGTTCTGGTGGGCGTCCTGTTTTCGCGGCGGAATCGGACGAGTGCCGATATGTTTGCCGCCGGGGGGCAGTCGCCGTGGTGGACCTCGGGGTTGAGCGCCTTTATGACGATGTTCTCCGCGAACACTTTTGTGGTTTGGGGTGGCATTGGGTATCGTCTCGGGTTCACGGCCGTCGCGATCAATTTGATGTACGGTATCGCCGCGCTCGCGGTCGGATACTTTGTGGCAGGCCACTGGAAACGGATCGGAGTGCAAACGCCGGCTCAATACATTCAGTTGCGGTTCGGGACCGGCGCCCTTCACTTCTACACGTGGGCGATGATGCTGTTCCGTTTGATCGGAACGGCAGGGGCGCTTTATGCGCTCGCCACGATTTTGGTCGCGCTGATGCCATTGGCGGAGGGAAATTTTCTGCGCGATCCGGCGACGGGAAATTTAAGTTTGATGTGGGCGATTCTGATTTTTGGGGGGATCGTCGTTCTTTATACCATGATTGGGGGGCTTTGGGCGGTGCTTATGACCGACGTCCTCCAGTTCATCATTCTCAATCTGGCGATCGCGTTTGTCGTTCCCTTGGTCTTGTTGCAGGCCGGCGGAGTGGGCGAATTTGTTCAAGCCGCCCCGGAAGGATTCTTTACGGCGACGGGTGGCCAATATACCTGGTTTTTCCTAGCCGGATGGTGCGCGATCCATTTTTTCATGATCGGCGCGGATTGGGCTTTCGCGCAAAGATTTATCTGCGTGCCGAATGCCCGGGACGCCCGTCGCAGTAGTTATCTCTTTGGATTTCTCTATCTGGTCAGCCCAATTCTTTGGTTGCTTCCGCCGATGGTCTGGCGAGTCATTGAACCGATCCCGGAGGGAGCCTCTGCTGAAACGATCCGGCAGCTTTCGGAGAATGCCTACATCCATTCAATCGCGGCGGTTTTGCCGGCCGGCATGGTGGGGTTGATGATAGCCGCGATGTTCTCCGCCACGGCCAGTATGGTGAGTTCGCAACTGAACGTTTTCTCAGGCGTTTTGACTTATGACGTGTATCGCCCGTTGCGCAAGGTTGCGGACGACGCGGCGGAGTTGGTTATGGCAGGGAGGCTTTTTACCATCCTTCTTGGCACCCTAATCCTGGCGGTTGCTCTGATGATTCCGGCGTTGGGGGGCGCGGAACGGGTCATCGTTGGCGTGACGGAGCTGATGGTGGTCGCTTTATTGGCGCCGGCGGTTTGGGGGTTGTTTAGTCGCACCATCACGGCGAAGGCAGTCTGGATCACTGGAGGCGTCGGTCTCGGAACGGGCATCCTGGTCCGGACCGGTTTGGGAGAGGGTGGATTTTTGACTGAGCTATACGGTTTTCAGAATCTGGCTGTTTGGGTTCAGAGCAATGGAACTTATGTCACGACCTTTACCGGGGTGGTCTTGCCAATCGTTATCTTAACCGTGATTCAATGGTTGTCCCGTGAGACTGCGCCCGGGTACCAACGCCTGGAAAAGGTGGCGGACCGCTACGCCGCCGAGCAGCTGGAGGCTCCGGCGATCGCAAGTCGCCTGCCGGCTGTGATCGTCGGTTGGGCCCTGGTTGCCTGTGCCTGCTTGATGGGAATCCTCGTTGTGGTCAATCAGGAGGCTCAGGATCGGCTCGTGATCGGGATCTTTGGGGGGGTGGTCCTGGTTCTGGCCATCGTGATTTTGAAGTTGTCCGAAAGGTTGACGAAACCGGTCGCCCAAGGCGATTCAGGTGCAAAGACGGATGACTTTTCGTGATGCGCAGCGTTAGCTGGCGACATTACTATTAAGCCAGTGGACGAGAACTGTACAGTTGGTTCAACTGTTGACCCACGATTTCGTTGAAGTTGGTTGCTGCAAATGGGTTAATCGAGGGAGTGAGTGCGGGAAATTTGGCTTTGACCTGATGGATAGGACTGTGAGCCAAAGTTCCGGCTGCGTTGAGCCGGGGGACTCTTGTTAAAAAGAGACTCCAGGCACCAATGCACTGCACACGATACGTGTTTTTATGGGAAATCTGGATCTTAAATCATTGAGCTGCGATGTGCTGGTAGCCGGAGGCGGACCTGCGGGTGTGCCTTGCGCGTTGGCGGCGGCACGGAATGGCGCAAGTGTTGTCCTGTGTCAGGATCGCTCGGTGTTGGGAGGGAATGCTTCGAGTGAAGTTCGGATGCATATCGTGGGGGCTGACAACCAGGGCGCCCGTTCCGAGGAGCTCGCGACGGAGGCTCGTGAGACGGGGATCATTGAGGAAATTCGCCTCGATACCAGCGTGCGAAACCCGCAAAAATCGGCTTCGATGCTCGACCTGATTTTGTATGAGAAGTGCCGGGCCGAGGAGAATTTAACCTTGTTGTTGAATACCGCTGTGGTGGGAGTCGAAATGGCCGACGGACGGATCACCCACGCGCGGGCAGAACGCCAGAGCACGGAAGATGCGTTTCGCATTGAGGCAAAGGTGTTCATTGATTGTACCGGTGACGGGCGGGTCGCCCTGGAGGCCGGTGCAGCGTATCAACACGGCCGGGAGGGGAAGGAGGAATTCGGTGAATCCCTGGCGCAGACCGAGGCCGATTCGAAGACGCTCGGCTCGACGATCCTCTTTCAAGCCAGAAAGCACGACCGCCCAATGCCCTTTATTGCCCCACCCTGGGCGCGAAAATTTTCCGAAGCCGACTTGCGATTGCGGCCCCACGGAGAGCCGGGCCTCGATAAAGGTCTTGAATACGGGTACTGGTGGGCCGAGTGGGGCGGTCACTTGGACACCGTGAAGGATAACGAGGCGATCCGTGACGAACTGTTGGCTGTCACGCTCGGCATTTGGGATCATGTCAAGAACAGCGGCGATCATGGGGCCGACAACTGGGCGCTGGAATGGTTCGGTTTCTTGCCGGGAAAACGCGAAAGCCGCCGGTTCAAAGGATTGTATACCCTGACCGAAGCGGACGTGTTTGCCTCCACTGAATTCGCCGATGCAATTGCTTACGGTGGCTGGCCAATTGATCTTCATCCGCCGGAAGGAGTGGACCGCCCCGAGGAGAAGCCGTGTGATAAACACATGATGCCTCATTTGTTCGATGTGCCGTTGAGAAGTTGCATCTCGCGTGATGTGTCAAATTTGATGTTTGCGGGACGCAATATGTCAGCCACTCATGTGGCGTTTGCTTCGACTCGTGTGATGGCAACATGTGCAATAATCGGTCAGGGCGTGGGTGTCTCCGCCGCTCAGGCGGTCGCTTCAGGAATGGATCCTGAGGAACTCGCTGCTGATGATACGGCGATGAAGCGCGTTCAGCAGACGTTGTTGCGGGATGACTGTTATCTGATTGGCCGAAGCAATTCGGATGACGGGGACTTGGCTTTGAGGGCGATGATTCGCGCGTCAAGTGAGCAGCAGGAAGGCCCGGCGGAAAATGTTGTGTCCGGCCAGACCCGCAGTGTTCATGGAAAGAACGGGGCTCCGCCCCAACGCGCTGTTCCGGGAGCTCACCGTTGGATGAGCCAGCCGTCGGAGGGCCTTCCTGCCTGGCTGGAAATGCGATGGAAAGCCCCGGTCCACGTGAAAGAAATACAGATCGTTTTCGACACCGGCTTGCATCGGCTCCTGACCTTAAGCCACTGCGACTCGTACAGCCCGGATATGGTTTGGGGCCGACCCCAGCCTGAGACTGTTAAGGACTACACAATCGAAGGACAAATCGATGGCAAATGGACTCCTCTTGAGGAGGTATCGGGGAACTGGCAGCGCCTTCGGCGGCACATTCTCGGCGATCCTCAGAAGGTGGAGGCGATCCGTGTGCTTATCCACGCCACCAACGGAATGGATCACGCCCGGGTGTGCGAGGTGCGGGTTTACTCGTGATTTCTCGATTTCCCGTTCGAGAACACTCATACTAGGTGTCCGCGAGATCCGTTTCAGCCTTGAATTGGAGATCCTTCTGAAGGCGGGGTTTCTTGCGTTTTGTCCGGCTGGTCGGAGGTGACTTTTTTTCCAGAAGGGAAAACCCCGGTCTGAAATGACTATCCACCAAAACGACTTTCGGTTCCTTGGGCACGCCGGTCAGGTTCATGTTGATTTGAGATAAAACCAACTTCACGGTTTCCCGGCCCACCAGCCGATACCGGTGGCTGGCTCCGGCGACATCCTCCGGCGGATCAAAAATATCCAGACTCGCGAAACCGAGGTCGGCCGGAATCTTGATTTTCATTTCCTGCAACATCGAAAACAGATAGCCGGGTCCGATAATGACTTCAGGTTTGTATTCCCCAATCCATGACGTAAGGTTTTTCTTTGAGATTTGGCCTTTGGGTAGAATGGGGATCCGCTCGGAGGCCGGTATGTGGGCTTGGTAGAATAAGTAGGACGAGGAGAAGAGCTTATGCCCGATTCCGCCTTCTTTGTAGTGGAGGACCAAACCTATTCGCCGGTAGCCTCGGCGGAGAATTGCTTCCACGATCTCATCCAGCATTTGCAGGTAATTTGGGCAGGAACGGTGAAGCAGGGGATTGGTAAGACTATAACCGGAGGTCGCAACGGAGAATGACGAAAGGTCGAAATCGAGTTCGCCGGGGCCACTGATAAAAGGGGCGACGATCACTCCTTTGACGTTTCGTGCGATCAGGATGTTACGAAGGCGTTTCGGTGAATATCCGGCAGCTTCCAGAAAAAAGAGATCCAGACCGAATCCGGCTTCCATTGCCTGCGCTCTCGCTCCATCCACCAAGCGATGAATGAAACATTCCGGGAGTTGGTCGGGTTGGATTTCCGGAATGAGAACCGCCAGCGTTGAATTCCGGCGCTGCGGACGTGCGGTCCGCAGGTGCTCCATCAAATGGTTGATGACAGGGTCGTTTCGATAACCCATCTTGCGCGCGATCTTCTGAATTCTCGACCGTTGTTCCTCGGAAATCTTCGGATGGTTTCGAAGTGCGAGAGAAACCGCGGAAACGGAGACCCCCGCCTCCCGCGCGATTTCTCGCTGACTGACGTATTGAGCTGACATGACGAAAGAGTTGGGGCGTTGTTCACCGGAAGATGTTTGAAAGCCGAGTACACTGTCAACCAAAAATTCTCTGGGGGTAGGCATGATGGGGCATGATGGTCCGAGGGGCTCTGGGCGCGATGGATTTTTAGCCGAACTATTCGGTTGCTTGGCCATTATTTTTTGTGTCTAGTCAACTGTCGACTTACGTAGGTATTGTTCCGTTTCAATAATCTTGATCTTCTGATGGTGAATCGTCGCTCAGTTGCTTTCTTCGCTGAAATTTATGCTGGGAGATATAGTTGGGTTACTAAGGTCTAAAACGACAATTACCAATATCATGAAGATGAGTATAAACCGCCAAAAAATAATGAAAACGAAAACAGCCAATAGAAAGGCAGGCTTGCCGCAGCAGTTACGTTTCTCGGGAAAATCCGTAGCCGTGTTGATCTCCTTTATCCTGAGTGCGCTCCTGTTTAATACTGCACAAGCAGAGTTAGTTCGATATCTGGATGACACCGGCGTTGAAGCGGCCCCAAACTTTGTTGGCCCCGATCTCACAGCTAGTGATTTCATCTTATCGTCCACGGGCCTCGAAGGATTTTCCACCTGGGGTAGCAAACGTAGCGTCTTTATACGGACCCGCGGGACCGCCGACAGCGAAGCAGCCGCAATTGAGGCTGGGGACTTTTTCGCCTTCACCGTCACGCCAAAGGAAGGCGAGCAACTCGACCTGGGCTCCTTGTCGTTTGAACTTGGCGTCAGCGGCCTCTCGCCCAATGCCTTCGCTTTCGTGCGCTCTTCATTGGACTCCTTTGAAAACACGATCGGCACTTCCCCCATTCTGGCCCCTGGTTCGCCTACTGCATCTGCCGAATGGGCGTCAACGATGATTACCCCCACCATTTCCCTGCCCGAAGACTTTCAAGGACTGGAGTCGCCGGTGACGTTTCGGATTTATCTTTACGACGATCTTGATACATGGGACGACATGCTTCGGCTCTCCAACGTGCAACTGTGGAGTAGTAAAGTTGACGCCATTGGCATCGACGGTGACGGCCCGGACATGGATTTTACGTTTGGGACCGTCTATTTACCGAATGCCGCTACTGACAATGCCAGCCGGACAGTTGGGTTCACGAATATCGCGGAAGAAGAAATCGTAGTCACTTCAATATCTCTTCCCGAAGATGCGAACGGAGCCTTTCAAATCGGCGCCGCTCCCGAAGTCCCCTTTACTCTTTCTTCCGAGGGGGTATTTGATGTCGAGGTTTTGCTCGGAGCATCCTTTATCGGTCAAGCCCTTGAGGGGCTGCTCGTAATCGATTCAGACTTGTCGGCGGATAGAACTCCGCGGCCATTTGAAATGGATCTAACGGGAACAGCTTACACGGAGGGCGACACTTTTCCCCTAAATAACAATCCCTCTTTGGACTTTGATCTTAGCCAATGGACGACAGCGTCCGGCCCGGTTCATGTCGTTCCGGGATTCGACGGGTCAAGCCGTAAAGCTCGCTTGAGAGGCAGGAATGATGGAGGTGAACCTAATAGTTTTGGTCAGTCAAACATCCCGGCCGGTCTCGGTGATTTCGAGGTGAAGTTTTTTCTCGCCATTCCGGAATTTGGCACGGCTGTGGGAGCGAGCCCGGACCCGACTATGGCTGACCGTTCATTTCAGTTCGTACTCCATTCCGACGACAACATCCCAAGGGGGGCCAATGGGATTTGGAATGACAACCATGCTTCCTCGGCATTGGTGAATCTCGCCTATTTGCCGGCTGGAAATGGATCGACCGGGGAAGGCTTCTATGTGTTTGATGGCAGCTCCTGGGAAATCCTTTCGAGTTTGGGTACGATCGAGCGATCGGTTGACGCCGATGGAAGCGGGGGGCTTGATTCCACGGCGGGGGACACGGTAAACGTTTACCAACTGACTCTGACCGGACGTGATTTCGGAACTCAGGCTGCGGTCTATGATGTCGTCCTATCCGAGGCGAATTCGACGTCGATCGCCGCTATCGCCAGCGACTTGACGGTCTCGCACGCAACGGAAATCACGGAGCATACACCGGGCGGCTACACCTTCACGACGGGAGACCGTTCCACTGATTCGGGTGGGGGAGAATTCGACTTCGCGTGGTCATCCTCTTTCTGGATAGATGAAATTTCCATCTCGATTCCTGGCGGACTTCCCTTCGCTCTTCACAGCGCCAATTCCGTGACGTTTCGGGCCATGGCGGACCGCCCGGCTGCCGCGAGTGTTTCGTTAACCAATTTTGGTTTGGGCATGGATCTCGAGGTATGGGCGGTTGATTTCAGCGAGACCTATTTCGATATGCCATCGGGATCGATGCCGACGACGATTGCTCCGGGAGAGACGGGCGACTTGGAGCTGGTCTTCGACCCGCATGGCTTGCCCCACGAGGAGGCTGTTGTGAGGGCGGAGATGGTCATTGAGAGTAACAGTCTAAGCGGGGCGAACGTCGTGCCGGTAGAGGTGCTTGTGCATGCTCCAGATAACTTTATTTTCGGTTCATTCGAGGTTCCGGGACTCGATCCGCTTGCTCACACGGACACGTTTGCGGGTTGGAGGGAAGAATTAAACCCGGAGTTGGTCATCAATGCATCAGGATTGGGCCCGGGGTCAAATACGGCTGCGTTTATCGACGGAAGTGAGATAAGTGGAGGAGATAACTCCAGGATCTTGGGGAGTGTATTTGAGCAGCTGGGGAATTTCGAATTGACCATGTATTTTGCGATTCAGCCGACTTCCAGTGCCGGAAGTCGTCAATTTAGCCTCATTCTCCATAGTGAGGAGGGCGCGCGAATGAATATGCGTTTCCAAGACGGTGTTTGGTCTGCGGTCGATGGGGGGTGGCAACCCTTTCTCGAGACGGATTTGGCACTGTCGATAGACGCGGATGGAGATGGTGATCTCGATGGTCCTTCTGACGTCAAAGAGGTTTATCAGCTCAAGATATCGGGAAGAAACTGGGAGACTCAAGAGGGCGAATACGATGTTTCAGTCTACGACGTGGAAGGCAACTTACTTGGAATTGCTACTGATCTGCAGTACTTTCAGCATGCAAGGGCAAATCCGCGCCTGAATGCTGTGGAGTTTACCTCGCAATGGGACCTTAGTCCTGGTTTTTGGGTGGATGATATCGTGTTGACCACGACTGAAACTACGGCACCTATGGAATTCCGGGTGAACTATGTCTCCTTCAAGCCGGAAGTGAATCCGAATACGACACTGCGGTGGACGGACATCGGTGGTGAGTATGTCATTCTTGCTTCGGACGAATTACCATTTGGTGCGACTAAAGTTACCGAAATACCGGTGAATCCGGAAAATGGAACTTTGGATGAGACCACGTTTCCGGGGGAAGTGGAGTTTTCGTTTCATGACGAGGGGGCCTCTGGCGTAAAACGGTTCTGGAAGGTGCGTCAGTTTCAGCCATAAGCCACGGGAATAGTTGGGAAGCGTCCGTACCAAGAGGGGGGCAAGACATTAAACGTGTTGAATCTGGCGCGTGAAGTCGCCCCCCTTAGGACTTACTAAATATCATGAATAATAAAGAATTAAGCAGACGGCGATTCTTGAAAAATGTAACGGTGGCGGGCGCAGCTATGAGCGTTCTTCCTGTAGCTGGATTCGGCGGCGTTTCGGGCTCCGCGCGCCGGACCTTTCGCGTGGGGGCGATCGGTGTTGGAGGCCGTGGACGGGGAGCCATGAATAACCTTCGCGAGGCGGCGGGGGTTGTCGGTGTCGATGTGGAATTCGTCGCGATCGCCGACATCCCGAGATCAACAGTCGATCGTGTCGGCGAGGAGTTCGAGGTGTCCGAGGCGAACCGGTTTACCGGATTTGATGGATACCGCAAGTTGCTTGAGGTTCCAATGGATGTGGTTTTGTTGGCCACGCCTCCCAACTTCCGTCCCCTGCACTTCGAGGCGGCCGTCGAGGCAGGGGTCCATTGTTTTATCGAAAAGCCCGTGGCGGTCGATTCTCCGGGCGCCCGGCGCATGTATGCCGCTGGCGAAAAGGCGACCCGCAAGGGGTTATCGGTGGTCGCGGGGACCCAGCGCCGGCATACAGGTGATTACCTGTCTCAGCAAAAGGCTATCGAGGATGGGGCCATTGGTAACATCGTCAGTGGACAAGTCATGTGGTGCCGGAACCAGCTTTGGGTTCGGCCTCGTAACGAGGGGGAGAGCAATGCGGAATACCTGGCGCGGAACTGGGTGAACTTCCTCGAAATGTCGGGTGACCACATTGTGGAGCAGCACATGCACAACATCGACATCGCCAATTGGTTCATCGGCCGGACTCCGCGACTGGCCATCGGTTTCGGTGGTCGTGCGCGGCGCAGGACGGGGAATCAATACGATTACTTCAGCGTCGATTATGACTATGGAGACGATTGCAACATCCACAGCATGTGCCGGCAGATCAACGGGACCTATAACCGCGTTGGGGAATGGCTCACCGGCACGGAAGGCAGCGTGATTGGCGGCGGGCGCGTCACTCGTTTCGATGGTGCCAACGTGACTCTTCCGACCTTTGATGTTCACGACAATGGGTTGGTTCAGGAACACGTTGCCCTCCTGCGGAGCGTTATCAATGACGAAGGTTTAAATGAAACCCAGGCCGTTACGGATTCCACTGTGGCGGCGATCATGGGCCGGATTTCGGCCTACACCGGACAGATTGTCCGCTGGATAGACCTGACAGAGCGCTCTGACTCGGCTTGGTACAATGAAACGCTCACTCCGACGGCGGAAGACTTCGAAGAAGATGAAGACGTCGAGATGCCTGAGGAAGAGACAGCTCCCGTTCCCGGGACCGCATAACCACAGGCGCGGCGGACCGCGCGCAGGCAAACATCTCGCCAGTCTCCGAAGACTTTGTTGTTGGTGGTGATTGTCGATGCTTGTTCAAAGCGCCGCTGACCGATGATACCTGGGGTCAACTGTCGAGGTAACGAACTGTTGCGGGTGGAAAAGCGTAGTCATTTATTCAAGGACGAAAACAGGAATTCCTAAGGGCTAGGGCATTTCCTAAATCTAGATATCATGAAGTTATTCAAATTCTTTGTCTTAACGCTCCTGACGGTTCGCTACGGAAACTGTTTGGTTAGCCCCGGTCTCAATTCTACTGAAAGGAAAAGCACGCGATGAAAGTAAGACGATTATTTTTACGATTCGGCCGGACTCTCTGCCTCATGGCGCTTGCCCAAGGTTCTCTAGCTGTATATAGCCAAGCTGGTTACGGGAATCTAGGTGAGGGGGTGGAAGTTCGCGCCAGTAGCTATTATGCCAACAACTCGCCCTCCAACGTGGTGGATGGCCTCGTGAGCGACGGTTCGCGCTGGCTTGCCGATCCTGAGGACCCTGATCCCTGGGTCGAACTCGCTTTTGGGGAACCGATAACCATCGGTGCCGTGGACATTTACGCTGGCTACGCCAACGACACGATCCTCGCCGATTTTGATCTTTCCTTCAAGCGGCACGACGAATGGATCTCTCCGCCGGCGGGCCAGGTGCGCGAGAACAGCGAGTTGGCGCAGAGAGTCGAAGTCTCCCTGTCCGATGTTACGAAATTGCGCCTAACCCTCCTCGAGCCAGGGTGGGGACGAATTCGAGAAATAGCGGTTTACGAATCTTTGGAGACGGAGATGAAGACCGGGTTAGAGGGAACCAGACTTTCACTGCCCCCTCCGCCTCCTCCCGTGCATCGGGATGTTCATCAGGTCGCGCTGAACCAGGTAGGATTTCAACTGGACGGGCCAAAACGTTTCACGGCCCCTTTATCGGCCGACGGCACTAAATTTTTTGTCCGTCCGGCTTCCGGAGGTAAAGCTTTGTTTGAGGGGAAAATTGATGGCCATGTAGGAGATTTTTCCGAGTTCCGGCCATCTGATTTAAGTATTCAATACATCGTGACACTTCACGGAGGGTATTTACAGGAAGGCATTAGTGATCCGTTCGAGATCCTGGAAAATTTCTGGCAGGATCGCTTTTGGCAACCGGCGGTGAATTTCCTGATCGATGCCCGAAGCGTGGTGGGAACCCATCCGAGTGCCTACGGAGGGAGCCCTTGGCGCGACGGCACGTATTACGACGCAATTATTCCGGCTTTGGTGTTGTTTTACCTCGCTGACCCGGAACGGATTCAAGGTATGCCGAAGCAGATTGATTGGGAGTCGGATCGGACGCGCGTCTTGAGTGCCGAGTTCGACTTCGACCACCGGAATCGAGGCAGCGAAGGGGTAATGGAGGCGGTTCACCGTTATTTCACCGAAATTGATCCGCCCGCTCCGGACGCTCCCGACGTGATAAAAATGATCCACTGGGGCGTCGGCTTCTATCTCGTGAATCCCGCGACACGGGATCCGAGCGGCGATCCTGATGGAAGGAGGATTCACTCTCAAACCGTGGAGCAAGTGGCTTATGTCGTGTGGGCATGGCCGCAGTTGAAGCAGTGGCTGCCGCATTCATTTTACGAACGTTGCCTGGAGTTTGTTTTTTCCAATTGGGAAGAATCGTTGGAGGTGGGCGAATGGTGGGCACCCGAAACCTATCTCGCCGTGGAGGAACTGGAGGGAGACAATCCGACGGGAGGTTTTCTCCATCCCTACAAAGGACGGCATGCGCCGGGGCATTCGATCGTGCCGAATATTCTCATGTATGAAATCGCGTTGCGGGAGGGCAGGGAAGACCCGGAGCGGTATTTGACGGCGGCGGTGAGGCAGGCGGATTGGATTATTGAAAACCTCGATTGGAAGGATCCGCGAACGACCAAGGGGCATCGGATGAGCGAGCATCGGACCATCCCGAACCTGGTTTGGCTTTTGCAAGCGTATCCCGAACAAGCTCCGGAGGGATTACGGGAGAAGATTTATGATTGGGCACGAGTCGCGATTGGTCGTTCAAACAACCTATGGGATTTCCGGCGGTTCGATGAGGACAGTCACTGGACGATTCCGAAGCTCAATGATGTCGGCAACTGGGTTTCCTTTCCGGCCATTGCGCTCGCGGCCTCTTCGATTATCGAGGACCCGGAAATGAGCGATAGACTGCAAACCCTTGCGGTCTCCCACGCGGATACGGTCTTTGGGCGAAACCCGCGCCTTGCGGCGGCTCCAAGTCAGCCGGAACATGGCTTTGTTGGGATCGACCGTGGCTGGCCGGTGAGCTACCGGGAAGATGTCTGCGCGCGGTTGGAACTGGTGCGGGGATCGATTTCCAGTGGCCCTGGAAGCGAAATGTTTCCCTTTAATCCCGAGGGAAACTTTCGACACGCGGAAGGCTGGGTGAACTACGGCGCCTCGTGGTGCATCAGCCTCGCCTACATGGAGCTTCATCGCATTGGAATCGTGAGCGGTTTTGGTATCCGCTAAAGGGATTTATGGGAAACCTGAATTTTAAATCATTGAGCTGCGATATGCTGGTCACTGGAGGTGGACTTGCGGGGGCTATCGAATCAACTGAAGTTATCGAAATCCCGGTCAACTTGGAAAATAGAGCAGTCGGTGATACTACATTTCGGGAGCATTGAAGTTCTCGTTTCACGACGATGCAGCCTTTGGGTTAAAACGGTTTTGGAAGGTTCCCAGTAATATCCAAAAGGTTTGTATAAAGTTTCTTCGCCAAAGGTCAACGGTTGACCTTTCTTTGGATTGCCGATTTCAGCAGGCCCTGCTTGACTGACTTTCGGTGGAAATTGAGTGCAAGAATGCACTCACGCGCTATAACCCAGTAATATAAAATAAATGGTCTTGTATGAAAAATCTTAAATTAGTCGCAGTTATACCCTCAAGGGTTTTGAGTCGCCGGGGATTTACGCTTATTGAATTATTGACGGTTATCGCCATCATTGGGATTTTGGCTGCAATTCTAATTCCTGTAGTTGGCAAGGTTCGGGATGGTGCGCGTCGTGCAGCGTGTTCCTCGAATGTTCGACAAATTGGCACTGGCCTAATTCTTTTCGCTGATGAAAATGAAGGTCGCTTCCCCCAGATGCACTATGGTGATCTCTATCACGTTGATCCCAATATGGCAGACCGGTTTATTGATGGCTATGATCTTCCACGGGAAATCTTCTATTGTCCCTCGAACTCCTCTTGGAATCGGAATGAGTTCTGGGACCAGGAGCACGTGAATGCCAGAGTGATTGGTTATGTTATTATAGGTGGGAATAGGCTGATTACCGACCATTCTGACCCTGAACTGGATTATCCGATGTCTTTATCAGTGGAGTCCGCCCGCACGGAATTGGTCGCCGACCTCACTGCTCGTCATCAACGGGATTGGACTGAGCGAAGCGGCCATACTGACAACAGGGGGCAGCCAATCGGGGGAAACGTGTTTCATGTGAATGGTTCGGTTGAATGGCGTCCGTTCGCTCAGATGGAGCAAAGAGTTGGTGGAGCGTGGGCTCAGTATTGGTGAATCCAGCGAAGGCTTCAACAAATGATAGGAGGAGAAACGGTTTCAACCGCTTCTCCTCCTCAAAAGATATAACCTACGAAGATTGATAGTAGAGCGAATAATTCACCTATTTAGAGCCTGAAAAGATGATGGGATATTTAGGAACTTCGAAAATAATGAGATCTCTTCTTGCCCGCCTGCCTCGTGATCGGCGGGGAGCTAATGTTTGCGAAAGGGACCTCCCGGCTCCGCCTTGTAAGCATCCTTCGGCAGGCTCGCCGGTACAAAGACAGCCGCAGTTTTCCGGTCCGGGAAGAACGATAGCTGTCGCTGCAACGCTCTTGTGGGCGGGTATTGCCACAACCTTTGCGGAACCGACCGAAATCAGCGGCCGATACCCACACCTTACGATGTTCAGTGAATCGCCGGAAGTTGGACAGGGGGCCGCCGTCTATTGGAAGGATCGGCTTTGGGTTATAACATACGCGCCACACATGCCGCGCGGCAGTGGGGATAAGCTATATATCATTGACGACGATTTGAACATGGAAGTGTATTCCGGCAGCATCGGTGGGACGCCGGCCAACCGGATGATTCACCGGGAGTCGAATCAACTGCTGATCGGCCCCTACGTGATCGACGCGGATCGGAACATTCGGGTGATACCCACCGGTAACCGGCCGCAGGATGCTAAAGAAAATAAAATGTTCGGTCGGCTCACTGCGACAGCTCGACACCTTCATGATCCGGAAAACAAGGTTTATTACTTCGATATGGAAGGCGTTCTTTATGAGGTGGACGTCAACATGCTTGAGGTCGATCTGTTGTATGTCCGCCCGATTCCGGGCTGGCACGGCAAAGGAGGTTATACAGGTCAGGGAAGGTTGGTGCTGGCGAACAATGGTGAACTCGGAGCGGCTGACCCGGATGCTTATGGAGCGTTTGAATACCAAGTGGATGTTGCGCAGAACAGTAGTGAAGACGCCGGCGTCCTCGCGGATTGGGATGGAGCGAGCGAGTGGAGGCTTCTGCAACGGCGCCAGTTCACCGAAGTGACCGGTCCCGGCGGCATTTACGGCGCCTTTAGTGAAGAGGACCCTGTTTGGGCGACAGGCTGGGATAAGCGATCGCTCATCCTTATGGTGATGCAGGACGGAGAATGGCATGAGTTTCGTATGCCAAAGGCCGACTATTCCTATGATGGCACCCACGGCTGGCACACCGAATGGCCCCGGATCCGGGAGGCTGTCCCCGCGAGTGACGGAAAGGAGGCTCGCCTCCTCATGAACAAGCACGGTGGTCTTTATGATTTTCCGAAATACCTCTCCGCTGACAATACATCGGGGCTTCGGCCGATCGGCTCGTATTTGAAAATCATCAGTGACACCCAACCGTGGCATAATGACCGGATTGTCTTCGCCTGTAACGAGACCTCGACATTTAACAACCCCGCGGCGGGACAGGCCCAATCCAACCTTTGGTTTTCAAGTTGGGAAGGGATTCACGAACTCGGACAACCTGTTGGCTGGGGAGGTGTGTGGATGCAGGACGACGTCGCGGAGGAGGAATGGTCTGTCCCTTACCTCATCGCCGGTTACGAAGATCGTGTTTTGCATCTGGCACACGAGAATGACGATCCGGTTACTTTTTCATTGGAGATCGACTCGAACGGCCGGGGAGACTGGGAGCCGTATAGGCAAATAGAAGTCTCGGCTCGTGGCTATGACTTTCATGTTTTTGATGATGAACTGGACTCCCAATGGATCCGGCTCAGCCCGAACCGGGAGTCCATTAAAACCACGGCCTACTTCCATTTTGGTCTCTCGCAAGGTGTCGTTGAAGATTCTGAACTCTTCGCCCCATTGGCTTCCGTCGAGGAGAGTTCTCCGTATGTTCGTGGCATCATCAGGCCGCGCGGAGACGATCTCGGCACGCTTCACATGCTCGCCACGCGCGTTGAGGAGAATGGCGGCACAACTGAAGTGGGGCATTATGAGATCGGCGCCGACTTGGTGCTTCATGAGCGAAACGACGATGTCAGCGCGGCTGAATACATCGCCCGCGTGGCAGAGATCGATGAAACGGGCACTGGGATTGCTCCCGATCAGGATGTCACGGTAAGTTTTGATAACGCTTCAGTCATCGTCACTCAGGGTGAGCGCAGGTACCGTCTGCCGAAGAGTCATGAAGCTTATGATGAATTTCCACTGGCACGGGGGGTTCGTGAAGTGGTAACCGAGCGCGCCATTCTCAATGCGCACGGTACCTTTTATATGTTACCCCGCAATAACTCGGGCGGAGTTCGTGCGATCAAGCCCATTTCCACTCACAATAAACAAATAAGCGATTGGGCGTCGTGGCGAGGCATGCTTGCGCTGATGGGCACCACGGCGGATTTCGATTCCTCTCATTCGAATTTTGTGTCGAGTGAGGATGGAAAGGCAGGGCTGTGGCTGGGGGACATTGACGACCTTTGGAAACTCGGGAGTCCTCGCGGGACCGGAGGGCCTTGGAAAAATACCGCAGTCGAGGCCGGTAAGGCATCCGACCCCTATCTGATGACCGGCTATGATAAGAAGTGTCTGACTCTCAGCCATGAATCCGATGAGGCCGTTACTTTTTCCCTTAAAGTGGACGTTTTTGGCGCCATCAACACGAATGAAATCTATTTCCCGTATAAGGATGTTACCGTTCCGCCGGGAGAGACCATCGAATACGTTTTTCCGAGCGGTTTCGCCGCCCACTGGATTCAGCTGACCAGCGATAGCGACACGACCGCGACCGCCACCTTTGTCTACGAATAGGGTTTCCCTCCGTGTATAGCCCGTGTTTGAGTTGCGGTCGATGGAGGTAAACCTCGGGGGGAGTCTTTTTTTATGAAGTCTTTACTTAAACGTTTCGCAGTCTGCAGTTGGTCTCTTCAGCCGGCAGATGCCGACGTGCTTATAACCCAGGTGAAATCGATCGGTATTCCGCGCATTCAGCTGGCGCTCGATCCGTTACGCACCGATATCGAAAGTTGGAATCACTTTGGAGAGCGGTGCAGGGATAACGAGATCGAGATTGTCTCGGGGATGTTCGGCACAGAGGGCGAAGATTATACTTCGCTGGAATCGATTCGTCGCACCGGAGGGATCGTTCCGGACGCTACTTGGAAGACAAATCTGGAGAACATTCGAACCAATGCCGATATCGCTGCGGGACTCAACCTGAAGCTTGTCACTTTTCACGTTGGCTTTATGCCGCACGACAGACGCGAGGCAGGTTTCGAAGTCCTGTTGAATCGCGTCATCGAAATCGCCGATATTTTTGCGGAAAGAGGCATCGAATTGGCGTTTGAAACCGGGCAGGAAGAAGCCGAAACGCTTCGCCTCTTTTTAAAGGAATTGAACCGCGCCGATGTTGGCGTCAATTTTGATCCGGCGAACATGCTGCTTTATGGGAAGGGAGATCCGGTCAGCGCTTTGCGTATCCTCAGTCCCTGGTTGAAGCAGTGCCACATCAAAGACGCTAGGAAAACGAGGCAGCCGGGGACGTGGGGAGAGGAGGTTCCCGTGGGAGCTGGAGAGGTGGACTGGTCAGCCTTTTTCAATACGCTGAATGAACTCAACTTTAATGGGTATTGCGACATCGGTTCAGCAGAACCTGTGCATCTGGACATGACGAATGTGGCGACCTATCGGGAGTTTGATAAACTGCTCGCCGATACCGGTATCGAGGTTGTTGATATATGTTCTCCGACTAGCACTCACGCATCTTTCACGGTAGCCGCCCTACAAGCGGGGAAACACGTTCTTTGCGAAAAGCCGATTGCGCGGACCGCGGAACAGGCGCACGTTATGGCGAAGGCCGCGGCTGAATCCTCCTCGTTTTATATGCCCGGTATGTGTCTCCGGTTTTGGCCCGAGTGGGCCTGGCTCCAGCGAGCTATCGCGGAGAACCGGTACGGCCGGACCGATGGGGCGCCGCTTCGGTTCTTTGAAGATGGGCAAAGTCCGCGCGAGGTTCGTTGCGGAGACAACGATGGCTATTCTTTGGAGCTTCAATATTTTCTCGATTGTATTCGCTCCGGGAAGGCTCCTTCGACTGTGACGCCGGAGGATGGAGTAATCTCGCTGGAAATCTGTGAAGCTGAAGAAAAATCTGTGCAGTCGGGCAAGGAGGTCTTCGTGAAATATGAGGGATAAAGGCCGGTTTCCGCTGACCGGGTTCCTGCCGATCAGCGCGACGGGTAGTAAAAACTCCTTAAGTGGGGCACGGCAAACAGTCCGGTGCGGGTGCGAAGAGTGGACGCGTCTATTGGGCGCTTACGATTACCAACCAAATATTGAATTATGAATACAACACGAAAGCTGAAGATGTCGGCTCCCGGCGCTGAAGATTCCGTCGTTATTGGGACAGGTGCTTCTGCCAGGAAGGCGGCTCGGAATTCCGTTGGAAGTGCTTCTGCGTCTCTGATGCCTCGCCGTCGTTTTCTTCGCAACCTTGGGGGCTCGCTTCTGGCCGCTCCGTTTGTGACCAGCGGGCTCTTCGCGGCTTCGCCCAATGGCAAGCTGCGTCATGCCAGTTTCGGGGCGGCAGGTATGGCGTGGGTGGACCTCAACCGCCTCTTAGTTCAGGGCAACGTCGAACTGGTGGCGGTCGCCGACGTGGATCGACGCTACTTTGCCCGAATCAAGGAAAAATTCCCCCATGCGCGCTGTTTTCAGGACTGGCGCGAGTTGTTGTCCGAGGTCGGCGATCAACTCGATTCGGTCAATGTTTCCACTCCCGATCACATGCACGGGGCGCAGGGTTTGGCCGTGATGGATCAGGGCTTACACATTTACGATCAAAAACCGCTGGCCCAAAATATCTCCGAATGCCGGGCGCTTACGATGAAAGCGCGTGAGACTGGAGTCGTCAATCAGATGGGAATTCAGCTGTCTTCCAGTTTTTCCGAACGTCTGGTCGCCGCTCTGGTGGCGGAAGGTCTCATCGGCGAGGTGAGAGAGGTCCACACCTTCAGCGACAAGGATTGGGGGGATTTGGCACCGCGTCCGGACCAGGGAGACGCCGTGCCGGAGGA
>LFIK01001488.1_pt1 | contig 18599 bp, 15 predicted proteins | sample 643401 | NCBI WGS metagenome assembly LFIK01 (sample SAMN03777447, study PRJNA286221) | soda lake metagenome | biome: soda lake; feature: Kulunda steppe; material: water; isolation source: sample T5-Br brine of Lake Tanatar-5 | place: Russia: Kulunda steppe | collected 2010-07
AGGGGGATGTTCATTTGAAGCAACGGCTTTACGAGCCGAGCAGCCTTTTAAGACGAGTTTCTTCGTCGTCCGGAAATACACCGAACTCCTCTGAATGACAGGTTGTAAAAAGGAGATTCTTCGTCGTCCGGATGACGGGAGCGGCTGAATGCCGGGAGCGTTAGCTTTTTCTCTACCCAACCAAATCCCTGTTAAACGAAATACTTTTTCCCCTAATCATCTAATTCTATTGAATATGCAATTTAGACTGGATTTATTCTTAAGAAAGATTTTGATAATAGAGGTTATAAACATAACTTTTTACTTGTCCAAAAAAGAATCAGTAAAGAGTTAGAGAAGTAATAGGAGTAAACGCTCATGGGGTCAGATACGATACAACAAGACGTAAAAGAGAATGTCAGGGTTAAAGAGTCAGCTGCAGGCCCGGTAAGGAATTTTGTTAAACCTGAAGATTTTGAAAATAAAGAGGTACGGGTATATCGGGGAAACAGAGCTCTTGACGTTATATTTGGCAGCATCGGTGTGCTGCTCTACGGTCTGATTTATCCCTTTATAGCCCTGGGTATTAAACTGGGTTCTCCCGGGCCGGTTATTTTTAAACAGAAGCGTACCGGTCAGGACGGCGAGGTATTCCATTGCCATAAGTTCCGCACCATGCATGTGGTGGATAAAACCCGCCAAAACGGGAAACCGGTGATTACCGAAAGAGGGGACAGTCGTATTTTTGGATTCGGGCAGCTTCTGCGAAAATTGAATCTGGATGAACTTCCGCAAATTATAAACGTGCTGAAGGGAGATATGAGCCTGGTGGGCCCGCGCCCGTACCCGGTGGATGAGTGCGCCTACTGGAACGACGTTTTTGATGACCACCACCTGCGCTATATGGTGAAGCCGGGCGTTTCCGGCCTGGCCCAGGTGAAAGGGTACCGCGGCGGCACGCTTGATGAAGAACATATGCGCACCCGCCTTAATTACGATCTTATCTATATTGAAAAAAACTCTGTCTCTATAGACCTTTATGTGATCGGTAAAACCGTATTGCAGATGGTAACCCGACAGACGAATGGCCATTGATACCTTAGGGTACAGTAGAGGTTGACAGGAAGGAAGTACCTGTGGTATTGGTAAATGATTAATATTGTCCGAATTGAATAAAAAATTTACGTGCTTTTATGAGTCAAAGTAAACGAGTATTGATTACCGGCGGTGCCGGGTTTCTGGGGTCGCATTTGTGCGACCGATTTTTAAAAGAAGGGTACGAAGTCATTTGCATGGATAACCTTCTTACCGGAAGTGCCGATAATGTTGCTCATTTGATGGAGGAGAAAGAGTTTCGGTTTATCCATCATGATGTGACCGATTACATGTATGTTAAAGGAGACCTCGACCTGGTGCTCCATTTTGCTTCACCCGCTTCCCCGATTGACTACCTGGAGATGCCTATCCAAACACTTAAGGTAGGCTCTCTGGGAACTCATAAGGCGTTGGGATTGGCCAAAGAGAAAAATGCTCGATTCCTTCTTGCTTCTACAAGTGAGGTGTACGGCGATCCACTTATCCATCCTCAGAATGAAGATTATTGGGGGAATGTAAACCCGATCGGTTATCGGGGGGTGTATGATGAAGCCAAACGGTTTGCGGAAGCGATGACGATGGCCTACCAGCGATTTCATGACCTGGAGACGCGCATCGTACGGATTTTTAACACCTACGGCTCTCGCATGAGGCTGAACGATGGCCGCGCACTGCCTACGTTTATGCGTCAGGCGCTGGAAGGCGAAGATATTACCGTATTTGGAGATGGTTCGCAGACGCGCTCGTTTACCTATGTGGATGACCTGGTTGAAGGGATCTACCGACTCTCGCAAAGTGATGAGCCGGAACCTGTAAACATCGGGAACCCCGAAGAGATTACCATTCTTGAATTCGCCAAGGAGGTTATTGAACTGACCGGCACCGACAGCAAAATCATTCATAAAGAGCTTCCAAAAGACGACCCACAGGTACGAAAGCCCGATATCTCCAAAGCGAAAGCTGTTCTGGATTGGGAACCACAGGTACAGCGGAAAGAAGGGTTGAGAAGAACTCTGGATTATTTTCAGGCGAAGGTTGAGGCGAGGGTTTAGGTTGAGGTTGAGGTGATCATGGATGAGGATAGAAGAATTAAAAACTTTACAGATATGCCGGCTTGGGAAATTGCTCATCGGCTTTCAGTTGAAATTTTTAAGATGACCATTGACCTTCCAAAATCGGAGGATTATGCGTTAACGTCTCAGATTCGGAAATCTTCAAATAGCGTATCAAGCAATATTTCAGAGGCATTTGGCAGAAGCAAAAAGAACGACAAAAAATATTTTTATACCATTAGCAGAGGGTCGGCTTTTGAAACACAGAATCACCTTCTTTATGGTAAAAGTGTTGGGTACTTTGATGGGGCACAATCAAAAATGCTTTTTAAGGAATATAGTGAGTTGATACATCAGCTTAATAAAATTATGAAGTCCTTAACTTGAGCATTTTTAGGCAAAGGATGATGTTTACGATGGGATTGATGAACATAAACCCGTTTAAGCAACACTAAACCTTAGCCTTTATCTCAATCTTTTAAGCAAAATATTAGATTAAATTAGATAAGTGAATTAATGAATATTGGAATTATTGGAACCGGCTATGTGGGGCTTGTATCAGGGACCTGCTTTGCCGATAGTGGAAAAGATGTACTTTGCGTAGATATTGACGAAGATAAAGTGGAGCGAATGCGAAACAGCGAGGTTCCGATTTATGAGCCGGGGCTGAACCGAGTGTTTGACCGTGCTATTGATGAGGGACGTCTGAAGTTTACCACCGACCTTGATGAAGCTTTTCGCAGATCGGATATTATTTTCTTGTGTCTGCCGACTCCTCCCGGGGCAAATGGACAGGCAGATCTCAGTTTTGTGCTGAATGTAGCGGATGAACTGGGAGATCTCTTTAATAAGTACCCCGGCTACAGAGTGGTGGTGAATAAGAGCACCGTACCGGTAGGCACGGCTGATAAAGTACACGAGAAGATTGCTTCGAAAACCGATGAAGAGTTTGATGTCGTTTCCAACCCGGAGTTTTTAAGAGAAGGTGCTGCGGTGGAAGATTTTATGAAACCGGAGCGGGTTGTCGTGGGTACGAGCAGTGACCGTGCGGCCGAGATGATGAAGGAGCTTTATGCCCCGTTTGTACGAAGCGGTAACCCCATTATTGTTATGGACGAGCGGAGTTCAGAGCTGACTAAATATGCCGCGAATGCGATACTGGCAACCAAGATCACGTTTATGAACGAGATTGCCAATCTTTGTGAAAAGACCGGGGCTGATGTAGATCATATTCGACGGGGGATTGGTACTGATTCCCGAATTGGTAAGCGATTCTTGTTTGCCGGTATTGGATATGGAGGCAGCTGTTTCCCGAAAGATGTGCAGGCCATTCACCATACAGCCCGGGAGAAGGGGTACGACTTTCAAATTCTGGATTCCGTGATGAAGGTGAATGAGACGCAGAAGACCTCAATCGTTGAAAAGATGAAGGAGTACTACAACGGCGACCTCACCGGCAAAACAGTGGGAATCTGGGGGCTCTCCTTTAAACCGGAGACGGACGATGTGCGAGAAGCACCCTCTCTCTATATTACCGATGCCTTGGCGAAGCTTGGGGTAAAGATGAAAGCGTATGATCCCGAAGCCATAGAGACGTTTAAAGAAGCTGCAACTGAGAATGCTCTAAACAACATGGAGTTTATGGCCGATCGTGACAGTGTTCTGAAAGACATTGATACGCTAATTATCTGCACGGAGTGGAACGAATTCCGCCGGCCCAACCTGGATAATTTTTCAAAATATATGAAAGCTCCAGTTATTTTTGATGGGCGTAACTTGTATGATCTAAAGCGAGCGAAAGTAGCCGGTTTAACGTATTATAGTGTTGGTCGGGCAAAAGTAAGTGAACATATTAAAACTGCTTCTGCAAATTCAGAAATACTTAACGAACCTATCTACAACGGGAAGTAATTGATAACCGAAGAAGTAATATGATGAGATCAAACGAAGAAATTAAATGCGACAAATGTAATGGAAATATAGAAAAAGATATTTCTACTGTACAAGTTGATTATAGCTCAGATTATGTAACCATGAATAATGTACCGGTAAAATTTTGCACCGGCTGTGGTAACAAGATTATTGAGCAATCTGCAATTACTTCAATACAAGAACTGTTTGGTTTAGAAGCAAAAATAAAAATTAAATAACTTTTTTCGGGATACTATTAGTTAGTTTTAAACTATTGAACGATAAGAATTCTACGGCTGTATTTGTAATTTCTCTGAATATGTTTTACATGTGCGAATTTGGACATATTTTTTGATAAAATAAATATTCCTGTTATTCATGATAGCTGTAAATTATTCTCTTTTAATAGAGATAAGGAATTTATATTGACTTATTTAAGCGTGAGAAGATTTGCTGTAGATAAAAATAAGCGGGTTAGTAATAAGCAGTGTTGATAATTAGTCTAATGATTATACACCTTCATTTTATAATTGATGCATAAAAAGAATAAAGTTATAGTAACAGGTGGAGCCGGATATATTGGTTCACATGCCTGCAAATTTCTACATAAAAACGGTTACGAACCGATTGTATATGATAACTTGGTTAGCGGTCATCGTTCATTTGTTAAGTGGGGTGATTTTATTTACGGAGACATCCTGGATACGAAAAAGCTGATTGAGGTCTTTAACATTTATAAACCCATTGCAGTCATTCATTTTGCGGCATTTGCATATGTTGGCGAGTCAGTCGAAAACCCTGCAAAATATTATCAGAATAATGTTGCCGGCACATTATCCCTTCTGGAGGCGATGAGGATCACAAAGATTAATCGGATTGTATTTTCGAGTACATGTGCCACTTATGGCAATCCGGTTGAGCTGCCTATTATGGAAACTCACCCTCAGAATCCTATAAACCCCTATGGTAAAAGCAAATTGATGATTGAAAATATTCTGAGTGATTATAGTGATGCTTACGGATTAGAGTATGTAGCATTACGATATTTCAATGCAGCGGGTGCTGATCCGGAAGGGGAAATAGGAGAATGGCATGATCCGGAAACCCACCTGATTCCGCTTGTTCTGGACACTGCTCTCGGGAAAAGAGAAAAAATGTATGTTTTTGGAGATGATTACGATACCAAAGACGGTACATGCATCAGGGATTACATTCACGTAAATGATCTTGCCAGTGCTCATTATGCAGCTTTGAAGTACCTTGAAAACGGCGGTTTATCAGATGTATTTAATCTCGGAAATGGTGAAGGATATTCGGTATCCGAAATTATTGATCAGGCCAAAAATATTACTGGAAAATCGATTCATACAGAAAAAAAAACAAGGCGAAAAGGCGATCCTCCGGTTTTAATTGGTGATGCTTCAAAAGCAGAAAGTAAACTGCATTGGACACCGGAATTAGATGATATTGAGAGTATTATAAAGACGGCTTGGAACTGGCACTCGAAAATATCTAAATGAAGTGGTTTTGACCTAATATTGTCTTAAAGAAGGCACAAGTTGCTTAAATATAATTAGACTTAGTCAAACGCATTTTAAATAAGTTTATTTAATATATTTGTAATAATCATGTGTTTTTCTCCATCAGAATCTCCAATCCTCTGAGAAACTGTCAGAGATCATAGGCTCATCTATCGTTTAATGAAATTCTGCCATGAATTTTAAAAAAGAAAATATAAATACATTTTTATTATTAGGAGTAATACTTTTTGCTGTTAATATAAATGGGATTATGTTTTGGACATTTATGCCTGGTTTAGGTTCAGGAAGGTTAAATCCCATTATAGGGCCATTTACGCTAATTCTGCTTTTTATCATTTATTTGTATGGTGTACAAAGTTCGCATATAAAGATTCGAAATAAAACATTATTAATATCTTTCTTAGGTATTGTTTTATCTTTCATAATAGTTCTTTTATCTGCCTTAAATCAGCATGGGGATTTAATTAAAGGTTTAAGAGATATAACTTACCTGTGGTTGATGATATTTCTGTTTTTTATGTTTTTCAATAGTTACAGGTTTTATAACCCTGAAAAATTTGTAAAACATTTAATTATTTGGGGATTAATATTATTTCCACTTATATCATATTTATTAGAGTATCATACAGGAATTTCATATGGTAGAGAGCGTCGTTTCGGATCTTTTATGGGTTCTAGTCCATTATTTTCTACTTCTTGCAGCTTAATATTTATGATAGCACTGTTTTCAAAGGTTGGCTCAAAGTGGAAATTTATAGCTTTAATAACAGCTTTATTTTGGCTGATTGAAAGTGGTACACGCACTCCTATTATAGTAGTAATTATTACATTGATTTATTATTATTTTTCTTCATTAAATTATAAAATGTATAAATTTAAAATATATACATCAGCTGCTATTATCCTTGGAATATCTGTTGTATACTTACCCATTATTTCAGAAATTTTAACAGGATATCAAACATATGAAAGTGATCATTTAAGAATTTTTGCATTTGGTGATGTCACGCAAGAAACAGGATCTTTTGCATCAAGGTTATACTGGACTATTACTGTATTTAACCAGTTAAGTAATAATTACTTTATAGGTGGATATGGAGGGGGGGCAGCTGAATATATTTTAGACGCTTTGCCACATAATGATCTTTTGAGGTATTGGCATGATTATTCGATATTTTATTTACTATTATTATCCTATATAATTATTTATTATGGATTATTTCATGAAAGAAAAAGAAAGAACGATTTTACTTCATTTATGTTAAGTTCATTATATATTTTAATTGTAATATTATTGAATGTTATACACAATATATTCCAATACCCTGGAGCCATGATGCTTCTGATTACATTTCTATATTACCATACTAAGTTTGAAAATTCGCTAAAACACTATCATTGATTAAAATTCAATATTAAATAAAAAATTATTCTTTATTATGGATGTAAGTAAAACTCCTAAAATCATTGCAGAAATCGGTTGCAACCACAAAGGTAAATTGGATATTGCTCATGAAATGATTATGATGGCAGCAAAATTTTGTAAAGTAGATGTTGTAAAGTTCCAAAAAAGAACGCCTAAAGAATTACTTTCTGAAGACGAGTATAATGCACCACACCCAAACCCTGTGAACTCATATGGCGAGTCATATGGTAAACATAGGGAGTATTTAGAACTCTCTCTTGACGAACATAAACAATTAAAAAATTGGTGTGAAGAGTATGGTGTAGTTTATAGTACCTCAGTTTGGGATGTTACTTCAGCTAAAGAAATTTCATCCATAAACCCGGAATTAATTAAAATACCATCAGCTTGTAATTTAAAGTTTGAAATGCTGAAGTACCTTTGTGATAATTACAGGGGAGAAATCCACTTATCTTTTGGTATGACGACAAAGGAAGAAGAGGAAGAGATTATTTCTTTTTTTGAAAAAAATAAAAGGAACAAGGATCTGATTATTTACAGTTGTACTTCAGGTTATCCTGTGCCATTTGAGGATATTTGTTTGTATGAAATTAGCCGGCTCATTGAATGTTATAAACATAGAGTTAAGAGTATTGGATTTTCGGGTCATCATTTAGGAATTGCTGCTGATGTCGCTGCAATGACATTAGGTGCTAACTGGATTGAGCGTCACTATACTTTGGACAGAACCTGGAAAGGGACTGATCATTCAGCATCTTTGGAACCGGATGGATTGAGAAGGTTGACCCGTGATATTCGTAATGTTCACAAATCGCTTACATATAAAGACCAGGACATTTTAGAAATAGAAAAAGTTCAAAGAAAAAAACTTAAATCTTTTTAATGATGAAGACTTATGATGTTTTAATACCGGCAAGGGGGGGGAGTAAAAGTATTCCTTTAAAAAATATTAAACCAATTGCCGGCAAACCATTGATTTATTGGTCATTGGATGCGGCGGTAAAATGCGATAAAATAAAAAAAGTTTATGTATCTACCGACTCTGATAGAATTAGGAGGTGTGTTCTGAAATATGGCAGTAGTAAAGTGTTATGTATAGATAGATCTGAAGAATCAGCAACTGATACGGCCAGTACTGAAATGGTAATAGAAGATTTTATTAAAAAATCTAAACCACCTGGCAATATTGTTTTGCTTCAGGCTACTTCGCCTTTAGTTACAGCAGAGGATTTGTCTAACGCTATTAATACATTCGAAGATGTACAATCAGACACGTTACTAAGTGTTGTTAAACAAAAGAGATTTTATTGGGATTTCGATGAATCAAATAATAATTGTATAAAACCATTGAATTATGAACCCCAAAAAAGGCCAAGAAGGCAGGACTTTAATGGTACATTCGTTGAAAATGGAGCAATTTATATTTTTAATAGTAATGAATTTTTAAAGCACAAATCAAGACTTTATGGTAACATCTCATATATTGAAATGGACGAAAAAACATATTATGAACTGGATGAACCTGCTGACTGGCTCATAGTTGAAAACTTTATTAAATCTAATAAAAGGGATAACAAAGAGAAATCGAATATAAAACTATTTGTATCTGATGTAGATGGAGTACTCACTGATTCAGGGATGTATTATTCAGAAAAAGGAGATGAACTTAAAAAGTTTAATACCAGAGATGGAATGGGTTTCGAGCTATTGCGTAAAGCAGGTATAAAAACAGCAATTATCACATCTGAAGATACTAAAATTGTAGAGCGTAGGGCTAAAAAATTAAAAATAGATTATTTGATTCAAGGTTGCAAAGATAAGCTAACGGCCTGTCAGTCAATATGTGAAGAATTAGGTATTTCTCTTGATGATGTCGCATTTATCGGTGATGACATCAATGATAAAGAAATATTAATTAATGTTGGGTATCCAGCATGTCCTAAAGATTGCAATTCATCTATAATTAATTCTAATACCAAGGTATTAAATAAATGTGGGGGAGAAGGTGTTGTTAGGGAATTTGTAGAAACTATATTAAGCCATATGATAAACTAATGCATATCCAACTATCCAAATATGTCAAGTGAAAGTAAGTATCATTTCTCTAGTTGGGAAGATATAGAAGGTATTATTATTAAGCATATCAATTCCGCTAAAACTAGTATTGAGATAATATGCTTCGAAATGACTTCAAAAACCATTATTAATAAATTAATAAGTAAAAGAGAAAATGGAATAAAAGTAAAAGCATATTTAGAAAGCAGAAAACATTATAAGGATGATAAGTTAATTCTCAATGAATTTAGTGGATTTAGTTCCTCTAGCAATAAATATCATTCTTTGCATGAAAAGCTTATAATAATCGACAAAAAATTAGTAATAATTGGTAGCCCTAATTTAACAGATAAAAGCCTTAGAAGTAACTATGAGATTATATGTATATCTAAAGACCCTAAAATTGTAAATAAATCTATTGAGCATCTAAATAATCTGCATGATAATAAGTTAGCTGTAGCAGATCAGTGTGCTCTAAATAAAAACAAGGTAGTTTACGACAATCTTTTATTCAATTGTAAAAATAAACCAAATTATGGTGAAATTTTATTTTCAAGTGAAATAATAATGTATGACTTGATAAATAATATGATTCTTTCTGCTAAATATAATATAGATATATTAGCTTCTCATAAAATTGAAAAAAATATCTACAATAATTTAGTATCACTCAGAAATAAGGGGGTTAATATAAATATAATAAAAGATGTAAGCGCACTTGATGTCAGTGACTATAACTTCAAATTAATTGATTCAATTAGATATATTGATGAAAAAAGTAAAATGCATATAAAGGCCATCATAATAGATAATTCATATTATGTATTTGGTTCTTTGAACTTATTTAACAGAAGTCTATATAAGGATTTAGAACTTGTTATTGTTGGTAATAAAATAAATACACTAAAATTTTTTAATAATGTAATTAAATACTTATTTGAAGTGTCAGGTAATATCAGGTACTTAAAGTTAATAAATATTTATTATAATAAATTATTATATAAGATAAAAAGCACATAAATATGATTAAGTATTTCGAAGAATTAGAACCTGCAATAAACAAACATGGAATAAATAAATCTGAAATATGTATTGTTGGTAGTTTACCATTTGCAGTTAAAAATATTAGAGAAAATAATGACATCGATATAATCGTTTCAAAAAAAGAAAAAGAAAAACTACATTCAACCAGTTCTTATATATCAGAAGATGTAAATGTTGTATATGCTAAATATGGTAATTTGTTAGGTATATGTGAAGATGAAATAATACACAATGATAAGCATCATAATCTATATAAGGGTTATAAAGTAATAAATATTGAAGCAGAAATAGCAACAAAGATAAAAAGGGATTGGCTAAAAGATTGCCTGGATATTGATAATATTGTTGAAAAATATAGAACAGGAAACATTGAGATAAATTGGGATCTGCTTAAATATTATTTAGAGGTCAATATAAACAATAAATTAAAATCAAAATTGTCTGAATATGCATATGAAAAAAAGAGATTTCTAAGTGACATAATTAATAAACTTAACGATTTAAGAAGTGGTATTGTAAGAAAGGCATCAAAAAGGACGCAATTTTCATTTAAACAACAGATTGTAAAGACTATACCTACGTCTTCGCTTTTAGGCATTCAGTATAGAGGAAATAACTTTGATAGATATGATATTTTTTTGAGATACTTGACGATTGTAGAATATTTAGATGATAATCAGGGAAAATATTCTGAGCAATATTCTACTATGCAACATAAACGTATCGGATCATCTAATATAGGTAGATTTTATGATCTAATTGATAGTATAAAGAATGAAGGGCTTTCTAGCCAACATCCAATTACTGTTAATAAAGAAGGCTATATAATTGATGGAGCACATAGATTGGCTTGTGCATTATATTTTGATATTGATAATGTATATATCCAAACAATCAATAAGTCCAGGCCAAAGCCATATAATCAAGAATGGTTTGTAAAAAATGATATGGGATATTTAGTGCAAGATTTAAATGATTTAAAATTGGAACTGTTTATAATAAAAGGTATTTGGTTTACTGTATTAATTTGGCCACCAGCAATAAAATATTATGATAAAATTGAGAATGATTTATCGAATAAATATAGTATTAAATACAAGGATACAATATTTATAAATGACATAAATAGAATTATCAGAGACATATATAAAATAGATGATATTGAGAAATGGAAAATTGAGTTGAAGATTAATCATATTAACAAATCAGATAATAATGGTCATATTGGGTTATTTATGATAGAAATTCCGTTTCCTGATTTTAGATACAAGTCTAGATCAAGTTCATTTCTCAGTAATGAAGTGGTTGAGTTAAAAAGTAAAATACGTAATAAATACAAAAATAAAATTGACCACTACTATCATGATACAATTTGTCATATAGGGGACAACCAGCATCACAATCAGAAAATGATTGAAGTATTAAATTGCTATTTAGATAGAAAAATAGCAGAGTGAAATTAGTAAGGAAACTAAATACAAATATACTTGGCAGATCTTCTGTATATTTAGCTGGTAATATTGCCCAAAAATTATCTGTCTTTTTATTAATTCCTGTCTATACCCATTATTTCACTACGGATGAATTTGGTATTTGGGGGCTTGCAATTGTACTTATGCAAGTGTTGTCAATTGTTATGAAATTGGGTATTCCAGCTTCTTTTGCTAGATATTATTTCCAATATTTCCAAGAAAAGGAATTTTTAAATAATTACATAAAAACTAGCTATTACTATAGAATAGTATCTATTGTGTGCATTTCAATACTGCTATATATATTCGGTGATATAATTTGGTATTATTCAACCAACAATTATGAGTTTTATCCATATTACTATCTTGTTCTATTAATGGCAATAGGTGAGGCATTTCTATCTTACTTTACAAAAGTTTATCAAGTTCAGGAAAGGCCATATATCTTCTCAATAACACTTGTAAGCTTAACAACAATTCAATTATTCTTGTCTATTCTCTTTGTCGTTCATTATGATATGGGAGTTATAGGTGCACTATACGGATATTTAATTGGATTATTCATTTTTGTTACTTACATGATGATCGAATTTAATTATAAGAATATAGATAATAATGCTTCAATTAATTCGAAATACATAATACAGGATATTAAATTTGGAGTACCATTGATCCCACATGAAATTTCAAGTTGGGCAAGAAATGCTTTTGATAGAGTTATTATGGCCCAATTTTTGACTTTATCTGCAATTGGTATCTACCAACTTGGATTTAAAATTGGGATGATTATGTCAGTACTTATAACCAGCTTGGATTTAGCGTATTCTCCTTTCTTTTACAAAATGAAATCACTATATGGGGAGAAATCTCATAAATTATTTATTGAATATAGTCTAATGTATACCATCATATTGGGAGCCATAAGCGTATTTATATCTCTTTATTCTGTTGAAATTATTTACTTGGTTGCACCGATCGAATATGAATACTCTGCTAAAATATTACCATTGATAATACTAGCGATGTTTTTTTATGGGCAATATACTCTTTATGTTAAATCAATATTTTATCATAAAAGAACAAAATTAATACCCTTACTAACGGGGATACCTACTATATTATCAATTATTGCTAATTTTGTATTAATACCAATTTATGGTTTAATAGTAGCTGCATGGATATTTGTTATCTCCATGCTAGTTACACTATTTGTAGTATATAAGTTCTCTCAAAAGACTGAACAAATAGAATATAAACTATATAATATTACCTTAATAAATTTCACTGTAGGCATAACATGTATTCTTTCATCGTATTATATTTACAGTTTTGGTACTTCAGCATTTTGGATTATAATAAAATTATTAATTGTTATCATTTACATGATAATAAATATTAATAACATTATGAATAGTTTTAGTGAATTTATGAAAATTGATAAGTCTTTTGTCAAATGATAACATTTGTAACCCAAAATGAAACACATGCTTATAATTTCCAACCTGTTATTAATGAGTTAATAAATACTTCAGAGCTTAATAATAATATTATGCACTCATTACATTTAGACTTAATAACAGGATTAAAAACTTTTCAGCATATATCAAGAATAAACACAAAAATTATAGATGTAACATCTAATTTGCGTTTCTATGATTTGTCTCGCTTAGAGAGATTTCGTTGGATTTTTAAAAACAGCCGTTTCTTAATAGAAAATGTTTCTGATACAAAAATATTAATAATAGGTACGGACGGATCACTACAAAGAGTGATGTCTAATCATGTAAAACAAAATGGTGGAAAAGTCATCATGATTAGTGATGGATTAGTATTTCCATGGTCTCATAATATTTTTAAAAAAACCTGTCAAAAAGCTTTAAAAAGATTTGGTGATTTAGCTTCATTTTTTTACTTAAACCAATATGTACCTGCTTATACTGGTCATTCAAATTTGGATTACGTATATGTAATGAATGAAGAAGCCAGGGATATATTGATTGATCAGGGTATTCAATGCCCCGTAGAAAATATTCAATTACCCCGATTTGATAATTATTTAAGAGACTACAATAAATTAAAACGTAATCAGAATGTAAGTTCAAAGAAAAACATCCTATATATCACAGGGTCTTATAAATGGCACGGTTTCTTTAAGGAAGCTGAGTTACAGAAAAAGTCAATTGAAGATTTAAAGACGTTCGCTTTAAAACATCCTGATTTAAACTTTAGGGTTAGAGTCCATCCAAGAGAGAATAGAAATGAATATATTAATCAACAATGGCCAGATAATGTAATTCTTTCTATGCCGGAAATCGAAACGTTAGAAGACCTTGCCTGGGCAGATGTTATGATAAATGTAAACTCAACTGTATCAGTAGAGGCACAGTTGGTGGGAGTTCCAGTTGTTATTTATACGAAACATTTTGGTATGCCTCAAAAAGGATCGTTTTTTGATAAAAATGAACAATTTATAAAAACTGATACACTGGATAGGGTAATTAACATTTTGAATTCAAATCAGAATAAAGAAATTCAAACAAAAGAACATTCTGATGTGCCCAAAATTACAGCAAAAATATTAGAATATTTTAAAGAAATCAGTTAACAAAATATTCTATGAAACAAAATAACATAAATATTGTCGGCGCTAGGATTGATTTATTGACCTTAAAAGATCTAAACAGGCTGGTTTTGGATCATGCTACTGATACTGAAATAAAAAGTATAGTAATTGCTCACCATAATTTGCACAGCCTTTATTTAATACAAAAAAATAATTCGCTTCAAAAATTCTATCAGGAAGTTGCTTTTATTTCTTTTATAGATGGTATGTCTCTTATATTTATAGGGAAATTATTAGGCTATAAATTAAATCGAAATCACAGAGTCACATATGTTGACTGGATTGAGCATTTATTAACTATCACAAAAGAGAATGATTTAAGATTGTTTTTTTTGGGATCAAAGCCAGAAGTGAGTAAAAAAGCTGTTACTCAAATTAAAAAATTATATCCTGGTATAAATATTGAATTTCATCACGGATATTTTAATAAGTCAATTGAGAGTGTGGAAAATCAAGAAGTTCTAAGCCAAATTAAATATTACAATCCAGACATCTTAATGGTAGGGATGGGAATGCCCTTACAAGAATATTGGATAATGGAAAATTATGATAATCTTAATGCCAAAGTAATACTTACGGTGGGGGCTTGTATGGATTACATTGCGGGTGAAATTCCGGTACCACCTAGATGGATGGGTAAGATAGGATTAGAATGGTTATACCGATTTATTTGCGAACCCAAAAGGTTATTTAGTCGTTATTTTATTGAGCCTTTCTATCTTGTTGAACCTTTAATTAAAAGTTTTTTAAATAAGAGAATCGACTAAAGAGTCGATATGAAGGCTTTTGGCTTTTTTAAACTAAAATTAACTTACAATTGTATTAGAGTATATATCAGTATTAGTACCTAATTTGAACCGTCTCTCTGTTGGTGTTCCCTAAAGAAGCATCGTAGGAGCTTTAAAAAGTCTATAAAAGACTTGAAACACAAAATCCCCATCTAACGGAATAAAAATACTCACCTCAAAATTCCCGGAAGCTGATACCTCGCAGTAATCATTAAATTGGTATTCTTCATATCATTTTCGTAGATGTTGTGGCGGTTGTAGAACCAGGCCAGGTGAAGATCAGCCTGTAGTTCTATATTCCACGGCAGAAAGAGGAGAGAGTGGAGGCCGAGGCGGTATTGCGTGTCGTGGAGGTCGTACAGGTTGGGGCGTTGCGGCACCTGGTCGGCCCAGTGCGGACGCGGCCCGATGCGCGGCTGGTTGCGGGAGATATGGCCGTAATGGCGGTAGAGTCGGTCGTTATTGTTCATAATCCGTGCGCCTGAGATTCCTGCATGTCCCCATTTGTCGTAGTACCGGATATGAGCCTGCTGGCTGTTGGAACCCGGCCCTATGGCTGCGCCGAGGACTTGTCCGTTGTTGGTGAAGCCTTGTGGCGTAACGAGGCTCTCGTACCAGACCGGGTGGTTTTCAGAAGTAATATTTTCAAGGTTTTCGATCTGGGTCATTTCAAAGTCAACGGTGAGCCAACGTTGGTCGGTAAGTTCAAACCGTTTCAGGAAACCAAGTACGTAGGAGCGGGTGTGTACTTTTTCAGTAAAGATATTTCGCCTGTCAAAGCTGTTGTCGTTTCGTCCCCACTCAAACCACGCCTCGAAGCCATCCTCCGGGAAAACCCATCGCCCAAAGACAGAAAAGAGACGCTCCGCCGCATTGGCGGTGTATGTGATGGGATCTTCCCGGTTCACGAAATTTACTTCATGATCTATCGCAAATCGATCTTCCGTAAAAGACTGCAGGGTGCGGAACAGGTGTCCTCCCGAGAGGCCCTCCTCCGGGTAGTTTTCGTAGAAGATGCGGGAGAAACCGAGGTGGAGCCCGTCAATAAATGACGGAGAGTAGGTGGCGGTGAGCCCGGTGATGTAGCGGAGGTCGTTGGTGGGGTCGTCATCAAAGTAGTCGGACTCCCGCAGCCCGCCCCAGAACATTTTGGCTTCCATGTTGCCAATGGGGGTAGTTATGGGTCCGTCGGTCTCCAGGAACGCGTGGAAAAAGCCGGGGGCGTTGTTGTTGAGGGTCAGCGGATTGTAATTCGCAGGGCCGATCCACATATTTGCGGTAGAGACTCCTCCGGCGGCTCCCCATTGCGAGAGCCGTATCCACGACTGACCGGGATGGAACCAGGTGAACGATTCATCACCGAACCGTTGCGGGGTATCGATCCGCACCAGCCCTTCGGCAAATTCGTTGAGATCGTACGGGTAGGGGAAGAAGGGAGATTCCGGGGCGAGGTCGAAGTCTTCGTTTTGGACGTACCCAAACTCCGGCCGCCAGGAGATCTCAATCGGCCCGTACTTGAGCAGCCCCCCGATGGAGTATTTATGATTAATGCCGCGCCCCTGCCACATCGCGCCGTCGTTAAAACCGTAGGCAAACTCACTGTTGTAGGTGGTGGTCCAATATGGCACATAAAGAGTGAAGGGGCTTGAACTTTTTTCCGTGGTGAAGTGGGGATGGTTAGCCCAGGGATGGTTATTGGTTATTGAGTATTGGGTATTAGGTATTGAGTAAATTGGTCGTATATGGAATGAGGGGGTAGATTTAAAAACTTCTGACTCCTGAATCCTGTCTCCTGATAACTGAACAATGTCTGTCTGGAGGATACGGAGGTACTGTTCAAAAGGGTCTCCGATGGGGGTTGTTTGGGCGTTTATAAGCGTAGTAGATAGTAGAAGGTAGATGGTAGATAGCAGGCAGGCTTTCTTAATCAGCCCTCGGATGGAATTACTCATTTTGTGGTTTTTAATCTTGTTGTTCATCGTTTATCGATCTACTGTTTCTAAACTAATTGGGAGACATAACAACGAGACACACCCCTAAATCCCCTTAGATACTGAATCGAGTTCAGCACAGGGAGGGGACTTTTGGCACGAATCGTTTGTTCAGTCAGTGCTTTTAAATCCAATATTGATTGCTTACTTAAAATCTTGGAAAACCTAATCGAGGCTCGGTGATACTTCCCCTCTTGAGAGGGGACAAATGATGACGCGTTCAGCGAATCATCAGGGGTGTGTTGGTACCTAAAATAGGTTGACATATTTTTCACTTTTACCTTTTCACCCTTCGTCTATGTTTAGGGCATGTTTTCCATTTCTTTTATCCGGACTTACCGAAGGGTCGGTATCTACGACCGGCAGGAACTTCTCCCGACTGTTGTCGGGATGCGTACTCTGTCAGGTCCTCCTAATCAACTATAAAAACCAGATGCTTGAAGGTCTTCACCTTCATTGATTGTCCATTATATTCAGCGTTCAATATGTGATGCCGTTGATCACAGAAGGAGACCCCGTATCTTCGTTACACTGCGTACGGGGTGACATATTAGAGAACTTTTCACCCTTCTACCAGCTCAGAGCATGCTTTTCACTTTCTTGGTCACCAAAGCTTTACGCGAAGGTGACTCACATCTCATATCTCACGTCTTACTGCTTTTGGTCTATTGTCCATTGTCTATCTACTATAGTCTATATACCATCTACTGTTCTTATCGCGCAAAGCCCGGAAGTTGATACCTCAAGCTTACCTGCATGTTCAGATTTCGTTCGTGGTTATTGAATAAATTGTATCGGTTGCGGAAAAAGCTTGGGTAGATGTCGCCCTGTAGCTCCAGGTTGTGGGGCAGGAACAGCAGAGCGTGCAGTCCCGGTCGGAATTCTACTTGACGCAGGTCGCCGATATCGGCATCAACGTCATCGTCCTGCATATTAAGCAGTTCTCGTTCATGCCTTTCAAGAGGCCAGTTCAGGTGTTCAACCCTGTTAAATGAGATTCCGACCATTCCCCGGTTTTCATAGAGTTTCAAATCAATCTTTTGGTTATTGGATCCCATCATAATACCTGCCCCCATTACTTGTCCGCGATTCGTCCATCCTTCGGTTACGGTATAGTGTTGATAGTAGGGGGGAGTGGTGGTTCTGTAACTGACGGATCGGGTAGGTTCGAGCTGGGTCATTTCAAAACTGAGGGCGAGCATGCGGCTGTCTTGTAAAATAAATGGCTTTGCAAATCCCAACAGATAGGCCCGTGAATGTTCCAGCCCTATCGATAGGTCTCGTCCATCCCTGAAATTGTCGTTTCGTCCCCATTCAAACCATGCTTCAAATCCGCTGTTGGGGGCTTTGTATCGTGCAAACACCGAGGCCATCTGGTTACGTCCGTCACGTTCCTCAACTTGGGCTGAGAAATTGGCATCTGAATGTCCGCGGAAAGGAGAAAAAATTTGTTGTGTGCCGATACCGTCATCCGGAATGTACTCCATCACTCCGCGAAATACCCCGAGATGGAGCCCGGGAATAAATGAGGGTGAGTAAATAAACGTTGCCCCGGAAAAGAAACGGTCAGAGCCGTGTGGTGTTTCGAGGAAATAATCAGACTCTTCCGGGAAGCCCCAGAA
>LFIK01001489.1_pt1 | contig 18592 bp, 24 predicted proteins | sample 643401 | NCBI WGS metagenome assembly LFIK01 (sample SAMN03777447, study PRJNA286221) | soda lake metagenome | biome: soda lake; feature: Kulunda steppe; material: water; isolation source: sample T5-Br brine of Lake Tanatar-5 | place: Russia: Kulunda steppe | collected 2010-07
ATGATTCCTATCGTTTTATTTCAAAGCTTATGGATGTTTATATGATGGCTGGTGTTCACCAGCAACCTGATCAGTCAAACTACCTGGCTGAAGGTCAAACTTAAACTTGTAAACTTGTAAACTTGTATGTATATGTATATATAGTATATATGTCTGTGCTGTAGATGCAACTGTACATATACATATATAGTATACATATATGTATATATAGTATGACCAGTTATGGTCATGCTACGAGCCTAGTTTGGATGCAGCAGTCTCTCGGCGTGACAGGGGGTCCCAACCGCCTGCATAGTTTTTTCTTTTTCTTTCTTTCGAGCGGCAGGTTGAATTCACCGACCAAGGGTAGCATAGAACAAGGCAACAAAACCTGCAACTTGAAGCAACACCTACAAGGGAACTTAAGACATGCCAAAGAGGGATTCCGGTGAGCTTCCTGAGGAGTTGAGCCTTACTCAATTTCCCTTTATGATGACTTAAGCTTCAGAGGTGAAGCATGCCATGCTTTCCAGGAGAATCCACAAGTTTGTCTGGTGAAAAGCCACTTGGTAACATCCACTGGATGTGGCACTCGAAGTCAATATGATCTATGTCGTAAGGGCATGCCAAGATGGACGATTGTTGGACCAGAGTCAAGCAGGGGCGAATCTCTTGGGCTGTACACTACAGCATTACTTTGCTGGGTCAAAGCGAAAGGTGACCTTTAGTGTCCGTGGACTTCGGTCGCACAAGATTGGACAAGGTCCATAATCTACAGCCAGTGACCCAGTGTTAAAACCTCCATAACCCGTGTTCTTCTATCCCATAGGCAGCAAGTCATCTCCCAGCTCCTCATCGCCCCAGTCATCATTATGCCCTCCGTCCATCTTGGCCACCACCTGCAAGGGAGAATGGATTAACTTATTATACAAAGCCTGGTGCATGGGCCCAGAGACATGCGCAAGGGGAGCTGCGGGGCTGCAGTGATCCCTGCGAGAGGGGTTCTCCCCTGGGGCCCCCCAAGCAGCAAGACTCTGCTGCTAGCGCAGATTTGGGCAGGGGCTACGCGCCTGGAAGAATCCCAGATGCTTCAAAAGCATCCTCACCTCCAGAACAACAGGCAACCCTGCAGCATGAGCACCAGAGGGGTGCTCTGGCGGCTACCCCCAGCTGATGTGTTCCACATCCACTGGATGCAAGCAAGCGGATCAATTGCACTGCAGTCCATGAGCTTGCGTGATACAGGAGGCCTGCTCCTGCAGCAGCGTCGGGCGCGGGCGCGCAGGCGGGCTGCCCTGACTAGCGAGCACAGCAGGGGGGAAACAAGGCACCGCCCTACTCCCAAGGCACTTCCTGCCCGCCATCTTGCTATCCCCCCCGGCAATGTGCCTGCTGCACGCCCGCCCTTTGGGCTGGGCCTAGGGGGGTGCCTGCTAAAGCCACACCTTTTTGCCTTGGGAGACCGGCACATTCAGGCCCGCTCTCATTTGATAGCTGTCAGTGTAGCCTGCGTTGCCCGGCCCGTGAAGCCCACCCATGGCAGCCACAGAACCAAAGCCATTTGCGTCCACCTCTGGCTGCGGCTGCCTTGCAGCCATTGTGTTCGCCACGACCGTGGCCTCTGCGGCCTGCGTGCGTGTGCAGCATGGTGCGCGCTCCTGCTCTGATCCATGCGCAACACTGCAAGCGCATGCTGTGGTCTCAAGGATGCAGGTGCGCGGGCAGGGAGGGCAAAGAGGCTGGCGCTGTGCAAGGCTCGCACGCCTGAACTCATCTCCAGTCATGAGAGGTAACAAGCGTGCATGAAACAGTACACGAGTACAGAGTGCACGTCCACGCACACGCAAGCCCTTGCACCCAGCTTTCCTGTATGGGCGGCACCAGCAGCAAAACAGCACCCTGCACCGCTTCTGTTGGAAGCTGTGGGATGCACCTGCCCAAAGCTGTGCAATGCAATCTCCCCCAGAGCAGCACCACGAGGGCAACAGCAGTGCATGCGAGCAAAACTCCAAGACACCCGTGCACAGTGCACCCCTTGCCTGTGCGCGCTCTGCCCTGCGCAACCGCTCCATGTAGTTCTGGGCATCGTCGCGTCGGCCCAGCTCCGTGCACAGATGGACAAGGTATTTCAGGCACTCCACGTTGTTTGGGTGCTCTGCATCAATTGCCTTGTAGCGCGCCAACGCCTGCACACCACCGTTGCATGGCACTGCCTGCTGGTCGCTTGCACTTTGTTGCATGGCACTGCCTGCACACCACGCTGCTCATCACATTGCATTCACCTATACTTACACAGCACAGCCTGCTGGTCGCATATGCACCTTTTTCAATATGTGCAGTGCAGGCTGCACGAATGCCTTTGGGGGGGGGGTGGACAATCCCCGCAACGCCAGCTGTTGACACTGTAGGATTTGAGCACAAGGACTCAGAAGACTCAACCACAAAGTCGCTCAGCACCACAACACTGCGGTCCCTCCCCAAACGTGAGCCCTGCCTAGGGGCAACAGCATGGCGCTCCTCAACAAGCAGAGGAGGCTACACAGATAATCCCTTGAGGCACAAGCACCACGCTGTCCCCCTTCAATTGCACTACACAGATGACAGATAACAGATAACAGATGACAGATGACAGATTCAATTGCACTACACAGATGATCCCTTGAGGCACAAGCACCACCACGCTGTCCCCCTTCAATTGCTCAGCCACCCAGCCCCACCTGAGGGTACAGCATGATGCGCCTCAGGCAGGAGGCCACCATGAGGCTCCATTTGACCTCCTGGGGCTGAATCTTGGAGGCCAGGTCAAAAAAGGGCATGGCCTTCTCGTACACCTCGTTGCGCACGTGGTAGGCGCCCAGCCAGCTGATGACGTCCATGTTCACGGGATACACGCGGTGGGATTCCTGCGGGCCATGTGCCATGCGCCATGTGCATGTGCGGCACGGTAGGGCAAGCAGAGTGCCTTCAGGGGCCCTAAAGGTCCTGTGGCTCTCTGCGCTCACGCCCTTTTGCTCAGGTGCAAGGACGCGCGATGCCGCTTGGCCCTGGCTGAGCGCAGGTGGCCCTCATTTACGCGCAGCAACACGCGATGCGGGTTGGCCATGGCAAAGCACGAGCAGTACTTGTGTGAGTGGAGTAGCATGTGGCATCTGCTGGCCAGCCCTCTGTTTCAGGCTGTTGGCGCGTGATTGTGGATTGCCATGGCGGAGTGCAAGTAGCACATTTGAACCAAGCATGATGACAGGTGAGGCAGGGGCCACGTAACAAAGGAAGCGCAGCCCTTCAGCATGAAAGCGCACCCCCCATGCTCTTGGTGACACTGTTGGTGACACTGTTGGTGACACTGTTGGTGACACTGTTGGCGACACTGTTGGTGACACCACTCTGATTTGTGAGCTTGCCTGCTCACCTGGTAAAAGTGCAGCGCTCCCGTCTCGTCGTCAAAACGGGCATGGATGGCGCCCAGCTTAGCCAGCACTCCCGGGTCATTAGGGAGCAGGCTGTTCAGCATCCTCAACCACTTCACAGCCTGCCCACGGAGCAAAAGTAGAAGCAGCTCAGCCAAGCTACCTTGCGCACCCGCCAATGAGGGAGGACAAAAAATGGTTCATTCAAGTCCATCCACGTTTGACCTAGGCCACACATTCTTTTCAGTTAATTTATGAAAGGCAGGCCTGTCACATTGACCTAGAGCATAGTGGGTCAGACAGATGCTGTGTGCCCATACGGCAGTTGTGGAGAGTTTTGCGCAGTGCCAGCCACTGATCTCATAGATTGATTGCAAACTTTGCATGCAAATAAATGAACATGAAATCAGCAAGCACATGCTACTCACTCCCTCGAAATTTTCCATGACGTCACAGCACTGCGCCAAGTGGTACAACACCTCCGTATTCTGGGGCAGCATCTTGTGCAGCTTTTCAAAGGACACATACGCTCCCTGTGCACGCACAAACAAAGTCAGGAGCTCAATGCAATGTGGGTGCTAAATGTACGTGAAGCATGTGAAGAGCATCTTAGTTTGGCTCACTCAGTCACGCCAGTGATAGGGTAACTGAGCAAATGGAACTAGGCATAGAGGCTTAGTATATGCATTGTGCAGGGTCATTTAGAAACAAGGCACCCTCACTCTACCCAGCGCCAAAATGCGTGCCACATCACCCAGAAGCATGATCCAGGAAACACAAGGTCACCAGCAGAGATGGCGACACCGACCTCCGCGTCGTCTAGCCTAAGCTGCGCAAGGCCCAGATTGAAGTTGGCCTCCACACAGTATGGCTCTATGGACAAGGCTTCCATGAACTCCCGCTTAGCGCCCTCTAAATCATTCTGCAAGCGGCAGCCAAGTCAGGCATGTGCTTGCGTGTGGGTCTGCAGACACAAGGCAGGCAAAACAGCTGGGAGGGGCACTGCAAACGCGTCAACAATGCAGAGCCCAATCTGACCATGTATCGGCACAGCTTACATTGCTAACATGCATGTCTTTTCAGTCTGCAGCTGAGGGTGCCGCATGCAATTTGGGGTGGAGGTTGCTGGATCAGCCTTACTAGCATGCACAGAAGACATGCAGCAATAGAATACAGAAAGCCCACCTTCTCGGCCAACACACAGCCCTTGTTGACAAATGCTCGTGCATTGTACCTATCACTTTGGAGCGCAAGCTCTGCATATTTGTCTGCCATGTCTGCAGGCGAGGAAAGCGTGAAACTATTTTGTTCTAGTGTTGTGACAATTTACACAATTGTTGGCAATCAGTTGGTGAGCAACATGCTATTGAAAGGCAAATTGCACACAAACACATCAATATTAGAAGCAGTGCATCAGGGTAAACCAAGCGACCTGTGATTCAAGTTGAGGGCAACTGACAGATAGTAGAGTGAGCAAAATAGCATGGAGCACATCCTGCAGTCTGGTGCACAACGATGATGGTAGGCTTAAGCTATATTGAGTGCTTGACCATGTGCAATGCTCGGTTTCACGCCTACCCTGGCCTGTAGGGAGTGCTGACAAAATGTCTTACCCCTGTTCATAGGTATTATTTTCAGAGCAGCACACCTGTGTGGGCTTCAAGCATGTTCAAGAAAGCGAGGTTTGTGGCGGCTCTAGCTCGCACCCTAGACTCCTTCTTCTCAAATTCCTGCATGCATCACCATTGGTCACAAACAATTGAGAGATTTGCGTCAGGGCTTGGACCCATGTCTGACTTTAGCATTGGTGTAGTAAGGTCTTTCACCGCGCCTGGCCCGCGTAAAGACAACGCAGAGAGCAGGATGAAACACAATACGACAGCATGGTGCCCTGGAGATGCACGACGGCCCGCAAAAGATAGGACCTTCAGTCTTGAAAGATTATTGTTTTTCTCTAAGAACTTATCTGTAGCAAGGATATGGGTGAGAATCGCCATTTGCTGCACAAAAAGACTGCCCCCAAAAGCATGGCAGCAGAATATGTAGGAGCTTGCTTGGGCATGGCCAGGCCAGCTTGACAGGTGGAGCGGTGAGGGACATCCAAGAAGGCAGTATAGATGCACAGAAGGCTCAATTTCTTTTAGATGACTGTGAGATGGCTGGGAGCACCCTAGATTAGGCTGCCACTCTCCTGCCTCTCTGCCTGCAGCCTGTCCTCCTCTCCCCTTTTCCATCTTTTTGCCTGTCCGTCTTGTCTACCTGCCTGCCTGCCTGCCTGCCTACATTTTGTTTGCGTGTCTACATTTTGTTTGCGTGTCTGTCTCTGTCTGTCTCTCTCTCTCTCTGTGTGTGTGTGCCTGTGTTCTTTACCTAATCAAACGACTTTATCCCGAGGCAAGGGGCTGGATTAAGGAAACATTGGCAGAGTGCAATATGCCACAGTGCACGTGGTGCAGCAAGGTTGACCACGCACCTTGAATACAGCAATGGCGCTCTCAAACTCCTTGTTGCTCAGGAATTTGGAGGCTTTGGCAAGCTCCACCTCGTTTGCAAGGCGGACATAGCCAGCGGCACGCAGCTGTTCCACGCACCTACACAACAGCACAAACGCCCAAGCTTCATGCGGCTCCAAGGTGCGGCCACAGCGCATCATGACTTCAAAAACTTGGGGCCTTAGGAGATATATGCCCTGTTGCCAGCCGCACACACTGCTCTCCAGAAGGCATTCAAATATACAGCTTGGGTGCCAGCAGGCAGCATGCAAGCTGCACCCTGGGAGGCACATGGTTGCATGTGCGTCCTCATTGCATAGAACATAGAGAGTAGGGTGGTGGATGGCCAAGCAGGGAGCAAGATGCCTGGTCTCTCTCTGACAGGAAGCGCTGCCGTTCAAGGCCGCACTTGTTGTTGTGTCAGGTGAAGAGGGCCAAGCACTCGACAGAGTAGGCTGTGAACAGGGAGGGCCAAAGACACCCTGGAGAGGCCCTCTGGAGCCTCATCTGCCAAAAACGTTAAAAGACTTTCTGCACCCAAATCTCAGTATCAGCGCCAGGCAGGGTGCAAAGTCCACTGTCTTATTGTGGTTCTGCACGCACACACACCAGTCATAGCCAGCCGCATAGCCAGCCTTTTCGATTTTTTCACTGATCAGCTGCGCAGAGTTGACAATGCAGCGCGTAATGTAGTTCTGCCGCTTGCGCAGCTCCTCACGCAGGCCGTCGTTTTGTACCACCTGCACGAAGGGTTCACAAGCAGCAAACACACCTGAAGATGGAGCGCTTGTTAGACGCAGATGAGACATGATTGCTCTCGTCCATGAGGGCCTCTGCCTTCCAGGGTGAGTGGCTGGGGTGAATGCTACGATGCAATGGCCCCAGATGCAAAACTGAACTCAACAGGTCTCACGCCTTCCTCCCATGAGCCTGGTGTCAACCCAGAGGGTGCAGGCTGGCAAAGCGCGCACAGGCACAGGCGCAGGCTGAGTGACCACCCTCACACACATACACGCTTGGTAGAGCTCTTGGGTCCCTGGCACAAACATTGGCCACCTCCCCTCGACCAGTGCCCTCCTGTGGTGTTTGCTGTTGTGCAATGGTGTCGTGCAGGGGGGCGCAACCACTGACGGACTCACGTTTTGCATATCATCTTCTTCTCTGCCCAAGAGGCCTATCATTTCCGCGTCTTCATTGTCCTCCTCTTCATAGGGAGGAACCTCCAGCATGCGCGTGAATGCGCGCTTCATACCTTCGCGGTCCCCAAGTGCAAAGCTGCACACCACTAGGTTGTAGCCCGTCTGCGAGGAACAGGAGTTTTCACACGCATGCAAACTCCCTGGGTCAAGCATTGCACACTCTCATACAGCTGTCCAGTGCAAAGCTGCAAACCGCCAGGTCTGAAGCTCATCTGCGAGGACCAGGAGACACATACACATGCGCACGCGCACACATGCAAGGTAAGCACATGAGCAGGGCAACAGGTGTGAGGCCAGCAGAGTGGCTCCTGCGCACGCCCATCATGCCCTGCATGAAGCACATGTTTTGCACTCGTCGACTTGTCAGAACCATTTACCATTTGGCACAGGTAACTGTTTCTGATACACACAAGGAATTAGTGTGAAAGCATGTTGTTGGAGCACAAGGCAATGTGGGCTGAACAGAGCAGTTCCCGCGCGTCCGGCCAGTGGTTGCGGCTAGTTATGGACCATACTCAGGCCTCTCTTTGGAAACACCTTGGTAGATGATGTCGAGCAGCCGCTTGCCTCGCTGATGCTGCACGGCAGCCTACTGGGCCCACTGCCCTCTTTCCCATGAAGGATGTCCGTGTTCAAAAGCGCTTCAGCATGCGCCCCTCCGCCCCCCCCCCTGTTGTCATGTGGCAGCCCCAGTCCTCTGGTGGTTTGTCAAACTAAGTCACACAACCCGTTTTGCAGCAATTCCCCAGCAACGCACCCAGAAATCTGCCGCCATGTCCATGGTCCAAATGACCCAAGCCCTACCTGGTGATCAGGCACCATGGCCTACAGCACTGACCCAAGCCCTACCTGGTGATCAGGCACCATGTCCATGACCGTGATGAACGTCTGCAGCGCATTCTGATACTGACCCAAGCCCTACCTGGTGATCAGGCACCATGTCCATGACTGTGCTGAACGTCTGCAGCGCATCCTGGTACTGACCCATGTGCACGAACGCAAGCCCGATGTTGCGCATGATCTTGTACTTGATCTGCGCAGCGGGCAGGAGTGTGCGGCACAGGGCAGGCAGGTGTATGAGGCTTCGTGCAAACGCTGGTGGGCGTTGCTGCGGGTGGGGAGGGAGGGGGGTGGACGCTGCGGAAGGAGTGAGCCTACCTAGGCACACTGCGCCTTGAAGTCCAGCTTTGTGAGCAGAGGAGCATGCTGCACTCAAGGTGGGTCTGCCGCATGACCCTCTGAGTGCAGGCATCTGGCTTCATCTCCTGCCTTGCACTGAGGTAGGCGGGTTTGGAAGCACCGAATGAGCATTCTGCACTGCTCTCAAGCACACTATGTGATCAGAGGTTACCCATCAAGGGGGCTGTGTGAGGAAGACCTCACGCTGCTGATGCCAAAGTAGTGTGCAAGCAAGGCCAGCTTCTTGAATATCTGAGCCCACCATGCAGTTGTGGGTGCAAGCATGCGTTTCACACTGAATGCATCCCTGTGTCAGACACCCAGCGCATGGCCCAATTAGCGCCTACCACTCCTACAACGGGCAGCTTACAGAAGGCTTCACGCCACAGGCGGGCATGCGCCTACCTCCTTCCCCGTCTGGGGCACTTGGTCCAGGGCCATGCGGTAGTTTTTGATGGCCAAAGGGAACTTTTGCTGCTCGAAGTAGATGTTGCCCAGGTTCACGCGAAGGCCCCCACTCTGGGGGTAGGTCTTGTTGCGCACCAGCTCTGCAGCAGCAGCAGCAGCAGCAGCAGCAGCAGCAGCAGCAGATGCTTCCTCCTCTCCAGACGCAGGCTAAAAGGCTTTCAGGGTCTTTCATTCCACATGCAGCCACAGATACTGGAGAGCTGTAGAGAAGCTGTACAGAAGCTGTTGCGCTGGTGTTAAGTTGCTGATGCAAAGAAAGTGGGAATGCCGCCTTCTGGCATACTGGCTGATTAGGAAATCAACGACAGCAGGCCAAGCAGCAGGTGCTTGCATCAGGGCATAACATATGCCTACCTCTGCTTGCACATGCATTGCTTTTTGTTTGTTGGCAACATGAGCATGAGGGTGAAAGAGATGATTGATCCGTGGTGGCAGCAGTCTGGTCCTTTAATGGTCTTCGGCAGCAAACATTAAGTCACCTGTACCTGTAAAAAGATCTGTGGCCTCCTTATAGTTCTTGTTGGTATGGTACATGTGGGCGAGGTTGAAATCAACAGCATACGTGAGGTCAGCGTTGATCAGCTCGGCCATGTTGTGCGTCTGTTGGAATCTGCACAGGCCACGCTCACATTTCTTGGCCTCAATGGCCTTTTCCAAACCTGCAAGGTGCGTTTGATAGGCATGCATGAACTCAGGAGCAAGAAAACTGCACAGCCTGCTGCCAACGCAGAGCAAGTGGTGGTTAAAAAAATGTGGACTGCTCCATTGAGCATGCGGTACGTATTATGTTGTTTTTGTTATTGTTTTTTATTTTTTATTCTTGTTCTTGTTAATAACAATAGCAATACAAGCAGAAGAGACGGCCTCTGATGGTAACGCCATGCCCCACTAGGCCCCTGCAAGTGGACTCATGTATCTCTGCTTCTGTGCTGCAGGGGCACCTTAAGGCATGGCTAGTCTCCCTTGTTGCGAGTGCCAAAGAGTGGACCGCTGTTGCAAGAATCTTCAGCGCACACTGTCCTTTTATTAATGGGTGTACCTTACACAACAGTGAAGGCGTAGCAATGCCTCCAATTGCAATTTCTGACCGCGCCATGTACTGCACAGCTCACTTTCTAGGTACAGCCTGTTCACCATCCCATCCTGCTTCACAACACCAAGGCTTTGCGCGCTGCCTTGACATCTTGGCCTATGCTGCACCGCTTGCTTCCACAAACATTGCTGCAAGCTCCCTGACAAGACCAGGGCCTGGAACTGTGTGCATGGCCATGCAGCTGCTGCCTCAAAGACTTCCCTTACCTGTGTTGTGGTCACCCTTGTGTGCAGCTACTGCACTCTCCTCCAACAGCTGGTGCACCTTCTCCTCTGCTTCTTTTGCGGCCATCTCGGGGCTGGGGATGTAGGAAAGTAAGGAATGTGGAATTGGACACAATACGTATGACCCGTCACAAAGCGTGGGGGAAAAGCATGGTTGCACAAGACGCAGACAAGGTGCCAGGCATCAGGGGAAGGCAGCTGTAGATTGTTGGGCATATCTTTTGGCCCACATACAAGAAGCTTGGGAACGACGGAGCAAAGCACTCAGCAGGAACATAGCCTGCCAGCTGTCTATGGCATGCTTGGAAGAGGGCTGCAGGACGTGCTCTGTCACGAGCTGCTGCCCTGCATTAAGCATGGCCTCCTCCTACAACCAGGGCCTGGTCTTGCGGTCACTGCCTGCCTCTCTCCCTCAGGAGCGCTGACCAGAGTGCCCCCACCAGAGGCACAGGATAGACTAACACGCTGGGAGGTATGGGATGGTTTGGGTTAGACATCCAGCATGACCACAGAGAAGCCCTCTGCCTGCAGGCCATGCATGCACGCACACACACACTTTAAGACATTCAAACCATGCACACATATTGCACGCACACACTATGCGTGTGCATGCGGCGCAGAGGGGCCTGCCCGCAGGGCACGCAGCACGCGCCACCCCCACATCCTCACATCCCGTACCTGACATCCCCCTTTCTGTCAAGGGTCTTGCCTGCCAGGCCGCCCCCTACTCTGCCGGTGTGCTGGCTCAGTGGGTCCCACTTCTTATTGGGCGCGGATGAAAAACCGGCACCACGGTGCGATGTCATGGGCCGCGCCTGTGTGTATTTCAGGGTGCGTGAGGGTGCAGGCAGGCAAGCTTGTGCCTGCGAGCCTGCGCTAGATGAAGGCATGCATGCATGCGTACGTGCATGTGCCATGCCCCAGGCGGGCAGGCCCATGTGAGGCCAGATGGCAGTGCCCTGAGGTTGACTTGAGATTGCAAAATGCATGGGGCACGGTGGCTGCAATCGGTTCCCGGGCTTCGCCACACAGAGAGGAATCCACAGTCCTTGTCTTGGAGCAGCTTATGAGCCCAAGCAAGGCAGTGCCGGCCACACATCATGCCAGACCAGTGCCCCTTTCCTGCAGCTGTGCTGCGCCAGGCGGCTCACACTTGCAGCTTGTGCAGACGGCACATCCTGCCCTGCTCCCCTTCAGCAAGCATCCGGCGGCACTGGCTCGGCTGATCTCAAGCTGCCTGCCCAGATGTGCCATATGTTTCCACGTGCCCCACCAATAAGCTTGCATGCAAGCACAAGCATCCAAATGCACACATACACATGTATGTTCTCCCCTGCTCCTCATCCCCATCTCGCTACAGTAAGGTTTGCAGCCCTGGCAGAGATTGGCCTAATTATAAATGTGTCGCCCCTCCCAACAGCATATGCCGCCCCACCTGCTAGCAGGCACTTTACCAGACCTGGTTGGACACACAAATACACGAGCATGTAAACGCATGCATTTTCTCAACATACACGCACACCCCATAACCACCAGCTGTACCAACACCATGGACAGCACCGTTGCGCCAAGGAGCTACCACTCACCCCATCCTGTTGCGCCAAGGAGCTACCACTCACCCCATCCTGGAGCCCTGGAGCTACACTCACCCCATCCTGGAGCTACACTCACCCCATCCTGGAGCTACACTCACCCCATCCTGGAGCCCTGATGCCGTGCCAAGCCTCTGCGCTGTGCCTGGGGCGACATACGTCTTCATTGCCGTGCCAGGGACGCGCATGCCCAGTGCTGCGTGATGTTCACATTAGGCAGGCATGCGGACCATGAAGCCACAGGGATGTTGCAAAATGTTGCGGCACCAGCAATGTCCATGCCATGAGGGAGATATTACAGGCCGTGTGGCAAGTCTGACGTGAGCAAACATGGCCACCATGAGTTTCCCCGCCTTGCTATCATCAATGCAAGATAGCAATATCTTGTACAGGCAATTGTGGACCAATTGGAGTAAAGACATGTCCATGCATGTCTGATACACACTTGTCAGTGGGTTGCAGAAGCATCCGCAAGCATGCACAACCATATTGAACATTACCATACGTGCTATCTGTTTGCACATACCCAGCAGGATGCGGAGGAAGGCATACTGTTGGTCCAATGCAACTTACCCGTCTAAGGTGGCAGTCACACAAGTAGACCATCTTTTGCGCGTAACAGCTATTGCTTAGTCCCTTGTTGACTCACCAAATGAAAGTTCATGTGCTCTCTTCTGGCACAGCATTTTCTCAAACCAGCACTGAGCGCACCTGTGCCTGGTGGGATATCCCCATCCATGCCAACGGGCTGGAAAATCCCTCCTCCATTTGCCTGCACACATGCCAAAATGGGTACATATCATCTCATAACACACATTTCAAAATTGTGAACTTTGCCAACTCCACTGTGTGCTAGGAGAGTCAGGGGGTGCATGCATTCGGGCAACGAGCGATTCTTCTTAAAAGAGGAAGCTTGTTGTGAGAGTAGAATCCCAGAGAACATCACAGCTTACTGTGAGTGTGTTATCATCATAGCCTCTGTAAAGGTCATCATCAGCATTGCGGGACATCCCTTCCTCTCTTGTTTCTCCAGGAAAGTTGACTTATGGCCACAAGCCTGGACAGTCAAACCTATTCTGCATCAATCCAACATCATTCACACAAACCCCGTTGGGTGTATCCAAACAAAGTCGAAAGTGACAAATTCAGGAAGGTAAATGGTTCCTTCAAGAATAGCGCTTACTGTTTAAATAAGTGGATTCGTTACTAGTAGCACAATCTAAGCTATCTTCGACAGAGGTCAGGAGTTACCCGATATAATATAGTATTTAATTCAGCATTTGTTGAAAACTTAATGAATTATGTTGTGGTAGTATTGATGCCTGACATCCTCTGAGGCTGTCCTTCCTCCTGGTGCTGGAAGCAGCACACTTCCAGTACATTTATTGATTTAGCTATGTCTTTATTTGAAGGTGGATTCTCGGGAGAGTTTGAGGCCCTGTCCAAACTGCTTTCCCACGAGGTGCGCAAGACAGCTGACATTTCCAGATGCCTCCACCAAATGATAGTCCAACTCAGGCCTAAAGCACTTGTCTGCAACTTATTTGTTTGGATGAGCAGAAGCAGGATGAAGTCCCTGTGGACACAAGCACCGTATCTCGGCCTACACCAGCTGCCATAGGTCCCAAAGATCTGTATAATGTCAAGATTGCAGCTCCCAAAGGTACGCAGCAACCACTGTGACGCACAGCGCAAATCTCAACAACTAAAATCATTTTTTGAAGAGGATGTTTGTCCTTTTCAATTGCAGCTGCAAAGGACCCAAAAGCCATTTGGGACGATGATGAAGTAGTTGACCATGTTGAAGATGACATTGATGATGATAGACAAATACCTGAGTGAGTGATTTCTAGTCCTGGATGTCAGGGAACATTAATGACAAGTGCCGGAGGCTTTGCAGTAGCTGCAAGACGTGCCGCACCTGCAGGCAACCCACCTTGCAATTGAGTCAAGTAACACCAGCAGTAGCCTGTCCGCAGCTTGAACATGCTCAATATCGTCATGTTGACTTGAAGTTTCCCTATGCCTACCTAACCCTTACAATTAGCTGCATGCCTATCCCTTTCGCAAGGGCAGGTACGAGTTTCGATACAAGCAGGCAGTGGAGAGCACAGATGTATTCCTTGGGATGAGTGGGAAGACAGAGTCTTCAACAAGCTGTGAGGATTTGGTTGTGCGCATCATGCTGCCAGAAGTGAGCAGCATCTCCGGTAGGTTTTGAGCACTTGCCCTTGCTGTGCCATGGCTCGGTGTTGCAACAAACTCCAGGAGTATTCTTGTGAGCGCAGACAATGCAATGGGTTTCTTTCAGGTTGAGTATACTCTTAACACATTTTATACGCTGAATGCTCAATCTCCTTAAACAGAGCTGGACCTGGACGTTAAGAGCACCTTCTTGAAGCTCAGCTCTGTGAAATAGTGAGTCATTCCGTGGTTATTTGATATTGGTGTTGGGCATGCGTGCCAGCCTCGAAAGAACGTTAGAAGTTGCGTACTGTAGGTTGCTGGTGGCGATCATTATCTCCCCTGGCCTCTACCCTTGCAGCAAGCTCTCCATGTATTTGCCGAACAAGGTCGACGAGGAGAGGGGAAAAGCAAAATGGGACAGCAAGCAGCGAATTTTGAGTGTGAATTTGCCCAGAGTTGACAACGAGTTCCCTTAGCTCATTTTCCCCCTTGCTTTTACTTGTCTGGCAAAGCCTATTATTGTATGAACGGCTGACCCGTTTTGGTTTTGATGCCATCTTTGATTAAAGCTGTTGTTTGCACCTGCATGCGTGCTCCATGTGTGTGGAGCTTCTACGAGCTTTAATCCAGTCAGTCAGCCCTTGGTTGCTTTGGCTAAGCTGCCCATGATGGCAAGGTATTGTCTGTTTTTTTGGGAAAGACTCACTTACCCTTCTCACATGAATGGACCCGAACCAAAACTGCCCGCAAACACTGGAGATGGAGAAAAGTCCACTGCAAGCTGACTTAACCTGCATCAAGCAGAACTTTTCCTTTTTTGTGCCGGGGCCCTGCCAGATGCGTGCACAAAGGGAGCAAACTCCTCTTAAATATTGCCAAGAAGTTGCAATTCATGGCACCAGGAGATCTCAGACAGGCTGTGCAAAAGCAGTCTTCACTTCTTTTTGGTGCAGCTTGTAATGTACCCCACTGGGTAATCTTAAGGGTCCTCAGTCTGTTCTGCAAATCATTTTGATGTTCTCTTGTAAAAGAGGCACTTTTGAAGCTACTGTCCTGTTCTGCATGCAGAAGACTCTCAGCCTGATAGCAGCTACTGGTACCGCACTAGGTGCCAGGAATTAGCCTTTCATTTGATTCTACATCACCTGTCCTCTGCTATAAGGATTATTTTGTGCTTGCATCGTGCCTCTTCCTAAACATATCATGTATTACATATGCCACCAGACTTATGTGGGATAAGCTAGGCCTGAACGCTGATCTTCACCATCCAAAACGAAAGCAAGGCAGCTCAGTATGTGTGTGGTAGATTTTAGGATGGACCACCCCTCAGCAGCATTCTGATCCAGGGTAGTTCTCACCTGCCAGGTGGTGTTGGTGCACCAGTGTTGTTGGTGCAGCCTGTAACGCTGAGAGACTGCTGCGCGCGAGTTGAGTAGTTAGGGTTAGCCGCAAGCCTTAGATCAGCTGCCTGACTCCATCAAACTCCTGATTACAGTGCAGCATATTTGGTGGAGGAGACAATCGGCACTTTGGTCTAATGTGTCTCCTTTTCCTGTAAGTAGGGAGTGCTTTACTGCCTACGTAGTTTTCCTTTACATGGTTAGGATGGGTTCAAGCCTCCAGCGAGATGGGTTGACTGGGCTTGCTGGTCACTGCCAGCCCGACACAAAACATCAGTTCAGTCTCGGACTGTTCTGCATACCATATCTAGACTGCTCTGCATAATAGTAGTCTCAGAAGTTAAAGAGAAGTGATTTGTATGTCTGCTTCAAGAGAAGGTGACATCCTTAGCACTGATGTTGTCTTATTCTGGCAGAATAAAGAGCTCCAGTGTCTCCAATATAAATTCTGTCAGCCGCGGTAACATCAGTATGCTGATCTGCGAATTTCTCAATAGCACATGCATGGAAGCCTTGCAGCCTGAGGAAATATAAAAGAGGAAATGTCAAACCAAATTTGTCACAGTGCCTACCGGATTTGCCAACAGCCAGTCTCAACTCTCAGGGAATGGGCACACTGTCACGACGATTCATAGTCAGTGATGAATTGTAGTCAAACTGAAGTTGGTTAGTCAGTTGCTTGTACTTCTGGCTGAGCAACAACTGAGGTACTCAGTTTTGGTAATCCATCTCTCCCGCTATTGTCTGGATAAGACTAAGAGGACTACCTCAAAGAAAGATGCAGAGCTTCTCCGGCATGGAGGAATAGAAGCTTGACTCTCAAGGGGGCAAACGGCGTGGCAGCCAAACCATCGAGGGAAAGGAGCATTGGGTAGAGTATAATCAGTTTTGTGTAGAGCTTTGTGAGACTGCTCTATTCTGTGTACACAAGGAAGACAAAGTATCTGCAGAATTGACTGAAGGCACTAGACAGCTTTCCATTCTTTGTGTCCGTCCTCTGCTGGAGAGACTCCACCTTGGACGTAAAACATCCCCATTTACCAAAACTTTTTTTAAAAGTTGTATGGCATGCCATGACGCTTGTTTCTATGTGACGTTGATTTCACCTGACAACACAGGCAAAACTGAGCAATGTTATGAAGCACATGCCTACTCAGTTCCAGCTGTAGGTATCTAGGCAGCAAATGCAGTGAGCCCCAAGCATTGCTTGGCATGAGAGGAGAAGCCATCCATGCATGATAAGTAGCCAATTTGCGGACATGTGTCCCAGGGTCTGAGCCATCCAAATCACTCCATACCGTGCGCAACCGCTCACGCAGATCAACTTTAAGTATTGCAGTGGAAGGGGGATAGCAGCCTTAACGCAATCGGTATACCTACCTGACACAAGCAGCCCCTCACACGCCCCTATGAACTCCGCAGTCCAGCACTTTTTGCAAGGAGCACTGAAAGCAATATCTGCATGCACAATCTTCTTGAGCAAGCCACTATTCCCGCTAAGTAAAGAGTCGAAAAAACTTGGCTGTAACGCGGAACCAATAAAACTGCAAAGGCTTCTGTCCACACTCTTGCGACACAGCCCAGCGGCCTTTTCCTTTACTGATGCAGGAAGTGCATTGCTGCCTGCGTAGTTTTTCTTTTTTTTCCTTCCATGCAGCAAATCTCAAATCTAGCATTGCGCTCATTGGTGTGACAAGCTCAGTGCTGTTAGTATTAGTTGTACACCAAGCAGAATGGATTGTTTAAACCTACTGGGTTTTGAATAGTTTTCATGTGTTTGATCAGACTTAAAGAAATGAAAACTACGTAAGCAGTGAAGCACTCCCTACATCAATTAAGGTAAAAGAGTCATCTAGGGCCCAAGCATTGTGCGACTCCTCCACCAGCAAAGAAAATAAAAGAAGTCAGTGGGGATCAGGGGGATGACTGGCAGTACCCCATTCCTGGTCTTGATGATGATTTGCTGCAAAAGTTTTCTCAAGAGCCCATCTGGTACTAACAAGTTATAAGCATATTGAACTGAATGTGCATGAATTTTCAAAGCAAGCTTAGTGAATTTCTGAGGATATAGACTGAGATGTTTCAGAGGCTCTAGACTTTTAGGGCTGTAGATGGTACCTCCCGCTCCCAGAAGGATATTGTGGAGGCTAAAGATTTGGCCGAAGCTCGGCGAAGGTGTTAGCAGAGCATGCTGTGCTGGTGGTGAGCGGCTTCGAGCTTGCTCCTAGGCCTGGTATCTTCACAGTACTTGACCTCCACAAGATGGATGTGCCGCTGACTGTGTGGGAGCTGACTGAAGTTCCGGACTCTAGACGAAGGCAGGTAGGCTGGTGCTGTTGCTGAGAGCCCCCTATCCCCTTTGCACCCTGCCCTGTTCTTAATGCATACCTAGGGCGGACATCTGGTAAGTTTTTTGCATTTTTAGTAGGCATTTCAGTTACTAGTATAGCATCTGGGCGGCTAGTAGTAAGTCTTTGCTTAATAGGAAACTGGCGAGGGAAGAGCCATTCTGGGATGGTTCTGTTGGTAGATCCTACAGGGATTTGATCAGACTTAGTCTCTGTCTAGACCGGACTACCAGCTAGTACCGCAACAGCATGCCTTTCCCGAAATGTCTGCCGCCATGGGTTCCCTGCCACGCCAAGATGGAATTCCAGAATGCCAGCTTTCCAGGAACCCGGTAGAATCCCATGTGGCCTCAGTAATTTACAGTTACCCAACTGTTAATGCTTTACAGCATTCCGACGCAAGTGTCAGCGCAATTGTTAGGCTTTTCATGTTCTGTGCATTGTGGTCGATTTGCTCGAGAAAAGAAAAGAAAAGACTACGCTAACAAGGTAACCCCTGTTTGCGTGAATTAAGGAAGAATTTTACATCTGGTGCAAGCACCAAGCAAACCTCTACCATCAAACGAGTAAGAAGGTCATTAGTGGGGGTCGGGAGGGTTCTGAAAAGAGCCATATGTTCTTTCCTTGGTGTTTTTCAACCTCCTAATTGTATTTATGATCTTGGTTGGGTATTGAATAGAATGAGTGTTTAGATCGAGAGTAAGTTTTCTTACTCTACACCGGTCTAGGCCAAGCTTACCGAGGGGTAGTTCAGTATGACATTTATAGATGGTTCCCATCACTCCAATCAGGATGGTATGAAGGCTTACTTTGTGGCATTGCTGTGCAAGGGCGTGTTTCAATCCAATATGCTGTTCAGTTGCTCTTGCTACTAGTAGTTATTGCTCTGGTCGTGTGTCATCACAGTATTTTACTTCAATGAGGTGTACATCCCAGCGCGAAGGGTGTACATCCTGTATGTCTCTTTGATGGTCATTTTTTGTTCCAACTGGCAGTATGCAAATAGCATCAGGTCTTGAGCAGG